>Ga0307509_10010953_pt1 | contig 11052 bp, 6 predicted proteins | sample 10_EM_MG_FD_202245 | JGI IMG/M metagenome (GOLD analysis project Ga0307509, IMG submission 202245) | Populus trichocarpa ectomycorrhiza microbial communities from riparian zone in the Pacific Northwest, United States - 10_EM | ecosystem: Host-associated > Plants > Roots > Unclassified | place... | reverse complement strand
TTTTTTTCACTGTCACTCTCACTCTCATCCGTGCTCAATTCTCCCTTAATTTTCTCGTCAGAACTATCCACCTCCATGCATGACAATCTCTTCGAATCAAAACGAGTTTTCCTGCGTTGACGAGCCTTAGCCCTTTTTTCCATATCCATCCGTTTCTGTAAGTTGATATCTCTGCCAAATTCATCTAACTTCACTGGCAGATTTGCTTGATCTTTCAAGGCAACTAATGCAGCTGCTGCAACACTTTTCTTGAAGTGACCAGGCGGAGTGAATTAATTCTCTCTGCACTGTTCACTTGAACAGTGCAGAGTGAATTAATTTCCTCTGCACAAACGCTAAGGAAAAAGCAGATAAATGTTGCTTTCGGCGAACCGGCGTTTGAAACGTTAATTCTGGTGGGTCCTACGCACAGTAAATAACGTTTCTCATTTTACCAAACGATTTGTTTCCGTGGTTTGCTTCAAACGCAGAAGCAACCACGGAAACAAACACACCTTCATAGTCAGTCTTGAATTCTTCTGCGTGAAGGAATGGAATGCACTATCGCCTTTGCCATTTTCACCATGTAAATATGCAAAATCCTTCACCACATAAATCAAGGTCTCAGAGCCAAATCTTGAGTGTGACCGCTCCGCATGAAACGAAGTGTCATTATTATAATCTGAAGGGCAGATTTTCATCAAGGTGTGATTCTGGTTGTCTGTTTTCGTCTTTTATTTATACTTTAATTAGCCTTGATAATTTGTTTAATATTCCACGTTCCACCCGCTCTTTAGTTTAATTAATTTAAGCTCAGCGTGATTTTTTTCTTAAAAAAAGTAAAAAAAAATCACCATAACGTGGATCCATACTTCATCATCAACAATTCTTCACTATGTTTGTAAGCAGAAGATGGATAGCTAGATGTACTAAGAAAGGGATTGCAAATATTTTTATTCTGATAAGAATGGATTAAAAGGAATCCTTTAAGGTAATAATTATCTTCTAAAATATGCTAACAGTAGCTAGGTGAAAGTACAGCAACGAAACCCGTCTTGCAATTACTTCATGGACACTAAAGCATGTCCTTCGAGTCCAGTTTTAGCGATTTCCAGTAGTACAGTAATATCAGTTAAAGGCATCTTTCATTTAGGGCTAAACTGCCCTACTCCTCCCCTTCAATGCGATTAATTTGGTATATTGGCTATTACTTTTGGCCATTATTTTCCAGTGTCATTAGTTAGCTCGAATATTCCATCAAAAAGAAGGAAGAAAACAACAAAGCTGGCTAGTGATTTTATATTTTAGTCACTGTCACTTGGAAAGGATCTACTTATAAAGAAGACCACACTGACACGGCTATGTATAAGCTCATAAAATCAACATCATTGTTGCCTAATTAAATATTCGAGACCCGACGAGTGGGATTTTATGCGTAGAACACCTTGAAAAAATGAAAGCAGTGTAGACGGGGGACCAAAGGGAAAAGAAGTGTCAGCGGAATGGCAGCTTCATTCTATTTACAGATATCTTGGCCCATCAAGACATGGGCAATTAATTTTTCAACAACTTAATTTATTAATTAATAAAGCACTGTGCAACCAAGGAGCATATGATGTATTCAGCAAATTACAGCAGCGCAGTTTTTTTCTTGAAAATAGAAAATCACCCAAGAACCACTCAATAATGGAAGACATAAACATTATACTCCACAATAGCATCACCAGTTTTGAAGTCAAGGTCATGAGTTTTTGCCTGAGCATAGCCTCTCGCAAACCTGAAAAGCCCACTCCCACCAACAACTGGCATCTCTCTAATGCCAGAAAGCACACTGTTTCGCCCCAGAATGCTAAGGGTGCTACCATTATACTTCCCTTCCGTGAAAACAAAGTTTAATGCCATCAAAAAACTAAGTTCACTTTGTGATGCAGATGCATAAATCCCCTGTGCTCTTCCTACAAGCTTGGAGCTGATCTCGGGCTTCACCGTCAAAGGGTCATCCATCATTGTGACCAGTCCAAATGATGAGAAAGAATTATTAGTCATGGCTGCTCGGGCAACTGGAACAGCAGTGGGGTTGCTTCCACTGACTATGTCATGGAAGTAGAAGTGGAGGTGGCTTAGTTTCTCTCGCTTGAGGCCTAGGGTTTTTGGAGATAAGTTTCTTGAGAAACCTTCAGGTTTTGCTGCAGCAAGGGTCAAGGAGAAGAGAATAACGTTGAAGAGAAAAATGAAGGAACTAGTAGCATTTGCGAAGATTTTGGCCATAGTGAATCAGAACTAATTAACGTTTGGCAGAGAAAGAAAAGAAGGTTTATAAATGGGCTTGGGTGGGACTTACATATATAGCCACTGAGTATGGAGTTTAATTACCAATAGGTCCTTCTCTTCCAAGAAATCTTGTATTTTAGCCTCTTCTTTGTAATAAAAAAAATATATAAAATGCAAGATTTGACTCAACAATCTCGTGGTTTTTTTCATAAGCAACTAATTGAGTTATGACATTGAATTGTTATAAAACGATTAAAAATATATTAAGGTGATTTATTTTTTATGTAAACCATAAGATACCTTAGTATTTTTATGGTGATTAGATGATGTAAAAAAATAAATAATATAAATACTATTAAAAAATATGTTAAAATTAAAAAAAAAAACAAATCTTTAAAACGTTTTCTGTCGGGTCATAAAGGTAAATCTAATAAACTATCTTTATCATGGACCCGGGAAAGAAGGCAGAAAGGTCCATGAGAAATAATTCTTATTTCTTGAAGCATGTTTCAAGTACAACGTAAAATGAACGTATAGTATATATGAACAACCAATATCAGAGAAGAATTGTGCTAATTAAAAGAGAAAAACACAAAAAAGAAGCAATCACCATGCTCTGACTCAATATCTAATAGTATTCCATTCATAACGGAAAACGTGTTTGAGAATGTGGTTATGATTATTTTTTAAAGTGTTTTTTATTTAGAAATATATTAAAATAATGTTTTTTTTATTTTTAAAAAATTATTTTTGACATCAGCGCATCAAAATGATATGAAAACACCAAAAAATATTAATTTGAAGCAGAAAAAATTAAATTAAATTTTTTTTCAAAAACACTTTTAAAACACAAACAAATAAGACCGCACAAATTCAAAATCAAGGAAACATATAACCATGAAAATTAAAAATCAGATGCCTGAATAAAATTAATGCAACGCGTCAAAGAACCAATTCAATTCAAAATCTTAAGTTATTAAGGGAGATCTCGAGATATAATTTATATTATTCTCTAAAATATACCCTTAAATGAAAGCTTTTTGGATTTGAAACTTGCAATGACTCATACTATTTTGTACTTGATTTTTATCAAATAAATAGAGGTAATATTGAGATTTGAACTCGTAACCGCTTGATCATCAAGGCTCTAAATACCACGTTAAAAAATCATCTCAATCTAATAATTTAAACTATTAGGCGAGCTCTAAAAATATAATTTATATTATTCTTTAAGACGCAAAGTCTTTAAACCAATTGTTAAGGCAAGAAAAGGAAAAATGTATACATTTGACAAAGAAATTACTCTAGACCTTCCAACACGAGTCAATTTGAGGAAAATTATAAATCGAATCCATGGGTGTTCAAGAACTCAATGTTGAATACAGAGAACATAAAACAAGGAAAAGGTGTTGAAATTTCCGAGCAACCCATAACCTACTTTTCCATTGGACAAATTGCAGTTGCACTCGGGCCGTTGGATATAAAGACAGAGTGCAGATGGAGCCATGTGGAAAGTGAAAGGTCTTTGACTGCCAACTTGTGCCAAGGTCTAAAGAAGACATACTGACAAGTCTATTGGACCCCTTTGTATTATTCCTCCAACATCAAAAAAAGAAAAAGAGCACTTGTGAATATTTGCTTTCATGATATGCTGCCTCCAACTTACGGATGCTCTGAGGAAAAGACTAATCCAATGATAAATTGCTAGCAGCAATGGTTTATTTAGAGGTAACAATGAAAGCACATAGAAGTCAGAAATGGAACATGAAACAACTATAGAAATTATACTTCTGTGGAATATTTATGCCCTGGGGACATACTTAATTTCCACCAACTCTTGAAGCACAATCTTGGAGAGTTCCACTCTAGATTTTATAATCTTGATCGATTTTCTGTGTCCCGTCATCAAGATATACCATTCCAAGAAGGCCAAAATTGATCGGTTACTCTATACCCGCACATGGTGTAGCTTGACTTAGAGAGCGTTTGGTAACGTGGCTGCGGGTGAGGTGGAAATTTTACCTAATTTTATTCCTGATAATATTTTACCTAATTTTATTACACGCTCAAAAAATCATGAAAACTGTAGTTCTTGTCGAATGAATTTTATACGTAATGAAATTGTAAATTTTTTTTAAAAAAATTGAGTTTTACTCGAAAAACTAGTATTTAATATTATTTAATAACACTACATAAATTAGAAGGATATCGTATGATGACGTAACATTTGTGAAATTTGATCGCAATTCCAATTATGTTCTTGCCGGGTCCGACCTAGTTAAAAAAAATTCAGTTTTTATTTTTATTTTAATTGTGTTTTATTCAAAAAATTAGAAGGATATCGCTTGATGACGTAACAAAAAATTCAGTTTTTGTTGTTGCGTGCTTAAGAAACCATGAAAAATATAGTCATTGTTGGATAGATTTCGTATGTGATGACATTGCATATAGTTTAATGGAATAATAAAAAAAAATTTGATATCAATATTATTTATTTCATGATGTAATAATAGTAGTTAAATCTACAATATTTAAATTAAAAATATTTTTTAATTATTTTATAACCTCAATTTGAAAAACATTTTTTTAACCAAACACATTAAACTACTTTTTGTTCAACCTCAATTTCAACCACAGTTTTAACCAAACATATATTTTTCCAACCCAACCTCAACAAAAGTACTTTTTATAAAACAACTTTTTTAAAACCACAACCACAACAACAACCGCAATACCAAACACGCTCTTATAAGTCTTAGGGCATCCATAGCCACCACAAGGAGATCCAAGTGCCTCATCTGGTCATGTCTTTAATTTGTTCTTTAAATGTTACCAGTTTGAGTCCTACAAACCTCAGAGTCACTGGAGGCTTACATGATCGTTAACTTAAGAACTCGTGAGATTAATCGAGGAGTACACAAGTTGGCCCAGACACCGACGTTAATAAAAAAAAAAAAGAAGCAAGTGCCCCATCTTCCCCAATTGCATGTTTGTAAGAAAATGGAAGGATAGATAATTTAATAACAAAGAATGAAACATATTACGTTACAACATGAACTAAAAGGGTTCATGGTTAACATAGGCTTGTTGTTTATCATTTCAGAGTCACTAGAGGCTTACATGATCGTTAACTTAAGGACCCGTGAGATTAGTCGAGGTGTACGCAAGTTGGCCCAGACACCGACGTTAATAAAAAAAGAAGAAGCAAGTGCCCCATCTTCCCCAATTGCATGTTTGTAAGAAAATGGAAGGATAGATAATTTAATAACAAAGAATGAAACATATTACGTTACAACATGAACTAAAAGGGTTCATGGTTAACATAGGCTTGTTGTTTATCATTTTAGCTTTTATTATAGATTATAATAGTGCCTCTTTTTTTTTTTCATGCTGGTCATTAATTTTTTTTATTGCATCCTTTTTATGAGCCTATTTTAGATGTTTTGTGAGTTGATGGTTTCATATTCGTGATTTTAAGAGATTTAATTAAAGGTTTTTGTTAGATTTTAAAACTTGATTGGAAGTCAAACTTAATGAGATGTAGACTAATTAAAATTGCTATAAATTGAGATTCTCGATACCCATAAATAATGTAGCTTGATTTATAAGTTACTAACTTCTCTTGGGTTATCTATAGAACCACAAGTAAACCTAGGGGTGAGCAAAAAAATCGAATAACCGATTAAACTGAAAAAACCAGAAAAAAATTAACCGAAAAAATCAAACTGGAAAAAAAAACCGAATTAACCGATTAGAAAATCACAAAACATTTCTGGTTCGATTCAGTTTCGTTTTTCAAAGTCTGAAACCGATTGAACTGAACCGAACCGACCCGGTTCAACGAGGCTAGCACTTGAAAAAAAAAACAAGTATAAATAGCATATTTATTCTAACCTTAAACTTAAATCAGCATTATCAGCTGCCCCCTCTCCCTGCTCTTTGTCTCTCATCTCTCAAATCTATCTTCTCCTTCTTCATGCTTCACAACCATTAGATTGTTCTAGAAACGAAAGACTCAGACGAGGAACTGAATAAAAATAAAAGGTATCCAAGCCGATTAAAAGGCTGACATAAGAGTTTCCAAAAAGAAAAATGTTGAGAGGGAACTTAATTAGCTAAAACAAGAAGAGAAGTGACTTCACCCGTGTGAAGAAGATAAAGATGGATGGCGAGGATCTATGTAGATTTTTTGCAATTGATTTTCTTTGGTTCAAATAATAATGATTTGATGGTTTTACATTTCAATAACTTTTGATCTTCTCTTTGTTTTTTTGCAGTCAAATTACTTCTTTTCTTTCCTTTCTTTTTGTTTTGTGTATTTTTTTGTGGGTTTAACTTCTGGGTAAGGATCTATATATATAAAAAAATTAGAGTTGATTTTTTGGAAAATAAAAGCAAGTAGAAAAATAAAAGCCCTAAAAAACATGGTCAATAAAAAGCCCAAAAAAAACTCATCTGGAATAATTTTGGTTTGAACCAGTTTGGAAGGGGAAAAACCAAACTGAACCAAACTGAAATTAATTGGTTTGAATCGGTTTTCGATTCGATTCGGTTCAGAAACTTGAAAAAATAATAATTTTGGTTTGGTTGTTTATTTTGATCCAAAACCGGACCGGATCAAAAATGCTCAGCCCTATGTAAACCCCAAGCAAATGCCCCATCTACCTCGTTGCTTGGGTTTTTTTTTCCAATGGTGTCAAGGGTCCTTTTTTAATAAATAATTAATATGTCATCTATTTAAGCAGAAACACATCATCTTATTGTTCAAATTCTAGCGATTTTCAATCACTGGAAAGTCATGGTCTAAGTTTTTTTATATATAAAAAACCCAAGTTTCAATTTGTTTTCACCTTAAAACATCCAAAAAACCATCATATGACCTTTAATAAATTGATTTTCAATCTCAAAACATCATTTATTCACTTTAAAACTGGAAATCTAATCAAATATAAAAAATAATTTTACAAGTCTCGACCAAAGTTTTTTGTCGTGTTCAAAGAGAAACACCAACCCCATTTAATTTTCCTCTCCAAGATGAATACATTGATGTCAAGATCAGCTTATTTATTGCTGGAATGTGGCTTATTAAACCCTATCTTTCTTTTCTCTCTCTATTTCAACAACTTTTTCTCTTATCTCTTAATATCTAGGAAGTAAAATGCATAATCTTAAAACAAAAGAACCAAATTAAAAAAAAATCAAAGACCAGAAGTTTTCCCTTCCTTAAATAAGTAAAAGATCCAAAACACTATTTTTATGTTAATTGTGTTCCTTGTTGTTTAAATTTTTTTTTAACATTAACTTAAAATTCAATTATGTAATATTGATCTTTAATTTAATGTCAGAATACTTCATGACACCTCAAATATGCTAGAATATGCAAATTAAAACAAATGATATAACTAATCATGCTAACATAATGTGAGAGGATGTAATTGAAAATAAATAAAGTTTAATGATTTTTTATTGTATAATTTTTTAAGCACAAGAAAAAGAGATAACCATTGTGAATTGTAAATATAGTAATTCACAATGCATTTTTCTTTGCCTCCACTCTCATGCCCTCCTCGCGAGGGTGTGGCATCGTGACGACACTTTCTGGGCAGTGTTCTAGAATGATCTTTAGTTGGATAAGAGAGTCGCTATCTAATATTATAGTTACTAGAAACCCTAACTGGTCTTTTAGATATTCTAGGTAAAGGACTAATTGTGTAAATGAAAGGTATCAGCACTCCTAGTACACTCTACTTAAGGTAGGCTGCATTATTTTTTTTTCCCGCTTTGTTTGCCATGGTCTGATGATGTTTTTATTTCTATCAGTCTACTATGGTGGGTTTGCCGTGATGAACAAACCCTGGTTTTCTAAGTCAAAAACTTGATCTGAAATGGTGAAATGTCCCTAATTATCATTAAGGTTTTTTTTCGGGGTGAAATTGAAATTTTAGCTATCGCATCATTCTAAATAATATTTTAGATAAAATTCCTTACATTTTTTTTTTCCTTATATTATGAGTGAATGAGTTATATTATTCTCAATAATATTTTGGATATTAACCTCATACAAGTCTTTTATCCTTATATTAAAGTGAGTAATAATAAATTATTATCCCTAATAATATTTTGGATATTAACCTATTTTAGGTTTTTTATCCTTATATTACAAATGAATAGTATATTTTTCTTGCAAAAAAAATTAATAATTTTGAAATATAGGTCAAAATCCTTTGGAATTTTACTAACTTGTTATAAAATTCATGCCAAAGTATTTACATTTTTTTTTTAAAAAAAATGGTCTGATATTTTTTAAGGATTTTTGGCTATATGCAAGAAAAAAAAAGTATTTTTTTGTATTTTTTCTTATTTTTAGGCTTTGTTTGGCAAAAACGCATTTTTCTTTATAATAAAATTGTCAAAACAGGCCGAAAAGGGTGTTTGTCAAACACACTCTTAAACCAAAAAACCCTTTAGCAAAAACATTGTCAGCCAAACAAGACCTTAGCCATTTGACCTGATTTTAACCTGATTGAGTTGAACCAACTAAGTTGACCCGAAATCCTTGGTTCGACTATAAACCAAACCAAAGATTTGGGTTTGACTTGAAAACAAACCATAAACAAAAACAAAGCCAAAAACATATTAAATATAAAAAACTCGAAAATTCTTGAACGAAAAGGATCAAATGCAAAAAGAAATAAATAAATAAAGAACATTCAAAGAGAACCCAACAACGTGGATCAATATTTAGATCATATTTCATGAAATAAAAGGCGCAAAAAGGATGGAAGTCAATCACTAAACAATAATAAAACATCAAACATCGATGATTATCAACCAATAATCATGATTTAGTCAAAATATATTTCAGTTCAAAATTGAAACCCTATGATTAAAACCCCTAGAAAACTTATTATTAATGCAAATAAACCCTGGATTATTGTCTAATGATGTCATGTGAAGGTGAAGATACAACAAAATGGACCAGAATTGGTTCAAATCATGGAGCTAAGACAATGTTCTTTTCAAGAACACGAAGAATACTACCTAGTAACTTAGAAATAACCCAGAAACCTAGCAAACTATCAAGCCTTCAAAACTAACATTTTTTACTTCTAAAGCATGTTTTCTTCATTCTAGCAAGTCACATTACCATAACCGAACATATTTGAATAAAAAAACTAACAAATAATATCAAAACATCAAAATCTTGCAAAGAGATTCCAAGCTTCAAAAGTACCAACTTAAAACAGCATATATATATATGCAATTTGGATTCAATTTTTTTATAAACCTTTAATAAGACCTAACTGAAACCTAGAAACCTGCATCAGCCAACACAAAAAAACATCATAGCCTTGTTGCCATATTTGGCAGATTTCAAAATCACTTCATTTTATCAAAACTCACCCAACAAACATCACCTAAATATTCAGAAACATCAACAAATAACTCATAGCAAGATTTAAACAATAAAACAATCTTTTTATGTATTAATCAAAATCAAAACTAAAGAACATCATAACAATAAAACATGTTCAAAAACACTTTTAAACACGTAAAACAAGCTAGAGATGTGCCTTTTAGACATTACCCACTAGGTTAGTGAAGGATTATACATTCCCAAGACTCAGAATAGTTACTGCCTTTCTTGCTTCGAAAACCCAATCTTTTGCTCAAACTTTGACTTATCATTTTAGCTTTTAGGTGCCAAGCAATAAACTTGATTATGAATGAACTCCAAGAATAAGCTTTTCTCTTTTTTCTTCCTTGCCACCTTTTTTTCCCTTCCTGCCCTGATTTTTCAAGGGTTATTTATAGGGTTTCAACTTAGGATTTTTATGGATTTAATCAAAGATTGATCCTCATTCATCAAAGCTTGGCCCTCTTATCAAAATGAGAGAGTTTTATGTATGTTTTACAGATGTGAGTTATATATATATGTTAGCTTTGCAATGGTAGTTTTGCAACAAACTTAATTTCGAAGATTTTGGTGGTTTTCCTAGACTTGGAGACCAATGAGCTTGTTTTCTAGCCTTTAGATCTTGAGAGAAACATGTCCAATCTTTGATAAGAACCCACTAAGAAGGCTTGCAGTGTGAATACATGAAAAAAATTAGTGGTCTTGCGAAATGAGAATCACAACCATCGATGATTGAGTTACCCATTTTTGAGACTTTGTCGGAGCAACTCTGACGTCATTGTCATTGAAGAACACCTGAAGTTGGTAGAGGGCACACCTTTCATTTCAATCGAACCTTGCTCGATTTGGAGATCTATAGCTTCACATCCATTCGCTTGAAAGTGTCAACCCAATCAACCAAGAATCTAAAAATATAATGATGACTGATCGAGGACAAGATGTTGTTGAGTTCATTGAAGAAAATAGGATGTAAACGTTTGATGAGAATAACTGATCTTTGTAAAAGGTATGTTTCTCAGTTGATTGGTGGTGGTTACTGACACGATCAAAGAGTTGATGTCTTATCCCAAGTGCAAGAGTGTCGAAGTAATAAATAACCCGACAAGACTGGGGTCGAACCACAGGGAGGTGAATTATATAAATTACAAACAATAAAATGATATTAATGTTGAAGAGAGCTTTGAGATGTAATAATGATGAAAAGATTAAACAAGGATAAAACAATTGTCAAGGTTAGAGGATCCACTAATGGTATTTCAAATAAATATAATATAAACTCTTTTTATTACTCAATTGGAAACCACACACAAAGGAGGTTCTAATCGGATGATTTATCGTTATTAGCTCATTATAAATTATTAACATGATCATATTAATCATCTTAT
>Ga0307509_10010952_pt1 | contig 11053 bp, 10 predicted proteins | sample 10_EM_MG_FD_202245 | JGI IMG/M metagenome (GOLD analysis project Ga0307509, IMG submission 202245) | Populus trichocarpa ectomycorrhiza microbial communities from riparian zone in the Pacific Northwest, United States - 10_EM | ecosystem: Host-associated > Plants > Roots > Unclassified | place... | reverse complement strand
GGGCGGCGGCCGCGGTGAGGGCGAGCGCGCCGAGACGTCGGATCGGGTGGTCGTGGTTCATGCCACGGTTAAGTCCGATGCGCCCCCGTGCGTAACGGCTCGCCGGGAAAGTTGACAGAAAGCGGACAGCGCCGTCACCGGTTGGGGCATCGCCGTCGATGGGCTAATCTGGCCGATTGTCGAGCAAATAAAAAAGGTGACCGCAATGGTCACCGCTGGCGAATTTTACCACAAAGGGGAGTGGAATTGTCAAGCTCCGCCGGGGACGATCTCCGTTCCGAGCAGGCGTACCTCGCCACCCTCTATCACCGCCTGGACGGCCTGCGTGACCAGGCAGATCGCCGCCTCAAGGCGATTCTGCTGGAGGCCGGCGGCACGCCGCAGGGCCGGGCCCAGCGGGAGGCCACCCGCGGCCACTACGCCGAGCAACTTGCCCAGATGAATGCGGTCGAGAACGGTTTGTGTTTCGGCCGGCTCGATTTCGCCGCGGGTGAGCCGCGTTACATCGGCCGGCTCGGTCTCGCCGCCGAGGAGCACGATCGCGATCCGCTGCTGGTCGACTGGCGGGCCCCGGCGTCCCGCGCCTTCTACCTGGCCACCGCGGTCTCGCCGGACGGCGTGACCCGCCGCCGGCACCTGCGCACCCGGGGCCGGGTGCTGACCGCCATCGACGACGAGGTGCTCGACCTGGCGGCGGCCGGCGCCGGCGGGCGCGAGGACGTGACCGGCGAGGCGGCGCTGCTCTCCGCGCTGACCGCGAGCCGGACCGGTCGGATGCGCGACATCGTCGAGACCATCCAGGCCGAGCAGGACGAGATCATCCGCGCCGGGCTGCACGGCTTGCTGGTGGTGCAGGGCGGGCCGGGCACCGGAAAGACGGCGGTGGCGCTGCATAGGGCGGCGTACCTGCTGTACACGTACCGGGCCGAATTGACCAAGCGGGGCGTGCTGATCCTCGGGCCGAACACCACGTTCCTGCGCTACATCTCGCAGGTGCTGCCGTCGCTCGCGGAGACCGGCGTGCTGCTCGCGACGCTCGGTGACATGTTCCCCGGCGTACGCGCGAAAGGTGTTGAATCTCCCGCCGCGGCCGCGGTCAAGGGCCGGCTCGGCATGCTCGACGTGCTGAAACGGGCGGTCGCCGACCGGCAGACCGTGCCGGACGACTTCGTCGAGGTCGACCACGACGGCTACCCGCTGCGCATCGAGCGGGCGGTGCTCGAGGATGCCCGCGCCGCCGCCCGCAAGTCGGCCCGGCCGCACAACATGGCCCGGCAGATCTTCGTGACCGAGGCGATCCACGCGCTGTCGCTGCAGATCGCCGAGCGGATCGGCGCCGACCCGCTGGGCGGGGACAACCTGCTGTCCGAGGCCGATCTCGCCGAGACCCGCCGCGAGCTGCGCGAGGACATCGACGTCCAGATGGCGCTGTTCGACTTCTGGCCGGTGCTGACCGCCCGGCAGGTGCTGCGTGACCTGCTCGGCGACGCCGACCGGCTGGAATCGGCGGCCCGCGACCTGCCCGCGGAGGAGCGGCGGCTGTTGCTGCGGCCGCACGAGGCCCGCTGGACGCCGGCCGACGTGCCGCTGCTCGACGAATTGGCCGAGTTGCTCGGCGTCGACGACACGCTCAGAAAGCGGCAAGCGGCCGTGGTGCGGCGGGAGGCGATCGAGTACGCCGAGGGCGTGCTGGAGATCGTCGAGGGTTCCCGTTCCCTGGATTTCGAGGACCAGGAAGAGGAGATTCTCTCCGCGATCGACGTGGTGGACGCCAGCGCCTTCGTCGAGCGGCACGAGGTGATCGACACGCGGACCGCCGCCGAGCGCGCCGCCACCGACCGCTCCTGGGTCTTCGGCCACGTGATCGTCGACGAGGCGCAGGAGCTGTCGCCGATGGCCTGGCGGCTGCTCATGCGTCGCTGCCCGAGCCGCTCGATGACCGTGGTCGGCGACGTCGCGCAGACCTCCGAGCTGGCCGGCACCACCGGCTGGGAGCAGGTCTTCGAGCCGTACGTCGCGCAGCGCTGGAACCTGGTCGAGCTGACCGTCAACTACCGCACGCCGGCCGAGGTGATGGCCGTGGCGGCCGACGTGCTGGCCGCGGTCGACCCGGCGCTGCAGCCACCCCGGTCGGTCCGGTCCGCCGGCGTGGCGCCCTGGTCGCTCCGGGTGCCGCGGGCCGCGCTTCCCGCGGAGGTGATCGCGGCCGTACGCCTGGAGGCCGCCGAGGCGGGGGAGGGCCGGGTCGGGGTTCTGGTGCCCGAGGCGCTCGAACCCGAACTGGGCCGGCACCTGGTCGAGGCCGTCCCGGGCGCGGCCGTCGGCGAACAGCCCGACCTGCTCAACCAGGTGGTCCTGATGACCGTGCGGCAGGCGAAGGGCCTGGAGTTCGATGCCGTGGTGGTGGTCGAGCCCGACGAGATCATCGCGGAGAGCCCGCGCGGCCTGTCCGACCTGTACGTGGCGGTCACCCGGGCCACCCGGCGGCTCGGCGTGCTGCACACCACGGACCTGCCCAAGGTCCTCACCGCGCTGGCAGCGTAAAGAGGGGCCCGGCGATATGCCGGGCCCCCTCAACTCATGCGGCGGATGCGGGCGCGCGGTCGATCGGTCCGCGGCTGTGCGCGGTGAGCCCGTGCGCGTTGGTCATCGCCAGCCGGCTGTGCAGCGAGGTGCTGCTGGCGATGCTCGCGTAGTAGCTGGCCCGGCGGCGGGCGGTGATGCTCTCCGGGTTGTCCGGCACCGGCGCGAGCTCCGGGTTGAGGTGGGTGTTCATCCCGTCCTTGAGCAGCGACAGCGCCTCGGCGCGCAGCTGGCTGATCCGGCTCTCGGTGACGCCGAGGTCGTCGGCGATGTCGGCCATCGGGCGCTCGTTCAGGAAGTACTCGGTGATCACGGTCTGCAGCCGCTCGGGCAGCGAGCCGATCGCGTGGTGCAGATAGCCGATCTGCTCCCGGTGCAGCAGCATGTCCTCCGGCCCCGGGTTCTTCTCGGTGACCAGGTCGTCGGCGCTGCTGGTGGTGAAGCCCTGCAACGAGAGCACGGTGGCCCGCTGCACGTCGGTGTCGGTCTGCTGCAGGTCGGTCGTGGTGGTGCCGAGCGCCTGGGCGAGCTCGTCCGCGCTCGGCGTCCGGCCCAGCGTGGTGGTCAGCTGCTGGCGCGTGGTGTCGGTGGCGCGCGCCTTGGTCCGCACCGAGCGGGTCGCCCAGTCCAGCGAGCGCAGCTCGTCGAGGATGGCGCCGCGGATCCGGGTGCTCGCGAAGCGGTGGAACGGGATGCCCCGGTCCGGGTCCCAGCCGCGGGCCGCGGTGACCAGCGCGTGCAGGCCGGCGCTGGTGAGGTCGTCGCGGTGAATGTGGTTCGGGATTCGGGTGAGCATGTCGCGCACCAGGTGGCCGACGAGCGGCATGTGGGTGCGGATCAGCTCCTCCTGCTCGAGCACGGAGAGCACCGTCGCGGCGGGCGCGGTGTCGCTGGCGTTCGTCACGGTGGCGGTCGTCATGTCTTTCCCCCGGTTGGCTAGTCGGCGTTGTTTGCCGGCTGACGGGGAAGACTCTGGGTGACCATGAGTACGACTTCTGGTCACGCTGAGGTGCCGCAAAGTTGCGGACTTTAGGAATCCGGGGAAATTGGGAAACCTGGTCCCATGGACCTCACCAACACCGGCGCCGCCGTGAACGTCATCGCGGGGATCGCCGTCGCGCTCGGCGTCGTCGGCGTCGTGATCCCGGTCGTCCCGGGTCTGCTGCTGGGCTGGGCCGGCGTGCTGTTCTGGGCGCTGTTCGGGGACGCCTCGGGCGCATTGAAGTGGCTCGTGCTGGTCTTCGCCACGCTGGTCGCCGTGCTCGGGGCGCTGGTCAAATACCTCGTACCCGGAAAGCGGTTGAAGGCCGCCGGGGTGCCCAACTCGGCGCTGCTGGCCGGCGGCGTGCTCGGCCTGATCGGGTTCTTCGTGGTGCCGGTGGTGGGCCTGATCCTCGGCTTCGTGCTCGGCGTCTGGCTGGTCGAGCGGGTCCGGGTCGGCGCGGCCCAGGCCTGGCCGTCGACGAAGCACGCGCTCGCCGCGGCCGGCCTGGCCATGCTGATCGAGTTCACCGCCGCGCTCGGGGTCGCGGTGGTCTGGGTGTTCGGCCTGCTGGCTACCTGACCCTCGGCCGTTTCCTCCGGCGCTGGATCACCAGGAGCAGCAACGGGGTCCCGGCCAGCACCACCGCGACGGCCAGCGCCACCGGCACCATCGACAGGCCGCCGCCGCTCGACGACTTCGCCGCCGGCACGTTCTTGGCGGCGGTGGTCGACTCGGTCCGGGCATTGGTGGTGGCGTTCTGCTGGGCCACCTCCTCCGGCGTGATCAGCTTGCCGACCGAGGCGTCCTTCGGCAGCGCGAAGCCCCAGTCGAGCAGCGCCGCGCCCTGCTGCCAGCCGCGCTGCGGATGCGCCTCGGCGCCGAGCAGCGTCACCACCAGCCGCCGGCCGTTTCGCGAGGCCGCGCCCACGTAGCTGTGCCGGGCCACCGTGGTGAAGCCGGTCTTACCGCCCATCGCCCCCGGGTAGTTGAAGATCAACTTGTTCTCGTTCTGGAACTGGAAGCCCTTCTGCTTCAGCTGCGGCTGGGCGGGCATCTGGGCGGCCTTGGTCAGCACGTACTTGCGGAAGTCGGGGTTCGCGAAGTCCTTACGAGCAATCAAGGCCAGGTCGTACGCGCTGGTGAACTGACCCTTCCCGTCGAGTCCGCTCGGGGTCACCGCGTGCGTCTGGTACGCGCCCAGCGCCTGTGCCTGCGCGTTCATCGCCGCCACAGTCTTGGCCACGCCGTCCGCGCCGCCGCCGGCGGCCATCCGGGCGAGCGCGTTGGCCGCGTCGTTGCCCGAGTTGAGCAGCAGGCCCAGCCAGAGCGTCGAGATCGGGTACTTCCCGCCCACCACCAGCCCCACGGCCGAGCTGTTGACCTCGATGTCCAGATCGCCGCGGACCACGGTCACGGTCTGCTTCGGGTCGAGCTTGTCCATCACGGTCGCGGCCAGCAGCGTCTTCTGCACGCTCGCCGGGGTCTGGTAGACGTGCGGGCCGCACGCGCCGAGCACCTCGCCGGTATCCAGGTCGGCGACGATCCAGGTGGTCGCGGTGACCGCCGGCGGCTGCTTCGCCCCGGCCGGGATGACCAGGCCGTGGGTGGCCAGGGCGTCGCCGCCGACCGCGCTGTTGACCGGGTCGTCCGGCGGCGGGACCGGCCGCGGCGGGATGCCCGCCGGCTTGGCGATGTTCGGATGGGGGCAGGGGATATCGGATTTTCCTCCCGCGGCGGCGGGGACCGCTGCTGGAATGGAGATCATCAAAACAGCGGCCGAGGCGGCTGCTGCGATCCGGCTGAGGGGGATGCGGATCAAGGCCAGGATGCTCCCGCGTCTAGTCGCTGGTCGAGCAGTCGCCCCAGCGGAATGGTCTCACCGTCACCGCCGCCCGCGCCGACGATCAATCGGGGGGTGCTGGGGGTGAGGTCGGCGCCGGCGAACCGCGCGCGCAACGATGACGGGACGGACAGGACGTAATACTCACCGTGCTCGCCGACCGCCACCGAGCGATTCGACTTCAGATACCAGCCGCGCGCCTTGGTGCGGTAGGTCGCGCGGCCGTCGAAACTGCGCGCGGACAGCGGATGCGGCGGCAGGCCACGCTCGGCGGCCCGCCGGACGAACAAGACCAGCAGGTCGGCGGCCTGACCCGCCTCGGCCTCACGACCAGCGGCCAGGGCGGCGGCGTGCTGGTCGATGGCCCGCCGGCGCTGCTCGTTCCAGGCGGTCCGCTCGTCCATGTCTGCGACCCTAAGTGATCCACCTGGCCGCCTGCCACCCGGTCTTTCCCACCGGATTGCTGTGAATGCTGGTGCCGCCATTTGAATAACGGACCGGCCGCCGACGGGAAACAATTACGAATTTCGGCCCGATGAGTTGCGCGGGAAGCCGGTTACGAGCAACACTGGGCGCGGTTGATCGGATTGACTCGGGATCGCTTTAATCGGGAGAAGTTATGGCGCGGCAGGTCATCACAACGCTGATCGACGATCTGGACGGAAAGAAGGCGGACCGCACCGTCGAGTTCAGTCTCGATGGTATTAACTACACGATCGACCTTTCCGAGGCCAATGCCGGGAAGCTTCGTAAGGCGCTCGACCCGTTCATCAACGCGGGCACCCGGCTCGGCCGCGGCGGGCGCATCCCGGCCCGGCGCAGCGCGCCCAGCCGGACGGCGAGCTCGCGGGACGAGAACCGGTTGATCCGGGAGTGGGCGCTGGCCAACGGGCACCAGATTTCGGAGCGCGGGCGCATTCCGCAGAGCGTCACCGACGCTTACCGGGCCGCCGGCTAGCTCACTGATCGGAGGCCGGGCAGCAGCCCGGCCACCGTTTCGAGCACCTTTTCGTCGCCCGCGTACCAGCTTGTGGTGCGGGGCCAATGGGTGATGGCGTCGGTGAAGCCCAGGGCTGCGGCCCGGCCGACCGCGTCGGTGAAGGCGGCCACGCTGGTCATCGAATAGACCGGTGCCGAGTCGAGGTTCAGATAGCGCGGGATCGCGTCGGGCGAGCGGCCGGCCGCGGTCATCGTCTCCTCGAAGCGCGCGACGATCCCGGCTATCGCGCGCCACCACGACTCGGCGTCGTCGGCTTGGGGGCCGGTGGTTACCCAGCCGTCGCCGTGCCGCGCGGCCAAACGGAGTGCGCGCGGGCCGTTTGCCGCCACGATGAATGGCGGTCTCGGCTGCTGGAACGGTCCGGGGATGCTGCGGGCGTCGACCGCCTGGTACCACTCGCCCTTCCAGGTGGTGGCGGGGTTGGCCAGGATGGTGGCCAGCAGGTCCAGGAATTCGGCGAAGCGGTCGACCCGGCGGCGCGGGGTCAACTCGGGGTCGCCCAGTACGGCCGAGTCGAAGCCGGTGCCGCCGGCTCCCAGGCCCAGCAGCAGCCGGCCGGCGGAGATGTCGTCGAGCGCGGTTACCTCGCGGGCGAAGTGCACGGGGTGGCGGAAGTTGGGGGACGCCACGTAGGTGCCCAGCTTGATGCGGGTGGTCACGGTGGCGGCGGCGGTGAGCGTGGGCACCGCGTCGAACCACGGGCCGTCGATCAGGTCGCGCCAGCCCAGATGGTCGTACGTCCAGGCGTGGTCGAAGCCGTACTCCTCGGCGCGGCGCCACCGGCCGGCGGACACCGACCAGCGCTGGTCGGGGAGGATCACGATGCCGATGCGCATGACCGGAACCTATCTCAGGCCGTACGCAGGTCGGCCGCCCCGCTCGCACCCGGCTCGGCCGCCTCGGCGAACGACTTGAGTGAGCGCACCAGGTCGTCCCGGGTGGCCGGCGGCATCCGGTTGAGCACCTGGGCCAGCGCCGCCCGGCGCCGCTCGCGGATCTGGTCGAGCAGGCGACGGGCGGACGGGGTGAGCATCAGCCGTACCTCGCGGCGGTCGCGCGGGTCGGGCACCCGGCGCAGCAGGCCGGCCGCCTCGAGCCGGTCGCAGAGCCGGCTCGCCGAGGAGGGCACCACGTCCAGCGCCTCGGCCAGCCGGCTCATGTTGGTGTGCCGGTTGCCCGCGATGATCGAGAGCACCCGCAGCTGGGCGGGCGGCACGGTCGGGGTCTGCGCGGCCCGCGCCGAGTCCAGCACGGACACGAGGGACTCGACCGCCGACTCGACGGCCGCGGCGACCTCGGTGACGTTGTCGTCCATGTCGGATAAGTCCCTGTTCTGCAGACGCGAACTACGCGGCGCCGGAGGTGACTACCCCTCCGAACCGCGAATCATGCCCGCCTATCGAAGCCAATCCAAGCAGACAATCACCGCATCGTCCTCCGGGTCCAGCCCCGAGTGATATTCGCGCAGCGAACGGATGACCGTGCCGACAGCCTCGGAGGGTGGTTGCATCCGGGTCCGGCGCAAGGCTGTGAGCAGCGCGGTCGTGCCGAACTCGAGCCGTCCGCCGGGGGCCGCGGCGTGCACGCCGTCGCTCGCCACGAGCAGTCGATCGCCGGGTTCGAGCTGGAACTTCTGCGTCTCGTACCGGTTGTCGCCGAACATGCCGAGCGGCAGTTGCTGTTCCAGGGTGATCGGCCGGATGTCGCCGTCGTGCGCGACCATCGCCTTCGGCGAGCCGGCGTCGACCGCCTCGACCACGCCGTCGGTCAGACCGATCTCCAGCAGCAGGGTGGCGACGTACGAGTTTCCGCCGTGCCGCGAGTAGACCGCGTCGGAGGCCAGCTCGGCCTGCTCGACGATGCCGGCCCCGGATCGGCGGGCGTTGCGCATGGCGTTGACCGAGACCGCGGTCAGCAGGGTCGCCTCGATCCCGTCGCCGTGCCCGTTGAGCACCGTGACGGTGAGCCGGTCGCCGGTGACCGACCAGTCGTAGTGGTCGCCGTAGACCGCGTACGCCGGCTCCAGTGCCCCGGCCAGCCGGAACCGCTCGCCGTTCAGCGAGCGCCCGGGCAGCAGGTCCCACTGCAACTCGGCGGCCATCGTCAGGCGCTGCCGGCGGCGCACCCGGTGGTAGCGGTCGGTGTCCCGGTCGGCGGTGCGCAGCGCCATGGCGAGGTCGCCGGCGACCGCGGCGAGTTCGGCGGTCAGCTCGTTGGTGGGCTGGTCGATCTCCAGGGTGAGCACGCCGAGCCGGTCGCCCCAGACGGTGAGCGGCAGAACCACTCGCGCGGGGCCGTCCGGCCGGGTGTCGACCACCGCGAGCTGGCTGCCGAAGCAGCGCTGTTCGATCGCGCCGCCGGTGGGGCCGCCGGTGTCGAGCACCGGCACGAGGGCGGTCAGGCTCAGGTCGCCGAGCAGCACCTCGATCCGGTCGGCGGCGTAATTCGCGCGCAGGTGCTCGGCGGTGACCTCGGGGAGGCGATCGGGCGGCGTGGCGCGTAGCAGCGCGCCGACCGATGCCGGGCCGTCGGACACTCGATCTCCTTTCCACTCCGGCAATAATTGCCGAAGTGCAAGCATGATAGGCGCTTCCTTCCGGAGCGGATGACGAGCCCTACGCGAACGACCGCATCCCTCTGTGTTGCCCGGAGGGCGGCCCGCCTAATCACCGGCCCGCTCATCCGGGCGTTCGCCAAAAACGTGTTATCCATGTACGGCGCGCGCGTCCCCCTATGGTCGCCCGGTACAGCCCACGGCCGGGGACGCACGACGAGAGGCAGGCACATGGTGGACCAACCGGACATCGCGACGGTCATCGCGGCCCGCGCCGGCGACCCGGCCGCCGTCGACCGGCTCGTCGCGGGTTACCTGCCGCTGGTCTACACGATCGTCGGCCGCGCCCTCGAGGGGCACGCGGACGTCGACGACGTGGTGCAGGACGTGATGCTGCGCGTACTGCGAAATCTCGGTGATCTGCGCGAGCCGGAGTCGTTCCGGTCCTGGCTGGTGGCGATCACCGTCCGCCAGGTGCGGGAGCGGTTCCGCACCCGGCGCGGCGCGCCCGAGGCGCTGCTTCATGAGGACGTACGCGACCCGGGCGCCGACTTCACCGACCTGGCCATCACCCGCCTCGAGTTGTCCGGGCAGCGCCGGGAGACCGCCGAGGCCACCCGCTGGCTCGACGAGGAGAACCGCGAGCTGCTCTCGCTGTGGTGGCTGGAAGCCTCCGGCGAGCTCACCCGGGACGAGATCGTCGAGGCCACCGAGGTCAGCCGGCAGCACGCCGCGGTCCGCATCCAGCGGATGAAGGGCCAGCTCGAGACCGCCCGGGCGGTGGTGCGCGCGCTCGCCGCCCAGCCGCCCTGCCCCGACCTGCGCCTGATCACCGTGCACTGGGACGGCGCGCCCGGCGCGCTGTGGCGCAAGCGCATCGCCCGGCACACCCGCGACTGCCCGCACTGCACCCCCGCGTGGCACAACCTGGTCGCCGCCGAGCGCCTGCTGGCCGGCATGATGCTGGTCCCGATCCCGGCAGGCGTCCTCGGCAAGATGGCGATCACCACCACCGGCGCCACCACCGCGAGCTCGGCCACCACCGGCGGCGCACACCTCGCCGCCAAGATCGGCTTTGGCGTCTCGCAGAAGGTGCTGACCGCCGCCCTCGCCACCACGGCGGTGGCCGGCACCGCCACCGCCGTGGTCGTCTACCAGAACGACGCCCCGCCGCAGCGGCCGACCGCCGCCGTGCTCACCACCACGTCGCCGGCCCCGCGGCCGACCACCGTCCCGCCGTCGCCGCCGAAGGCGTCGCCCACGCCCTCGAAGACCACGAGGAAGCCGGTCGTGGTGATCACCGCGAAGGCGAGCAAGAAGAAGGGCGTCGGCGTCTGGCAGTTCACCGGCCTCAAGGCGGCGCTCGCCGACGTGGGCGCCGGCTGGTATTACAACTGGGGCTCGAACAACGACACCATGCCGGGCCCGGCCGGGGTGGAGTTCGTCCCGATGATCCGGGCCAAGGGCGACGCCACCGACGCCACCATCGCGACGGCGAAGAAGGAGAGTGGCGGCGAGCTGCTCGGCTTCAACGAGCCGGACATGGCCGGCCAGGCCGACATGAGCGTCGAGGACGCCCTGGCCGCGTGGCCCAAGCTCCAGGCGACCGGATTGCGCTTGGGTTCACCGTCCGTGGCGTACGGCGGAGACACGCCCGGCGGATGGCTCGACCGATTCATGATCGGGGCGAAGCAGAAGGGTTACCGGGTCGACTTCATCCCCCTGCACTGGTACGGGTCGGACTTCAGCGCCGCCGCCGTCGACCAGTTCCTGGGCTATGTCGACGCCGTGCACAAGCGCTACGACAAGCCGATCTGGGTCACCGAGTACGGCCTGATGAACTTCTCCGGCTCGCCGAAGTACCCATCCGCGTCGCAGCTGGTCACCTTCATCAAGGGCACCACCAAAGGCATGCAGAGCCGGTCGTACGTCGAGCGGTACGCCTGGTTCGGCCTGCCCGCCGTCAACGACAGTGTCGACTTCGGCCTCTACAAGGACGGTGACTCGCCGACCGCCGCGGGGGAGGCCTACAAGGCCGCGGGTTAGTGCGGGTTAGGGTCGAGTCATGATTCGGTTCGGGTACAAGGCGTC
>Ga0307509_10010951_pt1 | contig 11053 bp, 10 predicted proteins | sample 10_EM_MG_FD_202245 | JGI IMG/M metagenome (GOLD analysis project Ga0307509, IMG submission 202245) | Populus trichocarpa ectomycorrhiza microbial communities from riparian zone in the Pacific Northwest, United States - 10_EM | ecosystem: Host-associated > Plants > Roots > Unclassified | place... | reverse complement strand
GTGAGCGCGACCTCGCCGTCGACTCCGGCATTCTCAGCGCCCAGGCCAAGGGCAACAGCGCTCCCGGCTTTCTCAACGAACGGCTGATGAGCGACCTTCGCCCAACGCTGTTCCTGGCCCAGCTTTCGAACCTGCTGGCCGGCAACATCGCCATTGTCCATGGCGTGTGCGGCACCTCGCGAACCTTCATGGGCGAGGAAGTCGCCGGGGTCGACGCGGCACGGAACGCGGCAGCCCGGATCGCGGCCGGACAAAGCGACATTGCACTGATCGGCGGCTCACACAATGGCGAGCGCAAGGACCTCCTGGTTCTCTATGAATTCGGCGACTTCAACCTCAAGGACAAGTTTGCGCCGGTCTGGGCGCGCAAGGAACACGCCGGCTTCGCACTCGGGTCGGCCGGTGCGTTCATCGTGATCGAATCCAGGCAGCATGCGTTGGCGCGCGGCGCCAAGCCCTTTGCGCGGCTTTCGAGCGTCGTCGCCGATCTCAGCACGCGCAAGCAGCCCGGCGAGGTAACGGCGACGCTGGACAAGCTGTGGTCGCAACTCGGCCCGCTCGAAAGCGGCGGCGCCATCATCACCGGCACGACCGGGGCCGAGCCGGTCACGTCGGAGGAGCGCGCCTTCCTGCAGAAGCACGCCGATTTTGCCGTGCGGGCAACCGGCACGCGGTTCGGTCACACGATGGAGACCCAGTTTCCGCTGGGATTGGGGCTTGCGGCACTTTCGCTCTCGCGCGGCGCACTGTTCGCTCCGGGCGATTCCTCGGGCACCGAGTTTGAAATGCAACGTGCACCGTCCCAGATTGTGGTGGTCGGTGCCGGGCACTGGCGGGGCGAAGGCATGGCTCTGGTCGAAGCGGTCACGTGAGCATTCTGGACGACTTTAAGGATTGACGGACTGGCGGGGGAAGAGATGGCAGCACCACGCGACAAATTCGGCAGGCCGATCGTCGTCGTCACCGGCATGGGGATCGTGACCTCGCTGGGGGCCGGCAAATCTGACAACTGGACCAAGCTCACCGCGGGCGAGTCCGGCATCCGCACCATCACGCGTTTTCCCACCGACAGCCTGAAAACCACGATGGCCGGGACGGTGGATTTCGCGCCTGTCGAGCCGTTCACCTCGACCGGCCTCAGCGAACGCCTGGGCGAGATGGCCACCGAGGAAGCGCTCGCGCAGTCCGGCATCGGCAGCAAGGGCAACTTCCCGGGACCGCTGTTTCTGGCCGTGGCGCCGGTCGAAGTCGAATGGCCGCAGCGCATGGAGCTCGGGCGCGCGGTCGGCAAGCCGGATGTCGACTACAACGACCTGCTGCGCATCAGCGGCGGCGGACAATACGCATCCTTCCATGATCGCTTCATGTTCGGTTCGGTAGCGGCTCACCTTGCCGAGAAATTCGGGACCAAGGGATCGCCGATCTCGCTGTCGACCGCCTGCGCCTCGGGCGCGACCGCGATCCAGCTCGGCGTCGAGGCGATCCGTCGCGGCGAAACCGATGCTGCGCTGTGCGTTGCGACCGACGGCACGGTCAATCCGGAAACGCTGGTGCGGTTTTCGCTGCTGTCGGCGCTGTCGACCCAGAACGAGCCGCCGCAAGCCGCGTCCAAGCCCTTCTCCAAGAATCGCGACGGTTTCGTCATTGCCGAAGGCGCCGGCACGCTGGTGCTCGAAAGCCTTGAAGCCGCGACCGCCCGTGGCGCGCCTATCCTCGGCGTCCTGGCCGGCTGCGGCGAACTCACCGACTCCTTTCACCGCACCCGCTCCAGCCCCGACGGCAAGCCGATCATTGGCTGCGTGCTGAAGTCACTGGCCGATGCCGGCATGACGCCGGAACATATCGACCACATCAACGCGCATGGCACCTCGACGCCCGAAAACGACAAGATGGAATATCTCGGGATTTCCGCGGTGTTCGGCGAGCGCGCCAAGCAGGTCCCGGTGTCGTCGAACAAGTCCATGGTCGGGCACACCATCTCCGCGGCAGGCGCGGTGGAGGCGATCATTTCGCTGCTGACCCTCGAACATCAGCGCATTCCGCCCACCATCAATTACGAGATTCCGGACCCGGCGATCCCGTTCAACGTGGTGGCCAACAAGGCGCTCGATGCGCGCGTGACGGCGGTGATGTCCAACTCCTTCGGCTTCGGCGGCCAGAACGCCTCGCTGATCCTGACCCGCGAACCTGCTTAAGTCCGCGCGGCCCACCCATGCACCCGTTGCTGGCTCGCACCAAGGCCCGGATTCGCGACGCCGCCAAGCCGCTTGGCGAAGCCGCCGTTGGCGCGCTCACCTTCGGCCTGTTGCGAACCGCCCGCTATTTCGACCCGATCAAGACCGCCGACCTGTTCGGCCGGATCACGCGCCGGATCGGGCCGATGTTGCGCGAAGACCGTATTGGCCGCGCCAATCTGACCGCCGCCTTCCCGGAAAAATCGCCCGAGCAGATCGAGACCATTCTCGCCGGCGTCTGGGACAATCTCGGCCGGCTCGGCGCCGAATTTGCCCATCTCGATCACATCTGGGAGCACGACCCCGCGCACCCCGAACTGAGCCGGATCGAAATCCAGCAGCGCACCCACGAGCTGTTCGCCCAGCTCCGGCTGGACGGCAAACCGGCGCTGATCTTTTTCTGTCATCTCGGCAACTGGGAACTGCCTGCCGTGGCCGCGGTCGCGCATGGGCTCGATGCCGCCATCCTGTTCCGCCGGCCCAACAGCGCGTCGGCCAACCGCATCATTGAAGAGTTGCGCCAGGTGAAGATGGGAACGCTGATCCCGGCCGGCCGTGACGCCCCGTTCAAGCTCGCGGAGGCCCTGCAGAACGGCCAGCACGTCGCCATCCAGGTCGACCAGTGGTTCACCAACGGCGTCGAGGTGACGTTCTTCGGCCGCAAGACCAAGGCAAATCCGACCCTGGCGCGGCTGTTGCGTCAGATCGAATGCCCGATCCACGGCGTGCGCATCATCCGCCTGCCCGGTCACCGCTTCCGCGCCGAATTATCAGAGGAAATACCGCCGGTGCGCGACGCCTCGGGCCAGATCGATATCCAGGGCACGATGCAGGCGATCACGTCGGTGGTCGAAGGCTGGGTCCGCGAATATCCGGACCAGTGGCTGTGGCTGCACCGGAGATGGCGGTAGTCGCCTCTCGGCGACAGCGCCAACGAGGTCAAGGCGCTAGGCCCAAACCGCGCCAGCCAGCTCTGCACAATCCAGATCAGTGGGGATGTGGTAGATTACCTTCAGTTCCTTTTGCAAAAACTCGATCCCACCCATGAGTGATATCCCGCAGCACCAAATTCGTGCCGTCTACGACGAGCACACGATCCGCGTGTATCAAGCGTATAATGACGGGATCGCCGACACTGCGCTATCCAACGGCACTTTCGTTTCTCCGCCGTTCAAAATGGATCGAATGACGTGGATCAAGCCGTCATTTCTCTGGATGATATACCGTTCAGGCTGGGGATTTAAGGATGAAGGTCAGCGCCGAATTTTGGCAATTGATATGAGCCGGGAGGGGTTTGAATGGGCTTTGGCACATAGCTGCCCGAGCCACCCCGAACCATCAATGAGCTGGGAAGATTGGACCACTTTAAAGACTGCTTCGCCGGTGCGGGTTCAGTGGGACCCCGAGCGGGATCTGCATCTCCAGCCGCTGAGCTATCGCGCCATTCAGATCGGCCTCGGCGCAGAGGCGGTCCCTCTCTTCATCAACCGATGGATACAGAGGATCGTCGACACTACGGACCTCGCGCACGCGATACACCGTTTGGTGAAGGAAGACAAACTGGACCAAGCTCAAGCGCGGTTGCCTGTCGAAATTCCCTATGAGGTCAGCGTATCCCGCGCGTAAGCAAGACACGCGATAATGTCGTCGTGCACAATGCCAGGATAATTGGCTTGCCCGCCAGCACGTCGGGCGCGAGCGAAATGCGAGGGTGCTCAGTCACCACGTTCATCGCCCGGTCTTCACCTTGGTCCACAGCCTGTTGATGATGCGCTGCGTTGCCGGGTCGCGCGCCGTGATCACGAACAACTTCCCGAGCGTCGCCTCGTCCGGGTAGATGTTCCTGTCATTGAGAACCTTCGGATCGATCAGTTTCTGGCTCGCCAGATTGCCGTTGGCGTAGGACAGGAAATCAGAATTCCTGGCGGCGACATCGGGCCGGTAGAGATAATTGATGAGCTCATAGGCCTCCGCGACATTTTTCGCGTCAGCCGGAATCGCGAGATTGTCGAAGAACATCTGCGCGCCCTGTTTCGGGATCGAATAACCGATCTCGACGTCGCTTTTGGCTTCAGCGGCCCGGCTCTTCGCCTGCATGATATCGCCCGACCAGCCCACGACGAGGCAAATCTCGCCGGTGGCGAGCGCGCTGAGATATTCCGATGAATGGAACTTGCGGACAGAGGACCTGACCTTGGCGACGAGGTCTGCCGCCTTTTCGAGATCGGCCAGCCTGGTGGAATTGGGATCGAGACCAAGAAAGCCGAGCGCGGCTGGAAAGATATCGTCAGCGGAATCCAGCATATGGACACCGCACTCCTTGAACTTGGCGAGGTTTTCCGGCTTGAAGACGATATCCCAGCTGTCGATTGTCGCGTCGGGCCCGAGAATATTCTGGGCCATCTTCACATTGTAGCCGATGCCGGTGGTGCCCCACATGTAGTTGGCGGCATAGAGGTTGCCGGGATCGTAGGTGGCGAGCCGCTGCGTCACCACGGGCCAGGCATTGGCGAGATTCGGCAGCTTCGACTTGTCGAGCTTCTGGAAAATATTCGCGGTGATCTGCCGCTGCAGGAAATAGGCGGTGGGAACGACGACGTCATAGCCGGATTTTCCGGCCATCAGGCGCGTTTCCAGCGTCTCGTTGGCGTCGAAGGTGTCGTAGACGACCTTGATGCCGGTTTCCTTGGTGAAGTCCTCCAGCACGCCGGGCGCCATATAGTTCGACCAATTGTAGAAATTGACCGTGCGCTGCTCCGCCTTCACCGACGGGGATCGCAGCGCCAGCGCCGCGACCAGCGCGACCAGAGGGATGTGGAAACAAATACGGCCGCGCATCACATATTGACCTTCTAGCGGCGATGCACCGCGTCGGACAGGCGTTCGAGCGCAGTATCGAGTGTCGCATCATGCTTGGCAAAGCAGAACCGCACCACCGACGTCACCGGCTCCTTCTCGTAGAAGGCGGACACCGGGATAGCGGCGACCTTGTAGTCGGTCACGATCCGCTTGCAGAACGCTTCATCGGTTTCGTTCAAGCCCAGCGGCGACAGATCGACCGTGAGGAAATAGGTGCCTTGCGACTTCAGGACCGGAAAACCGAGACGTTCCAGCCCCGCCGTGAGCCGGTCGCGGCTCCTGGCGAGTTCCTTGCGCATGTCGAAGAAATATTCATCAGGCTTGGCAAGTCCGTAGGCCACGGCGGCCTGCAGATTGGGCGCGGTGGTGAAGGTGAGAAACTGGTGCACCTTGGCGGCCACCCGCAACAGCGGCGGTGCGGCGCAGACAAACCCGATCTTCCAGCCCGTGAGCGAAAAGATCTTGCCCGCAGACCCGACCTTGATGGTGCGGTCGCGCATGCCGGGAATCGTGATCAGCGGGATATGCTCCTGACCGTCGAAGACCACGTGCTCCCAGACCTCGTCGCAGATCGCGATCGCATCGAACTCCTGGCAGAACCGCGCCAGCAGTTCGAGGTCCTCGCGCGGATAGACCACGGCGGCCGGGTTGAGCGGGTTGTTGAACAGCACCGCCTTGGTCCTGGGGTTGAACGCGCTGCGCAGCATCTCCTCCGACAGACGCCAGTGCGGCGGTTCGAGACGCAGCAGCCGCGGGATGCCCCCGGCCTGGCGGATGATCGGCAGATAGGAGTCATAGACCGGCTGGAAAACCACTACCTCGTCGCCGGGCTCGACCACCGCGAGAATCGCCGCGGTCAGCGCCTCGGTGCCGCCGGACGTCACCATGACTTCGGTCATGGGATCGAGCTTGAGCCGATGCCAGTGCGCGTAATGGGCGGCAATAGCCTGGCGCAGTTCCGGAATCCCCATCATCGACGGGTACTGGTTGTAGCCGTTCATCACCGCGTCAGCAGCAGCGCGGCGAATATCCTCCGGGCCTGGCCCTTCGGGAAACCCCTGACCGAGATTGATGGCATTGTTGTCGCGCGCGGCTTGCGACATCGCCTCGAAGATGGTGACGGGAAGGTCCGCGAAGACCCTGTTCAACGACGTCATGACGCCTCAGCCGCCGGTCCTGGTGGGCAGACCTGCCGCCTTCCAGCCAAGGATACCGCCTGCAAGGTGCTTGTCGTAGGGCAGCCCAGCCCCCTGCGCAGCGAGCGAGGCCGTCACCGAGCGCTTGCCGGAGCGGCAGGCGAAGACCACCTGCTTGCCTTCCGGATCGGGAATATTCTTCGGATCAAAGGTCGAAAGCGGGACAACTATTCCCCCGGGATAGGCTTCCGCAGCAACTTCATTCGGCTCGCGCACGTCGACCAAGAGATAGCGTCCCTCCGCCATCCCCTTGGAAACCTCATCCGGCGTCAAATCATGCACCTTCGCCACGCAATCCTCCCAACGATCAATCGCGATGGACGCGACGGCCCGCGCCGGGTCCGAGACATCCGCCGCCAACCTCACCTCTCGGGCAACGAAAATCAAGCGCTGCGAGGCTGTTGGAGCGCCATCCGGGGACCGGTCCTAGATCGTCACCTGCGTTCCCACTTCGACCACCCGCCCGCTCGGGATCTGGAAATAGTCGGTGGCATCGTTGGCGGAGCGGCTGAGCGTAATGAAGAGATGGTCCTGCCAGCGCGGCATGCCGGAATGCGCGGCGGGCTTGAGCGCACGACGGGACAGGAAGAACGACGTCGACATGATGTCGAATTGCCAGCCGAGCTTGCGGGCGATCGCCAGCGCCTTCGGCACGTTCGGCGATTCCATGAAGCCAAAGCGCAGGGTGACCTTGGAGAAGGTCGGGCTGATCTGCTCGAGCCTGACCCGCTCGGACAGATCGACGCGTGGTGTCGGAGCGACGTCAATTGTGAGAATGACGTTCTTTTCGTGCAGGACCTTGTAGTGCTTCAGGCTGTGCATCAGGGCCGTCGGCGCGCTCAGGGGATCGCTGGTCAGGAAAACGGCCGTGCCGCCAACCCGTTGCGGCGGCCGTTTTTCCAGCATCGCGACCAGATCGGCGAGCGGGAATTCCAGCTTGCGCGACTTATCGAACAGAAGCCGGCTGCCGCGTCGCCACGTGTACATGAGCAACATCACGAAGCCGCCGAGCGCGAGCGGGACCCAACCACCCTCCCACACTTTCAGGAGGTTGGCTGAGAGGAAGGTGAGATCGAGGAACAGGAACGGCGCGATCAGGGCACCGGCCGCGATCGGCGACCACTTCCAGACCTTCCAGATCACGACAAAGCCCATCATGCCCGTGACCACCATCGTGCCGGTCACCGAAATTCCATAAGCCGATGCGAGCGCGCTCGACGAGCGGAACATCAGCACCAGAAGCACCACGGCAACCAGCAGCAGCCTGTTGATGCGCGGGATGTAGATCTGGCCGGAATGGGCTTCCGAGGTGTGGCGGATCTCAAATCGCGGCAGGAGGCCGAGCTGAATCGCCTGGCGCGTCAGCGAGTAGGCCCCCGTAATCACCGCCTGGCTCGCAATCACGGTTGCCAGGGTGGCAAGAGCCACCATCGGAATGAGCGCCCAGTCGGGAAACATCAGGAAGAACGGATTCTCGACTGCCTTGACATCGGCGATGACGAGCGCGCCCTGCCCGAGGTAATTCAGCGCCAGCGACGGCAGCACGATGAAGAGCCAGGCGGTCTGGATCGGCCGCTTGCCAAAATGTCCGAGATCGGCGTAGAGCGCCTCAGCTCCGGTGACCGCCAGAAACACCGCACCCAGCGTCACAAAGCCGATGATACCATGGTGCAGCATGAACGACACGGCATAGACCGGGTTCAGCGCCAGCAGCACTTGCGGCTGTCGCATGATTGGAGCGATCGCCGCCACCGCGATGATGCCGAACCAGACCACCATGACGGGTCCAAAGAACGCGGCGACACGCGCCGTGCCACGGACCTGAACCGCAAACAGCAGGAACAGGATCAACACCGTCAGGGGCACGACATAGGGGTCGAATGCCGCGGTGACCAGCTTGATACCTTCGATCGCCGAGAGCACCGACAGCGCCGGCGTAATCACCGCGTCGCCATAGAACAATGCACCGCTGATGATGCCGAGCAGCACGATCGTGCCGGCACCGCGCGTGACCCCGCGCTGAGCCAGCGCCATCAGCGCCAGCGTGCCGCCCTCCCCGTGGTTATCGGCACGCAGCAGGATCACCACATATTTCAGGGTGACCACAATCATCAGTGCCCACAGGATCAGGGAGACCACACCGAGGACGGCAGGCGTGGTGACCTCACCTCCGGCGCTGGCGGCGACCACGGCCTCGCGCAGCGCATACAAGGGGCTGGTGCCGATGTCGCCGTAGACGACGCCGATGCTCCCCAGTGTCAGCCCTGCAAAGCTGGCCGTGGAATGTGTGTCGCCATGTCCCTTGCCCGCCGTCGTTTCCGGGGCGGGAGCCGCAACATCGGTTGTCATGAAAAGTCAGGCCTCAAATGCTTCACTGCTCGGAAGCAAAACCAGCGGCTTATAGCTCCGCGCCACATGCATAGCATAGCCTTTTTTCGGACCGCACCATGCAAAATTGCATGACGGTACATTTGTGTCGATCAGATTGTGACCTGAGTTCCCACCTCGACCACTCGTCCCGTCGGAATCTGGAAATAGTCGGTGGCGTCATTGGCGGAACGGCTGAGCCCGATGAAAAGCCGATCCTGCCAGGCCGGCATGCCCGATTGTTTCGACGGCTTCAGGGAGCGCCTTGAGACGAAAAACGACGTCGACATGATGTCGAACTGCCAGCCAAGCTTGCGGGCGATCGCCAGCGCCTTGGGCACGTTGGGCGATTCCATGAAACCGAATCGCAGCCGCACCTTGGCGAACTTGTCGCTGGTCTGCTGCATCCGCACGCGCTCCGACGGATCGACGCGCGGGGTCTGCGCGGTTTCGATCGTCAGGATCACGTTGTGCTCGTGAAGCACCTTGTTGTGCTTCAAATTGTGCAACAAGGCCGTCGGTACGGAGGTCGGGTCGCTGGTGAGAAAGATTGCGGTCCCCTTCACGATATGCGGCGGACGCTTTTCAAGGCTTTTGATCAAATCGTCCAGCGGAACCTCGATGCGCCTGGTTTTCGCCGTCAAGATTGTCGAACCGCGCCGCCAGGTCCATATCGTGATGGCCATCGCGACACCGAACAGCAACGGCACCCAGGCGCCCTCGAACAGCTTCAAGAGGTTTGCGCTGAAGAAGGTCAGGTCGACGGTCACAAAGGGAATGATCAGCGCGGCCGCTGTCGCTGCCCGCCAGTTCCACAACTTCCAGATCACCACGAAACCCATGATGCCGTCGGCGACCATGGTTGTGGACACGGCGATTCCGTAGGCGGATGCGAGCCCGCTGGAGGTGCGGAACAACAACACCAGCAACAGCACGCCGACCAGAAGCAGCGTGTTGACCCGCGGCAGATAGATCTGTCCCGCGTGCGTCTCCGACGTGTAACGGACCTCGAAGCGCGGCAGCAGGCCGAGTTGAACCGCCTGGCGGGTCAGCGAATAGGCGCCGGTGATGACGGCCTGGCTGGCAATGACGGTCGCTGCGGTCGCCAGCCCCACCAGCGGCAACAGCAGCACCTCGGGCACCATCCGATAGAAGGAATTCTCGATCGCGGCCGGGTCAGACAGCACCAGTGCCCCCTGGCCGAAATAATTGATCAGGAGCGAGGGCAGCACGAAGTACAGCCATCCGGCCTGGATCGGCTTGCGCCCGAAATGGCCGAGATCGGCATAGAGCGCCTCTCCTCCGGTGACGGCCAGAAAGACAGCCCCCAGCGTCACCAGTCCGATCGTTCCATGCGACAGCAGGAATTGGACGGCATAGACGGGATTGATCGCGGCAAGCACGGAGGGGTCGTCGCTGATATGGACCAGGCCCATGACCGCGAGACTGGCGAACCACACCACCATCACGGGGCCGAAAGCCGACGCGACGCGGGCCGTGCCGCTGCTTTGCACCGAGAACAGCACAACCAGGATCAACACCGTGACGGGTATGACGTAGTGCTCGAGCGCAGGCGCCGCGAGCTTGAGGCCTTCGACCGCTGACAACACCGAGATCGCCGGCGTGATCATGGAATCGCCGATGAACATCGAAGCCCCGACGACGCCGAGCGCCAGCAGCAGCCAGCTTCTGCGGCCGAGTGCCCGCTGGCCCAGCGCCATCAATGACAGCGTTCCGCCCTCGCCATTGTTGTCGGCGCGCAAGAGCAGCAGGACGTATTTGGCGGTGACGACGACGAACAGGGCCCAGAGGATCAGCGACAGAACACCCAGAACCATGATGCGGGTGACGGGTTGCCCGTGCGCCGCCCCGGCGACAGCCTCACGGAAAGCATAAAGTGGCGAGGTTCCAATGTCACCGAATACGACCCCTATGCTGCCCAGCGTGAGCGACCAAAAGCTCGCCGTTGCCGGTTCAGTCTGGGTCTCGCTTGCAGAGACGCTGATCGCCATGCTGGGTTGGGCGCTTTCAATTGATCGGATACGATACCGCGAACACCGTCCGTCCCGACACGACCATATATAACTATAGCAGGCGCGAGCGGTTGCCGGTGTGACACAAGGACCACACCCGGCGGGGCACGGTGGCTTGATGTGCACAGGTATTATGGTAGCCGATGGATCTACGGCTTCAGATCGGGCGGCAGCGCCGGCGCTTCCCGCATCAAGGTGATCGTCACGCGCCGATTCGCCGCGAGCGAGGGATCGTCGGGAAACAGCGGCTGTGAGTCCGCCTTCCCGGAGACCGCGAAGACATGGGATGCGGGCAACCCTTCCCGCTCGAGGATCTGGCGCACCGCGTTGGCGCGGTCCGCCGACAGGTCGAACGCGCCATAGT
>Ga0307509_10010950_pt1 | contig 11053 bp, 17 predicted proteins | sample 10_EM_MG_FD_202245 | JGI IMG/M metagenome (GOLD analysis project Ga0307509, IMG submission 202245) | Populus trichocarpa ectomycorrhiza microbial communities from riparian zone in the Pacific Northwest, United States - 10_EM | ecosystem: Host-associated > Plants > Roots > Unclassified | place... | reverse complement strand
AGGTCACATAGACGATGAGTTGGATAACACCGACTCCACCGAGTCCCACCAGCACAATAGTAAGTTAAATCACCTGGAACAACACCAATTTTGGTGACCACATTTTCTTTGCCCTAGCTCCTTACGGAGGACAACCTGCTCGAGGAACAGAGCGTGCAATACTTTGCGAGAACAAAGGGCTTCAGCCTTGTAACACCTACCATCACCAAATTGGGCATTCAAATTGAATGTCTTTCAAAATCACATTGAAGGCAGAGTTAGGCAGAAATTTCAGATGTCAAGTACAAAATTGTCTCTGATGTTGTGTATCAATGCCCTCGTATCCCTCTGGTTCTCTCATACTTGATCACGCCGCTGAATGTACGATATCCGCACGTTCTTGAACAAGACCAATGTCGTCCTCGTAATCCGCTCCGATGCCATATAAAGTGGGGGACTTGAGCATCCAGACATATCTCATGGAATAAGATGAGTATAACGATTGAAACCAATGAAGTGTTGACCTACAAGTATGTATATCCGAGCCATTGCACAGCTTTGTCACGGTTTCTGACAGTACCCAAAACGATTTCGGCATTAAGATTGTCAGCCAATTTGGAAACGAACTGGGATTTGATCAGCAGTTGTTGGTTAAGCAAACTTAGATAATACTGAAGTTCCGAATGGTTAGTGATAATGACGCCTTCCCCAATTGCGCAGGTCCGAGCATTTGTAGCATATCTTGCGACCCAACGACTATTTTCGGGGTTGTAAATTTGAGCACCTTTGATGTCGACCGTATGCGCAGGCAAATTAACACCCCAAGCAAGAGTTGTGGTACAAAAGAGGACCTGAATGGAGTCATTGGCGAACAGCTCTTCAACAAGGACACGGTCCTCTCTCGACATTCCAAGGGAAGGAGATCGTGCAGGTTGGCATCCCTGACGTTTCCAGCCTCCACGGTGAGTATTTCCCTTGTTGCCAGGTCCGGTCTGACGAACTGCGTAATGGTTTCCTTTTCGACTGCCGTGTCCCTTAAAAACTTCGCGGTCCTCGCGGTCTCCTTCCGAGAATGAACGAACATGAGAGTTTGGTTTTACCCCACTTGGTCGAGGACCTTCTCATAGCAGACTTCATTCATGATCTGATAGCGCTTAATAGCCTTCTTCTCGGTGATGCCTATGAACTGCTGCTGCAAACCACATGGTTGAAAGGATGCATCGAAATAGAACAGGCCTTTGGGAGGTTCCACGCGTAAGAAGGTCGCCAACGTCCTGATAATTCGGCAGCGTCGCAGACAGACCAACCAACCGGACATATTATCTCATTTGTTCCATCCTCCTGATCGTCCTCGCGATAATGGCCTCGACCACAGGTCCGCGCTCGTCGTGGAGTAAATGAATCTCGTCTATGATAAGAAGGCGGACCAAGTTGGTATAACTCGTATCAGTCTGCTTCCAGGTGATCACGTCCCACTTCCGGGAGTTGCAACAATGATCGATGCCTCGGAAATTTGTTGTTTCGTCATTTGAGAGTCCCCAGTCAATTCGGCCACCTTCATATTATAGTGTTTTAGACGATTGGTGAAATTGCCCACCCTCTCTGCTACTAGTGCCTTTATCGGTGCAATGTAAATAACTTTGAACGATGCAACGAAGGTTTGCGTCTCGGAATCATAATGTTTCGACATTTCGTGAAGTACAGTGAGCATGGCAACATTTCTCTACAAGAAATCAGACAACTGGACAATCAAAGATAAAGAAAAATCATACCTTTCCTGCGCCAGTAGGGGCACAAAGAATGGGTTCGTCCTGTCCAAAAGCGACCGGAAACAGCTTGCTTTGGATACGATTCAATGTCTTGATGCCGTCAAACACCTTATGAGCCCATGAAGAGAGCTCAGAGGTCTGTACAATTTCACTCTCTACCACGGGCTGCTCCTTTGGAGCTGGAATGGGGATCTCCTCGTAACCCTTTTTGGATCGTTTGAAAGAGTTGTCAGGAGATTTGCACTTCTTGTTTGACATGAGATGACCGCCTTGAGAAAATGACATGGCTTCGAGATCTATCGCGCGTTTAGGTTGAACGGTTGATCCAGGCATAATTGTTCCCATTTTCGGGATTTTGACTAGTTGGGGTTCATCCACGTCCATTTCCTCGCCAGACTTCACTGCCACAGCTTGTCGATCGCCAGCCAACTCACGGAGAATCCACCCAAGACCCTTTTCGCGCATTGCGGCTTCGACATTTACCCTTTCGTCTGCATCACTTCGCATGAGTTTCGTGCAACAAATGATAACCTCCCGATTCTTTAGGAATTTTGCGACAATGTGATAACTTTCATAGTCGAAAAGCTCCATTAGCTGGCTTTCGCAATCGTGTACACTTGAATCGGAGTCAAGGATGTTGATGACGCTGCCTTGTCAGCGGCCGTGACGGGGTCAGGATATATTTTGGAGATCCGCTGCTGAACCCAGAAACCGTCGATGGCGTGAGGTGAGACAATGTCCTTTTCTGCCTCTGACGTCGATTTCCTCGAAGCCCCTCCTCCAATAATGACATCTTCTACAGGTGCCTTGCCACTCACGTCTTCCTGCTCATCCCTGTCGTCTTCTCGTCGCTCTCGTCCCCAATCTCGTAGTCTTCCTCCTCTTCATCTTCCTGCTCTTCCTCGTTGATTACGACAGTCACCCCACCCTCCTCGTCAATTTTCGCCTCTTTCCGTTTATTGTCAGGGTCTGTCTTTATTTCGTCGTCTGCGCTGTAGTCGGTGATCTTCTTCGAAAGGTTAACCAATTGCGCGAATTGCTCGCTCGTGAAAGGACCAAGAACCCCCTCTATATGTTTCTGGTCGAAGTCCTTTCTTCCCTCGTCCTTCAAAAGATCCAGAACTGTGTCGGCTGTGCTGCGGATAACTTCTTGAGGCTGGTCACCCAGAGTAGTGTGTATGGCAGAGAGGATAAGCAAATAAACCTCTCGGGTTTCTGCAGTCCGGGGTCGATGGGTGAGGCCTTCCACGTCCTGTGTCACGTCAATAATGTCGCGGCGCCAGGGACAGTCTTTTGCTCGCGGCACGGTGGGCGCTCGGGAGCAGCGATGACAGTATTAACGACAGTCACTGGGTGTGTGTCAAAGTTGAGGGCGTTGAGTAGGTTCTAATAAAGGACGATATTGGTACTAGTGTTATAAAAAGGAGGGGAAAGGCCTACCTTGGTATCCTGGTCAATTTGCAGCCCACCCTCAGATGTGTGAAGTGCCGACACTTCTGGAACATAATTGCCTTTGCGTTCACGCGCTTCTTCCTGTAGTTTGAATGAAATGCCCCCTTCTCGATGCATTTCATCAAGTGGGTAGTAAAGCCAGCGATTTTGTTGCGCAGATGCTTGGAGGGAACAACGGCCTGGAATCAGACAATCAAGAATATTTCCAACATATCTAGAAAATAAGCACGCACTACTTCACCGATGATACGCTTGTTGGTATGGAAGTCGCGTGAGACGGGGATAGCTAATTTGTATTTCAGAATTATTCTGCAACGCATTGAACCCCACTCACTACTTCTCGATGAGCACTCGAGATGCTCTCTTGGTAGTCTTTGGACGTATGTGACCCTATAAATGCTGTCGGAATCTTTGCGAGATGGTGCAACAAATATACCATGTTGTGACTTGAGTTGCAAATGGGAGGCCACGGAGATAGCCGGGTGGCTTGTATTACTCACTAATGGCATACTAGTACGAGATTGTGCATAATCCTCATACCGTGGACCTTCTGGTATCCCTTGCTTGCGTTTCTCCCGCAGAAGGAGTAATGGAAGACCCTCTGCCTATTGGAATGGGATTACGTGTTCCTCTTCACACCTCCTTTCAAGTCGTTCCACCTTTTGTGCCCCCAGAAATTTTGGAACCAGATGCTGATGGCTTAGTTTATTTCAGCGATCTTTCTCAATATCAGGTGCGATTCTTGCCAAGGTATACAATCAAACACCTAATCACATCATGAGGTGCAGATGAGAAGCTGTATCACAGGACTTCTTAATACACTGCCCTCGGCAATTGCTTTCTGCGCGTATCCCTCTTTTTATTCATTACGTGACTCCCAGATTATGGTTATGAAGAAACACTTGGAACAAAAGGTCAAAGTTGGTAAACGCAAACCGAAACTCAAGGACATTGATCCGGAAATTCTACCAGCCGGTCTATTCTTCGATGGTGTAAGATAACTGACACATTATATAAAGAGGAGTAGTAAGACCGAAATTCAGATCGGGCAGTGTTGCGCTCGTATCGTAGCTTGTGGTGACCTTCCGCCTGCGTTATCATTATCATTATCCTTCTCATTCCTGATCCAAACGCCGCACTTGGTGCTATAAACCTCCTTGATGCCCACGAAACGACCAAAATGACATCGCAACCTGAAAACAAATCTGCCAACAGCATATTCGAGAACATTGAACTAGAGTTGTTGGCGTGGATAGAGTCGGAGAGACGGCAAGGTAGTCTCGTGGTCTCGTCGTTTGTGAATGACTAGACAACTCAGTCGGGAGGTTAACGTGTTGGTTGTTCCAGGGGTTTGGCAGGCGAGTTCTGGGACCGTCAATCCTGTGGAATTAGAAAGACGAGGGGTTGAATGTTACAGGTCGTAACCTCGCGATGGCATCGAACATCCAGTTCCAGTTTAACGTGACCGGGCAGAGGGCGAGACTTTGACTCAACGAAGGTGCGACAGTAGGCGCAAAGGGTTGTTATTCTTCTTCTTCCTGATCCTCTAATTCTTGTTGAGGTTCAATGTCGGTGGGACCCCTCTTAGATACCCGTCCCTGTCCCTGTCAAGTTGAGAAGCTAAACTCTCCCTTCCGATTTTGGCTGCCATGATACGAAACCCTGTGGTTCGATCCGTCGGGTTCGTGGGTGATCATAATCATTGTCTTGCTTGTGCGCCATCTACGCAGAGAGAAGGGATGAGGATCCGGTCGAGTGCTTCATCTACCAAAAGAAAGTAGTTAAGAAAATATGAATAAAAGAAATGAAACCCTCGTACCTGTCCTCCACTCAACGGTACTCCCCAGAACCAAAAATGATATCATACCCTCCGGCAAATCAATCACAAACTCATGCACTGGCAAGATCGCTGCTCGACAGGCTTCGACCACTATGTGGAACAGAACGATTGAAGGATCAGGAGAGACTGAGAGAGCGACATTGTCGAATATGGACTCTTTAGAAAAGAGGATATATGTGCCATCGGGGCGTGCGGATCCAGAGTTTTCTTTAGAGCCTCCACTCCTCCAGCACCGATGCCTTGTCCGATGAGCATGATGTTCTCTCTTATCCAGCAATCGTAAATAAAGCTGACAGGACCGTTTCCTGGTGGGACGGTGGACTAAGGAAGGCTGCTTCCTGGGTGGCAGATGCAGACTAGTTGATAGTGTTTCGAAGCATTTCAAACTAGGAAATGGGCAGTCAGGGGGCAGTAGAATGGACAGTAAAGCTAGTATACCCTAGGCTGGGCCCAAGAACGGCCTGCAGACAAGTCGCCTTGCGTCGGTGGGTCTGAACCACCGTCTCCAATTTCACTTTTATCCTCTTTACATAAGAAGTAGCAAGGAGCGCGCCTCCTCGATGCCGTCGGGCATGGTGTTGTCCTCGTTTGTATGTCGACACCAAGAATGTTGCAAAGCAGCGGTGTCAACACGCTTTGACGTTCCTGTTCAGTTTTATAGATCGCCAATGCAGCTTTCATGTAGTCGGTAGTTTGACGAATGCTGTCCCTAATCAGCCTCAACAACAATCAATCCACTCTTCTTCTTCCCAGTGCCCTCCTTATTCTGTTCTCCTCCACTACCTCCGCTATTAGACGAATCTGGTGTTTTAGAAGGATGACGATTCCGCATGGTCAGCAGCGCCACCATGTATGAAGTCGGATGGACTGCACGTGGGCGTGGTGAGGGGAGGCGGGTGGGGGAGAAGATATGTGCTGGGTCACGACCTGAAGAGGAGGGACGATGGGTGTAGAAGTGGAATCGCCCATGTGGATGTCGAGATCCTCAACAAACGGTGATTGAACTTTGCTTGCTACAACTTCATCGTCCTCCACGACTGGATCCCGGCGGAAGACGACAACGGCATATCGGATGCGGAAGTTTGAGGGCTGGGAATCAAGGCCTTGTGCGTCCTCGGCGAAGGCAGATTTGTGGCAGAGGTGGCAAGGTCGAGGGGCATTCTGATCCGGACTTGTAGGGGCCTTCCAATGTTGGCCACAATTAGCTTGATCATGTGGCTCGGGTGAAGGAGAGTCGGGTCCTGGTGGCATAGCGTCGCTTCGATAACGAGGCGGTCGGCGACGTTGGGATCTCGAGAGCGACAACGGTGCATGACCGTACTCCTAGGATCAGACGCTGGGAGAGTGGAGAGACTTTCTCCATGAGTTCGTCTAGTTTCCGGCTCCAAAGGGGAGGCGAAACATCAAATGAACTTGGAGGTGAGCCCATCGGAGTCATACGAGAGAGGGCATGAGATTTTGGAGGGATTGGAAGAGGCCGCGACGAAACCGCAGGAGGCAGAGATGGCTCAGGTGACAACATTGGGAATGGAATGAGGTTGATACGCGAGGACTTTGCATTGGACGACAAACTCGGTAGATGCACGGAATTGCAAAGTTGAGGCCTGCTCGTCCAAAGTCGATGTGGAGGAGCGGTCTGACGCTGGAGTGAGCATGCGCAAGAGATACAAGGACTTGGAACGTTGAACCTTAAGGAAACAAAACATGTAGCCGTGGGTGTAGCCATGTGGTCATCATGTGATTATAATAGGACAATCTTGAATAGACGCCCGTCAACACCCATGTTGCACCGGTTGATGTCCCGAAGCCAGGCTTTGAAGATTGGCCATGTATCGAGCTTTTGCGGAAGGCGGCGGATCGGTGCTCCCAGCCGCGGCCCAGGACATCCTCGATGTGTTTTCATATATGTTTGGAATTGACGCTCGATTTGACTGCCCAAATCATCGCTCCAGTGATGGGCGTTAGGTCTCGCATCTGCACCATATGGTAGGCTTCTGGAAAGCGGTACTGAGTTTTAATTAGTAAGTGAAAATCATTAGTGGGGAATGTTTAGTTTACCTTTTCATGGGAAATGTTCGGTCGTACGCTGGATGTGTTGGCCTGGATAAACTGAGTATACAAGCTTCAAGAATCAACAATGCTGAACCCACCTGCTCGACAGCCCGCTGAATCACAGGATGGACTAGGAGGTGAATTTCCGGGAATTCAACGTTTTGTTGCAGATGAGGGAGCGGCAGTTCCAATTCTTCTTGGTCATAGGGATATCTGAACACTATCAAAACGATATTCATAACCTGTCCAATAACAATGGTACACACCCATCTTAGTGTCACCATCCTTCCCCAACCCCCGGGCGCCAACGAAGGCATCGAACCATGGCTTAACACCAGAGCTTACAACGGCGTGCAACTCTGGTACGGTGTCTCATCTCCTCCAAAAAGATTTAAAAAATGTAATTGGGACGGAGTGTCGGTCCGCGTTTTATGAGAGCCAGGGTTGTTACAGATTGCATCTTGACTGTCATCTGAAATGTCATCCATGTGAAGGATGATAAGTGAGGTGGGGCGTAAGGTGGTGTGTAAATGTTGGATTCGAGTCGTCTGAAAAATGATTAGTATGTTCTATATTTCGAACATTTCAGTGCCATACCTTCGCTGTCTCCTTTTGCTTGTACAACATAAATGACCCCTCCTGTATCAGCTGAAAAACGAGCTACTCTGTCGTTGAATTCATTGTCAAAAATCGATTGCAAATCTGGTACGTTTGCTCCTATTACTGGCAATAGACCGAGAAGATACCGTCGAAAGATATCGGCATTCGCAAACCCGCGCGGGTAGGTATGGGTGGGACGTGTACGGGTACCAGTATGGGTTGATGGAGAGGCACCTGCCCGAAACCCGCACCCATGCCCCGGGTTTGGCAGGTTTCGAAAACGCCACTTGATGCGGCGGGTGTGTGCCTCAGGGAAGCGGCAGTGTCATCGTCGTGCTGGGCATGGAGGAGGTGCTGGGGTAGGTTAGGAAATGAGTAGAATATCAAATGATGGGTGTACCTTGTATTTGCCCCCCCTCACGTATCTCGATTCTCGTTGCGTTTCCTAATTGTTCTGGTAGTTCCCCTGGCATCGCGACGTGGCGCAGTGTCAGTGTCATGTCGTTGGTGGTGGTGGATGTTGTCTGGGGGTGGTAGAGGGTGAGGAATCTGTCATGGTGAATCACCAACTCATGAATGCCTAGCTAGGTCACCACTAAGCATCCACCTTTCGGCTTCACGCTGGGAGGGTGCCCGGCAGTCCCCCCCTCTTATTCAGAGGTCGGTTGCGTTCGGCATTCGGCGAGTTTAATGAAGAATTTAATGAAGAAAGAGCGCGATGTTTGTTGATCATTAAATTTGTCACATGACTAGCGATCTGAAAAACTTTGAGATCGGAATGGTCTGGCTTCTTGTTTAATTTCGTTGTGGAGATACTTTATTAGGCGGGGACTTTAATATTCAAACTGGAGCATTTCCTCTGATCGTTTCGACACAAACCGAGCCATAGAGGCAGTTCAATTAAGCTTTTCATACAATGCTTCAGATGAGCATCGGAGATCAAGCAGAAGCAAATCTGGGTCTGCAGAAGTGGGTGGCATCAGTCAGGCCACAAATCGTCAAAGATCGATGTAAAAATTTTCAAGAGTATTTCATAAACTCAAATAAATACTGGCATTCTAACGATTGAATATGGGGAGGTTTTGTAGATGATGCCGACGACGGATCATATCTGGCTGATGGTTGGCAGTGAGACTGCCAAACGTGACAAAACTGCCCATTGTTTTGGGAGAAAAGTTTGTGCCTCTTCTTCCCACCCCATTACATGGACCCGATCTTCGAGCATAAGGTCAAATCGCACATCCTCTGGTTCCGTCTACTGATCTGAAGCATCGAGTACCTGTTCATTCTACACTGCATCTGCAGATGACTTCGAACTTTCAATGGATGATGGTGCTCAAGTAAATATGGATGGCCAACCGATAATGTCGCAAGACATTCAAGAGAAACGTCTTTCCTACCTTCTCACCGATCTTGCCAATGGGCAAGCTGCTCTCCAAGAGGACCCCTGGTCAATCGCCTTTGACGCCACTAAACCCGATCCTGAACGATTGTTCCGATTCCTCGGCGTTTGCCTCAACCTCGGGCTCGGGCTATGGGTTCGTCTCGCGACGCGGCATCTCCTCATCCGACACTGAACTTGATCTTGCGGATGACAAGGGGGGAAGCGGCCAAGGAATCGGAAAGACGAAAACTCAGGATTACGCTGCAGAATGGCCCCTTGAGTATCTGATGTCGATTAAGGAGTTGGATGGATTTGAGAGGGAGAACGTGCAACAGGAGAAAGGGAGGAGGTTCAGTTGGAGAAGAAAGTCTGGCCAGAAAACCAAGAAGGACACATCGATGAGAGAATCGTTGTCTTCGGAATACAACCAGGAGAGAGAGACAGATAACGACAAGGTTAACACCAAAAGCCGCAAATTGAAGAAGAAACGCCAAACTTCGGTGCCGTCTGAAGCAACGGCAATTCCTGCAGGGAATGACGAGCCGAACGAGCATTGGCTACAAGAAGGCGAGGAGGCCGAGCCTAGGATCTCTAACATTCTGGGTGGACACGAGGACGCTGGTTTAGCTCAGGGAGATTTGACTGATGAGGTTGTTCTTTACGACGAGAAACTCCTCTGAACAACGAATAACGCCGATGTTGAGGCTGCGATGAAGGATGGCAACTGGCTAGACCGGGGTCATCTCTTCGAAGTGGAGAAGGACGGCCAGGGTGATGGTGCCTTGGAGGGCCTGGAGCATACCAGTGGTCAAGTCGCAGGCGACAACGATGCTTGGTTACGGACGATGCTTATGGAAAGGGTCCTGTCACGCACACCGCAGGAGATTCTGCAAGGTTTAGACGTCGTGCACGAGGTTACGGAGGACGAAGACGAAGAAGACGTGACTACCCAAGAGGGTCGTCGGTTTCCATCTATAGAAGTCGAGAAGCGGGTACAGGCGAATCTGAGGGATGGAACCCATTGAGTGGTGGAGAAAGATATCCGGACATCAAGAATAAAGGAAAGGAAAAGGTCGTTGCAGTTGGAGGTTCTGGAGATATGCCGGTGGAGGGTTCGCGAAGTCAAGTTGTCCCTGACGCGCCTGAAGCAGAACAGCAGATATACGCGAAGGTGAACAGCTGGCAGGATTTCGACCTTACGACAATGACCGAAAGGTCTTCTCTTCCGCAACAAATACTCAAAACCAAACGGGAGACGCCTACACCAAGAAAGAAGTTGTCGAAGAAGCGCCGTAGCAGACGCGCACTCCAATCATCGTCGAACTCGGACTCGAAACCTAGCAACTTGAATCGTTCAATTCCTGGGGCCAGAGGCAAGAAAACCAAATCCCATACCACGGCGTCCAAAAGGCCATCCATTTCCACGCTTCGACCCCGCCGCATGCCCAAAATTCTGTTGTCATCTTTACGTGTTCATGTCTTCCGTTCGTTCTCATCAGTGGGCCTGATGTTAGGTATCGATGCAGCAGATGAGAGGAGGTTGAGTCAAGAGCTTCGCACGCCAAATACATTGGTTCTTGGGCGACATTTTAGTGAGAAGCACATCCCTCGATTTCCGAGTCGGCTAGATGGGGTGCGATCACTGGATAAGAAGGTTGCGACATACGAATAGAAATGATTGAACCGTCGCTGTCTTGTTTCACAGGATGATTTTCACTATGATGGACCTCTCCTTCATTTTGTTCCTAGAACTACTTATATTTGCATCCAGTCTAACGTCCCACACTTTCCTTGTATGTACCCTGCGCAATCTACTTACTATACATAATAAGTGGCCTGGTTCTGTTTGATGTCGTTTTCGATAAGCGGAATTATGTCGAGTACGATCTGGGCATATTCAAAGATCGTCTCAAGTGGACTCTTCTAAAGTTCTTGTGTACTGACTACGGGGCGGCGTCGGCTGGTAATGAGTGTTAG
>Ga0307509_10010949_pt1 | contig 11054 bp, 6 predicted proteins | sample 10_EM_MG_FD_202245 | JGI IMG/M metagenome (GOLD analysis project Ga0307509, IMG submission 202245) | Populus trichocarpa ectomycorrhiza microbial communities from riparian zone in the Pacific Northwest, United States - 10_EM | ecosystem: Host-associated > Plants > Roots > Unclassified | place... | reverse complement strand
ATATTTTGATTTGCTCACGGATAAAAAATTATGAACTTACACGTAAGTTGTATTTCTAAAATTCGATGAAAGAACAGAATGTTTAAAACTTCTTTAACACATCAAGTCCACGAAGCAGCTTACCTCATGTAGGGTGCGTTAGGGGTGCTAATACCTTTCCTAACCACAACCAGTCCCTTACCCGTGAATCTCTGACAAGACCAGTATATCCGGTTTCCTAGTAGCCCGCAATCAATTACTAGGTGGCGACTCCAATGAACGAATCATAAGCAAATAAGAAATGAAAAATCGCCAGACGATGCCGCGCGGATTTTCTGACGTGCGACAATATCAATGTAATCCATCGATATCATTAGCTATCTAAACCCGGAGTAGTTAATCAAGTCCTTTTGGATACTTTAATTTATCCATTAGTAATGTCGATGTTAAGAATCCCTTGACATCATTATCCTCCATTTACAGGAGTAGCTAATCAAGTTCCATGTAATATCGATATCAATGTAATCCATCGATATCATTAGCTATTTAAACCCAAAGTAGTTAATCAAGTCCTTTTAGATACCTTAATTTGTTGATGTCAAGAATCTCTTAACATCATTATCCTTCATTTACAGGAGTAGCTAATCAGGTTGTTCATCTTTATTCTTTCTTACCCACCATTATTCATTTGTTCATGTGTTTCACATATCGATTCAAAGATAAAATGGGTAAATTCTAGTAATGTTAAAAATGCAATACTTTAACAAATTATAAGTGTTAGACACCTACCTGTTGTGTTTGAAGTCCCCGCTCCGGCTCGAGTCGGTGGCGTAACTACTAAAGCATCCCCTATAAATCAATTTACCCATTGATTAACACTACTATTTATAAATTCAAAAATCATATTTACATTCTGATATAATAACTTTTCCTTCAAGACACATTTCATATCATAGGTTTAACCACCCTCTTTTAGATTATGTAGTTCCCAACTTAATCATAATAACATTCAAACGAGAGATTTATGATTGTCACCAAGAGCTTCACATCATTTAACTTTTTGTTATATTAACATTTCTCAATTCTAAATTTTCATTTCAATATCAAAACATAACTAAACACATTAGTCTTATAACTTCATTTTAGGTTCTTTATTAAGAACTTTTCTTAGTGAAATTTTGAAATCATGCATAATCATTCTATCAAGTTTTTATGATTATCCCATTCACTTTAGATTCTAATTAAGTTGTACAACATCTCTTGACACAATCTTTAAGCGAATTAAAATATAAAATAACTCCAACTCTCTCTCAATGAAGCAACATAGTAAAACAATCTAACAGTTTTGAGAAACGGTCCGACCATTTTTTTAAATTGGTCTAGTCATTTCTCAATATAGCTAGACCATTTATGGTTCTAGAACAAACACCAAAATATTCCTTTTCATACAAACTTTTATCTTTAATTCAACAATTCTCCAAATGAATTAAATTCTTAAAACTTTAAAATTCATCACCATTACATAAAAAATAAAACAATGTCACTCCTTCAAAATCATCTTCCACACCATTACTAACACAAATGGAACACAATTTAAATCCAATTTGCTTACTAATAGCTAAATAAATCACCCCTTCCCTTTTTTCTTTAATGTGGCCGAAACTTATTCCAAGGGAAGACTTGGTTCCCTTTTTATTATTCTCATTATTTCACCTCCATCACAACCTATCATGGTCCATATACAATTTCAAGGCAATTCACATTTCCTCCAAATTGACTTAAATCGTAACATTACTTTATAAAATTAAGCACTAATTCTACTTATATTTATTACATAATCTTTCTTAAAACTCCTTACTTGGTGATAAAATGAACTTCAAAACACAACAAGTCAAAGATTTTCCACACTTCCATTTTTTCCCCTCTTTGTCGAAGTTTCTTTCTTTAGGATCACATGTCTCTTCCTTTGTTCTTCTTTAATTTCTTGTGTTTGAACAATTAAACACTCTTCCCTTCTTAAATAAACTCTAAATCTTGTTTTTTTTTTCTTTAAGTGTTTTAATGTAGAATTGACAAAGAAATGAAGAAATGTTATCTTCTCTCCCTCTCTACTGAACCGAGAGCTTATAAGAGGAAAAAAAGAGTATTATTTCTATTACCATTTTACCCTCTTTTAACCCATGTCTCTTAATTTTTAAGTAAAATTCTTGACTTTCAGTGTAACCTCAATATTAAAACCGATTTATTTTATTCTATATTTTCTCATTGTAAAATTCTCATTATGATTCATTTATTCAATTACTATTATTTAAAATTCTCTAGGCTTATATTAGTGTCTCATCTTTTTTGATTTATAGGTGATTAGTTCCTTTAGTTTTCATAAATTCAATTTTGGTATCAAAGTTCATTTCCCAATCCTTTTCTATTAGAGGAGAGAGAGAAGCTCACTAAATTTATATTTAAAGAGAGAAAGTCATCATTTATACCTATTCTAAACATAAAAATGGTTGAAATTGGTGTCAATCGGTTATATTCGGTGAGGGGAGTCTTATAGTGGTTTTTGAAGCCATGATTCTACCTAAAAAACATATCTAAGTCGAGAAAGAGAATTTATTCTGCTTGATTTTGTGTTTTGAGCTGTTTTTTTAGTTTATTAAGTTGTTAAGTTGGTTTCTACATGTTTTAGGACTGGTTTTTGGGTGTTTTTGGCTTTAAATAGGTTCAAAGATGGGTTTTGTGAGTTAAAAACCCATAGCACTTATTTTTTAGCCACCATAATGGCGGCTAAAATCTGGGCTATGAGACGACGCGTCGTCTATCTTAGCAGGCAACGCATCGTCTTCATATTTTAAAAGAAAAAATAAAAAGGGGCAGACAATAGGTTTCCCGCCCTTTTAAATGAGAGAGAGAAAAAAGCAAGCCCACGCACACGGGCCTGGGCTTAAAGGTCCACACACTTGGGTTGTTCCTTCTAGAGGCCCAATGCATAACTTTCATCACGGGTTTGTTTAGTTGACTCAAGTTCACTTTGTTTTTTAATCAATTATTGTTTTTCATCAATTTTATCCTTCAACATTGAGTTACTTTAGGATTAAGCTTTTCAATTTTTATTTTCAAGATTATCCCCGCGAGTTTTGTAGGTTAGCCTAGATTAACCAAAGCAGATCAAATGTTTTTCCATCTCAGTATTAGATCAAGATATTATTCAATTCATGGTTAAAATCATTTTTTTTTAGATGACACGTTACCAATGTTTAGACATTTTTTTGCTCAAAAGAAATTTTACTACAACCTGCAGCATAGTCCGGGACAATGAGCTAGTTTCATTTGATTCAATGTTGGAAGCCCCAGACCATTTGAACAATATGATCATATCCTAACTTTTGAAGTACAGAGTCTTGGAATGGAGGAATTTGTTTAGCGTATTCATAATCATGTCTATGTACAACCAAAACAAGTGCAGCCAATTTCCTAAGCCTAAAGCACACACATTGAATTAAATTAATAATTATAGATTCTCTAATATAGGTCACAAAGGTGTGTATTTATTTCTAAACTACACTACCAAGGTTTGATAAATTCACAAACTAATATTGAACTTCCACTTCTGTTACTTCATTCAACACCTTAGACATGCAATTCATGGCCAGTAAATTGCAAGAATGAAAACAAAAATTATCAAATTGCAATCAACAAAAGATATTTAACTCAACCATATTCAACCTATGTCAAGCATTCGAAGACTATGTTCTAGCCCTAAATTAAGAAAATTAAAAAATCATGCTTAATAAAACACACAATTCATTCATCAAGCATAAATATGAATTCAACATAATGAATAACAATTCAACAACTAAAAATTAGAGAAAGAAAATGAACTCTGTAAATTTAAAAATTGTGATCTTCGTTCTTCCTTTTAGAATGAGCGCTTCTCTTTCATGTTCTTCAACATTAAAGTTGTTTTGCTTTATGAAAGCTTTGGCTCTCATAACCTATTGTGCTTTTTCAACTAAAATTCTCTTTTTGTAACTGAAATCACTTCCAAACTAGGCTGAAATCCATTTCCCTTACTGCTAAAAATTGTACAACTATATGTCTTACATTTGCCTCTTTAAACTCTTAATGTTCAACCCTCTCTCTTCTATTTATAGCTAGCTACAAAATGTATAAATTCTCCTTGTCTAGCCTCCTCTACATGGTTCAAAAGCTGCCTCTCTAAAATATTAGTATTTGTTTTTATTTTTTCATTTGACAGGCCTTTAAAATACAGACAAGAGGACTCATTGTTTACTTATCAAGGCTACTAAACTTTCACAAGCAAGAAATAGGCTAACACACTCATACAATCTATAAAAACAAGATTAGATTTAGTACCCCAAAACTACAATATTTGGAAGAGTTCTTATTGTTGTCTTGAATGTAATGTTCCTTTCTTTTGTTTTGTTAATGCCCCATTTACTACCATAAATATTATATTCTTTTAAAACATGATTTTTTTTATTTCAAAGCCTTGCATCTGTTACTAGAAATGTTTGGTATCATGATAAGAAAATTTTGAGCTTAGAATTACTTAAAAGTTGTTGAATTGTTATTCATTATGTTGAATTCATATTTATGCTTGAAGAATGAATTGTGTGTTTTATTAAGCATGATTTTTTACTTTTCTTAATTTAGGGCTAGAACATAGTCTTTGAATGCTTGACATACGTTGAATATGGTTGAGTTAAATATCTTTTATTGATTGCAATTTGATAATTTTTGTTTTTATTCTTGCAATTTACTGGCCATGAATTACATGTCTAAGATGTTGAATGAAGTAACTAAAGTTGAAGTTCAATATTAGTTTGTGAATTCATCAAACATTGTAGTGTAGTTTAGAAATAATTACACATATTTATGGCCTATATTCGAGAATCACACATGGCCTAATGAATTTATATTAATTTGTGTGATCATAAAAATAGACATAAGATTATTATAGGTATAGTTGTAATTCATTGAAAAAGGATATCACATATAAAAGGGAATTCAATCATTGCATTTAAAAAAAGATTAATTCAAGAAATTATATTTAAACTCGTTGAGGGAATTTAATTGATGAAATACAATGCCCTAGAAACCTTTATATTTTATTTTTAAGTAAACAAAAAGAAATTTGCATTCATTTATATAAATTTAGGACTGTCTAAATAATATAGGAAATTCATGAAATAGTAATTGAATCTCCTCCCTGTGAATACAATACTTGTTTTGCCATATTCTACTTGATGCATCTCTAGATTTCTACCACAAGTGCATGGATCGTGACAAATAGATTAAGGCAAAACAAATATTGTATCCACAAGGAGGAGATTCAATTACTAATTTATGAATTTTCTATATTATTTAGACAATCCTAAATTTATATAGATGAATGCAAATCTCTTTTTGTTTACTTAAAAATCAAATACAAAGGTTTCTAAGGCATTTGATTTCATCAATTGAATTCTTTCAATAAATTTAAATATAGTTGTTTAAATTAATCTTTTTGTTAAATGCAATGATCGAATTCCTTTTTATATGTGATATTCTTTTTCAAGGTATAACACCTATACCTATATTAATCCTATGTTTACTTTCATGATCACACAAATTACAAAAATTCATGGCTAGCAATTTGCAAGAATGAAAACCAAATTCATCAAATTATAATCAACAAAAGATATTCAACTCAACCATATTTAACTCATGTCAAGCATTCAAATGCTATATACTAGCCCTAGAATAAAAAAAAAATAGAAAATCATGCTTAATAAAACACATAATTTATTCATCAAACATAAATCTAAATTTAACATTATGAGTAACAATTCAACAACTAAAAATTAGAGAAAGAAAAGGAACTCTATAAATTTAGAAATTTTGATCTTTGTTCTTCCTTTTAGAATGAGTGCTTCTCCTTCTCGTTCTGCTACGTTGAAGTTGTTTTGCTCTATGGAAGTTTTGGTTATCACAACCTATTGTGTTTCTTCAGCTAAAACTCTTCTTTTGTAATTTAAAATCAATTCCAAACTAGGTTGAAAACCAATTCCCATACTGCTAGAAATTGTACAACGCTATTTCCTACTATTGCCTCTCTAAATTCTTAATGTTCGGCCCTTTTCTCCTCTATTTATATAGCTATAAACAAAGTGTATACATTCTTCTCATCTAGCCTCCCCCATATGGGTTAACTAGACTCCTAAAGTTACCAAACATATACCTAAAAAATCTGCTCTCTAAAAAATTCTTCTACAACCATCCTTGACTTTTTGCATGGTTGTTGATGTCTTCTTTTCTACTGGATTCTTTTTCTATTTTTGCAGTCTTCATTTCTGCTGGATTCTTTTTCTATTTTTGCAGTCTTTTTATCATGTTGTGATCTTTTAAAATAAAGAGTTATTGTCTAACCAAACATCTAGCTTTTTTTCATAATTACTGCTGCAACTAACCATTCCAGCTTGGTCTAATATTTACTGCAGATAGTTTTAACTTCTTGATTCACAGACTTCCATCTGCATTTACAATATCAAAAGGGCATGAAATTAAGTTAGGACCTTCATGAAAGTTGTAGGTTTGGTTATTAGCTTTTCTAAACATCTAGCCTTGCTTCATTCTGATGTTTATAATTATAGTTATAGATTTAAATCTGAGACAGGGTCTGGGCTGCTGTAAGCTACTGGATAAATTCTGATGTCTTTGTTTTTGCTTAATTTAGGCTTCAAAATGATAGAACTAGGTTTTATTCTCTGCATGAAAGTTGTATTCTTGTGTCTTAGCTTTCTATAAAATCAAACCATACCTGAAAAAGTTTATATAAATAAAGTTATAATCTAAAAACCAAACAGTGTTCAAGTTTGACTATACTAAACCAATCTAGATTTATTATTCTAGGCCTAACTCGAATTGTTCCTTATCACAACACCTTAACTTTCACTTCGGTAAGAAAATACCTAGAAAATAATGAGAATTATTAATAACCATGTAAATGTAAAACACACTTAAAATTCAAAACAAAAACGCTAAGAAACAAGCATTACAGTACTGTAAATTAAAACAATAATGACTATAAAATGTATGAAATAAATTCACACATCAAATAGCAAGCTTTCCTTAGAAATGGGTCACTCCATGTTTATATGGTTTTATCATCCCGTTTGGGGTTATGAAATGTAGTTACTCTTTAGATAGTTAGAGTCTTTAGGAAAGTCAATTTTTTCTCTAAACATTGCGGGTCACAAAACTAGTTGATGGTGTTAATATTTAGGTGTCTAGGTTTTACATTCCTTTCTTTTTCTCTACCTTAATCTCTTGCAACACATTTTAGATGCTAATGGCCCTCGTGGAGATTTGTTTTCATTTCAGTGTGGAAAAGGCGAGGGTGGTTTTTATGCTCACTATTGTTGACACTCTAGAAATAGCAACTATGTGGAATAAAAAAAATATTGGAGCTCTTCATAAAAGCTTAGTAAACTTCATTAAGATGCCCATCACTTCTATCTTGGTTCATTTGCAGGTGTGCTATGTGTCGTGATGGCCAACCTGCTTTTCTTCGTCACCTGATTTGTGATGTTCACACTGAGATATTAAGTTTGGATTTTAACGAAGATAGCCATGTATGAATTATGGTGTAAGATGTTTCTTTTATATACTATTAGGATGCATATCATTGCTCTGACTGGAGAACTCCTTGAAACTGCCAAGTAGAATCATGAGATTTTCGAATCACATCTTGGAACATGAGCTAATTCATCTACTAGTTATAGAAAAAGAAGGATAGGATGTGGTAGCTAATTTATAAGAACATACACAAGAACAAGGCTAAAGAACAAGAAAAAGAATGAGATGAGTGATGTTTTTTATTAAGAGTTTTCTCAAAAGATACACCTTTTTAGCTCTTCTCTATATCTCTATCTACTTGTGTATTATGCATTTGATTACAAACTTATTTATAGGCCTTAAATCCTAGATGATCAAGGAATTAAACTACTCAAAGGAAATCCTAATCTAATAAGAAATCTAACATTCTAATTAAACAAGGATTATAATAAACTAGTCTATTACAAATCCTTCTTCATCAATAATTTCTACATTAACTAAGATTCCACCTTTAGCTAATATTAAAAGTCTTACAAACTCTAAATCCTATTAGCCTAAATCCTAGTTGATATTAAACTTCAACACTCCCTCTCAATATCAAGTGTCATCATTCTTCATAACTCTCAGCATATCTCTCATCTTTGCAAAAACATCATATTTGAGTGGCTTTGTGAAAATATTTGTGACTTGGTCTTGAGTCTTCATATACTTGACTTTAACTTTCTTGTTTACAATGCAATCTCTTAGATAATGAAATCTTGTGTCAATGTGCTTACTTTATCATAAAAAAAAACTGGATTTTTAGCTAATGTAATGGTTGATGAGTTGTCCATATAAATCTTTGTAGGCTTCTCTTGTGGCATTCACAACTCCTTTAATAATATTCTTAGCCATATAAAATGAAAAACACATGTTGTAGTAGCTATATATTCAGCTTCATAGGTAGATAATATGACAATAGATTGCTACTTTGAACTCCATGTGAAAGTTGTGTCTTCCATGTAGAAAACAAAACCTTTGATGTATGGTAGAATTCGCTTCAAAGCTTTGAAGTGAGTCATAGTTGGTGTCTCCATAAACCTACTCACAAGTCCTACTCTATAAATAATATCTGGATGAGTGCATGTCAATTATCTCAAACTCCTAACTAAGCTCTTGAATGTTGTAGAGTTTATCTTCTTGGTTTTGAGCATGCTTCTTGCCATGTTAAGGACTCTTTTATTATTTCTCTCCACCATGCCATTTTGTTATGGGGATCTAGGTACCGTTATGAGTCTTCTTATACCATGATCAAACAAACATGGTTTGATAGGACCACAAACATTGACATGTATTTCTTATAGGGGTTAATTTGCTATTGATGTAGACATTTGAAAAACTTTTGTGAAATTGTTTGCCTACTAAACATTCTTTACATAACTGATTTGGATGTATAATGGATGGTAGACCCTTCAACATCTCCTTTTATGCCATCATCTTTAAGCTATCAAAGTTTGCATGCCAAAGTCTTATATGCCAAAGCTAAGTTTCATCTTTCACACATGCATTTAGGCATTTAGGCACATTCATCTCTATGTTTAGCAAGAAAATTATATTCTTTGTCATGGCTACCTTTGCAATCATATTTCCTTTAGTGTCAAGTAATGTCAAAGTACGATCTTTCATCTTAATCTCATACTTCTTCTTCAATAATTGACCTAAGCTCAATATGTTGCTTTTCACCGTTGGTATATAATAGACATCACCAATAAATTAATGACTTCCATCTTTCAATTTAATCAAAATCATACATTTTTCCTTTGATGGCAACCTTTGAATGATTTGCAAAGGTGACATTACCTCTAATTGCTTCATTAAGCTCCATAAACTTGTCTTTATCTCCACATATATGGTTACTAGCTCTATTGTCTAGGTACCATATGTTCTCTTTGTCTTGCATTCTCTCATTATTCACTAATAGTAAAGTGGCTTCTTTCTCTTCTTTTATCATAATATTTGTATTCTCCTCAACCCTCTTGGTTGGACTCCAGCAATCCCTAGCATAATGACTTGTCTTTTGACAATTATAGCATTTAACTTTTAATTTGTCAAACCTGCTGTTAAATCTAGATCTCAGATTGCTATTGCCACTTGAACCGGTCGACCGGTTCCCTTCATTCGGTCAACTGTTTGATCTATTGAGGTTATCTCGGCCTCCTCTTCCAAATCTTCCTCTTCCTCCTTGGAAATATTCAGAATCATCTTGCTTTGAAAAAAGTATTTGTGCACCCATATCCTCTTCAATCTCACTGACTCTTTCCTCGTGGGCTTGTAATTTTCCCATGACACCTTGTATTGAAAAAAAATCCATATTTTACGACTCCTCTATCGCGACCACCATATAATGGAACTTCTTTTGTAGCAAGCGTATGATCTTCTCTACCACATGTATCTTCCATCTTCTCCTCATATCTTTTTATTTGATTATATATGGCTAATATTTTTGCAAAGTATTCTGAAATATTCTCTGATTCAAGCATATGTAACTTTTCAAAGTCACCATGTAGTTTTTGTAGACGTACTTTTCTCACGTTGTCAACTTCTTGATTTGATTCTTGCAAAACTTCTCATACTTGCTTGGCAATAGATGCGTTTGTCACTATCTCAAAAGTGGTGTTATCCAAACATTGGTGGATGATTGTTAGTGCTAATTGTCATTCCTCTGTGCCTTTTGCACGACCTTTCTTTGGACTGAAGTCAGTGTGGCTCCATCTATAAGCTCCTCAAAGCCTTTTTCAATCATCTCTCATACATCTTTGGAACCTAGCCAAGCTTTTACTCAAATACACCAAGTTTCATAGTTGTCCTTTGTCAACCTACGACATTGAAGTGGAAAGTTTGAATTGGCCATGTTAAATAATCAAACCTATGCTCCGCTACCACATGATGGAAAAGAAGGATAGGGTGTGTGGTAGTTGTTGCGATGTCGCGGTCGCACAAATTAATTACCCTAGCTTCAAACACAATACACAATATAGTATAGAACAAGCAAGGGGTCGATTCCACGAGGAAGGTTCAAGTCAGATTTTTATGCTCGATGATATGCAATTTGGAGGGGTTTGGACGTTATCTAGGCTAAAGCAAAAGAAAACAGAAAACTATCAAACAAAATTTAATAAAATCAGAAAATTATCAAGAGAACAAACCTTTGTTGCAAGCACACATCCACCTAAAGAAATCAGAACTGATCATGGAAACGAAACATCAATTTATATTCTAAATATTTATCTCTTCTTAACATTGGTTAGTTAACGGATCCGCCGTATAACTAACCCTAACCATCAAACAACCACAGTGTCCGCACTAGTAATTTAATTCAATGGCAGCCTTAAGAACTAGATAAGTTGATTAATCAAGAAAACATAACTGTCCACAGTCTATGTTTGATTTGATTGAATGTTCTCCCTAAGATTAATAAC
>Ga0307509_10010948_pt1 | contig 11054 bp, 8 predicted proteins | sample 10_EM_MG_FD_202245 | JGI IMG/M metagenome (GOLD analysis project Ga0307509, IMG submission 202245) | Populus trichocarpa ectomycorrhiza microbial communities from riparian zone in the Pacific Northwest, United States - 10_EM | ecosystem: Host-associated > Plants > Roots > Unclassified | place... | reverse complement strand
CCACTTCACCTACCTGCCTCGGAGTGGGATATATCGGTGGCAACGATCCCAAGCGACAAGGGCAGCGACATTCCCCCAACGCCTCCGACAGTGGACTTAGGAACGAATCGTGCGAAAGGTTCAGATGGATACTGGGTTTCAGATTTCTATATTTCTTCTTAGGGTTTTTTCATTCTCTCTTTATATCATCATCTTCATGTATTCACTTGGCTTTGCAACAATTGGGGAGTGCCTGAGTCTGGGGCCTTGAAATCGGCTGTGGGATCAGGCTTTCAAAATCTATAGGCGCGGGGACCATAGGCTATACGATTCAGAGAAAGGGAAGCCACCCTGGGGGGCAGCATGAATTTTGGACGTTTTCCTAGGGAATCTCCAAGGTAATTATAACCACAGATATGATATCATACACTAACATTTTATTATAGTTTGTTGAGCCGCGAAAAAACAAGGAGAATGGAGAAGGTAGTCGTGCCCAGAGTGCGGGCAGCTTCCTCATGATTAGTTCTTCAACCTTGCCGCCCGATGTCATTCAAATCTCGAGAAAATCCCAAAATATCTTAATTTGTGTGAGCGAGTGCCGGCGCGATCAATCACAGATTGAACAATATTAAGTCGCGCCTAGAACACTTGTCTCCCAATTCATCACCGTGCCTCACGGACCTTCATTAAGCTTCCTCATTACGGATGCGATCGGTAAGGCGATTCTTTAGCAAAAACACTTACCTCCTAACATTCTGCTACCCTCACACCAACGCGACTTCCGTTTTTCCTGGCACAACCGGTGTGAGCGAAAACAAAGAAAAGAACCTAGAATTACACAAAACTTGCCGAGAAAACGGGAAGCCTAATTTTTTCGCTCTTACTGAGTTTTTCATTTCCTTTCCTTTCAACCCTACCAAACAAGCGAGGGGCCAAAACATTTCGGGAAAAAAAAAAGTCGATATTCGAGACACCGCCTTCTCAGAACCAGTATCATTCATCAAAATATACAACCCCAAATGTGGAAGCAGCCCGTCGTCTTGGCTGAACCCAGTTCGTCCTGACCTCCACACGGAGCTGCGGTCTTCCCAGAGGAATTAGTATACAGGCGGCTCTGCATCCTCTTACGTCACGGATGGCCAGTCGCCACAACCCTTCGCTGCGCTTTTTAAATCAGTGTCTGGGATTCCACAGGATCCAAATCGAGTCTCTTCGATCGATAATCTGGGGCCCGTGCCACGTGCTGCTAGAACCATTAATAAGTTTCTGACGACGGAGGCCAGGTATCAGCAGCGTAATGACATAGTATCTCGTAGGGCTCTCCCTTCATTCTGATTTGGGTATATCGCCTTTTGGTGGTTGGTGTGTGGTGAGCAGAAGGTCAATCATCCGATTGTGACATCCCGCGTTCATCGGCGTGGGCAGAAGATGGGAGAAACGATGTAGGAGGATGAAACTAAAGGGATGGAATTGGCAACAACGCAACGATCGCTAGAATAATAATCTTCCCAACACCCGCGATGTCAAAATCCAACATAATGCCAGCAACACAACCTACCGACACACGCCAAAGAAAGGAAGAATACTGATAAGGCCGCAGAGGCCTTGCATTACCTTGCAAAACTTAGTCTTCTAGGCCAAAAAATGGTGGAAATAGGTGCGAGTCAAGCACCTCAAAGTGAGTCTTCTGCCGAGAGCAAGTTAAGTTACCCGGCAAATATAATACCATCAACATATGGAAGTGCTGGACCTCGGGCCCCACAATCCTAGGCCGGCTCCCATTTTTGCCTGAAAAAATTGCTAGTTCTAAGAGAGACTTGACTCAAGCATGCAGGGACACTATGTAAGGGGCTCGTGGAGGCATGGTGGCGGTGATCGGTGCCCTGTGTACTAGGGTGTGAGCAAAAGTACGGCGAACTGTGGCTGATGCGCTAAAGTTTGCAGGGTAACAGATCCTACCAGCAATTATGATTGGCTCTCCCGGACTGCCAAGCATTGCAATTAGGTGTGGGAAAAAAGTCTGGCGAACATCATTTCATCCCAGATTCAAGAAATTGATACAATGGCACATGGATTGAAATAAATACAAAGATGTAAGCACTTGAATCTCAATCATTGTAACTGTGAAATGCTATCTAGCTTGAGCATTTTGAATTGCCAGAAGATTCGAAGTCATGAAGTCGCTACCAGCAAATTTTAATTCTAAAATACAGTGTAAAAAGCACGGAAAAGACAAAAGAAATTAGAGAACCTTTCTACCCAAAGAGCAAGTTAACTAATAGGGCGTAGCATTACCCTCAGCTGCTATTACTGCAGCCAACCTTGCTGGCATACTATCAACGAGTTTAAGTAGTCTTTCAGAATTTATATTTCCCCAGGCCGCATGCAACATGAGTATCAAATCATCAGTATTTGTTGCCCGTTCATAAATTTGGCCTAATTCAGTTTCCATATCAGCCCATAAGGCCTCTATTAAATTTAGATCCGGGAACTGAGGGGGCCAGGGAAGAGTTTCCAGATTGTTTAGTTTTCGGCATTGGATAGCATACTTTTGATGCCCGGGAGCTCCATCCTCAACAACTGTAGACCATCAGTATACCTCACAGGTTTGATGCCAAAAGGGTATCAGGAGAGGATCCAAAACATTTTTGGTATACTTTTCGGAATCCAAGGTTGTACCCGGGGGCACAACATAGAGAGGTGATTTTAATTCTCCACAAAAAGCGCCCCACACCATTACAGACTTCCGGCCCGATCCCCAGACTTCATCGACACAATCTGGATGATATTCCTCCTCAGGAAGGCGCAAGACCCAAGGCCTATGGCTAAATCCAGCGGTACTAAAACTAGATTCATCGGTCCAGACTGTCCTGAGCCACTCTTCCCTGGTCCAGTGTAGATGATCCTGACACCAGCGAACTCTTTTCGGTTTGTTATAGTGTCTGATACCCCATCTTCAATTTGTTAACATTTAATCACAATATAAAAACACAAAAAAGAGAGGGAAAGTAAACAGATGAATTGTTTAAACTAACTTTTTGCGTGGTAAACGCTTGTGGTATCCCAGTGAAGCCATAACACTCCTAATTGTCCGAACAGAACAAGCATATCCCATTTCTGTAATTATTTCTTCCCATTGCAGTCTTCGGGTTCTTCTATCACGGGTAATAAAAGCTATTAATTGTGCCTTGGCCTTCTCATCAAAGAGCATTGGACGACCGGAACGTTTCTGGTTGGAGGGTGTTCCATTGATCTTTGCCCGCTTGTAAATTTTTTGACAGGTGCGAAAATCGATATTCAATTTTTGGCCGATTTTCTATATATTCAACTTAGTTAAAATACTAATCATGATAGCAATCCAAATCAAATGTAATTTTACCTTCCATGTTAGACATGCTTTATCCCTTAGAGCAATAACTTGGACTCTCTCATCTCTTGTTGTTTCTTTGCCACTTGGATTACCTCCAACTGGCTCAGCATAATCAGCTCGCGTACCCTTAAGCTTCATGACTTAAATGCCGCTTGGGCAAAAGAAACCGCCCTGGAACTAACTTTGTGTTAATTTGGTACTACAATAGCTCAAGTAGGTATCTGATATAGTTTACCTTCTTCGTGTGCGAGCGGGCAGGGTGAAAGGTGCCTTAGAAGACTCCTCTCATCCGCGGTTCAGCAGGTTTGAAAACAGTAATTCTGTCTGAAGGTGTGCGAACGGGCAGGGTGAAAAGGGTCTTAGAAGACTCCTCTTATCCGCGGTTCAGCAGTCTTGCAAACAGTAATTCTGTCTCAAGGTGTGTGAACAGGCAGGGTGAAAAGGGCCTTAGAAGACTCCTCTCATCCGCGGTTCAGCACTCTTGAAAACAGTAATTCTGTCTCAAGGTGTGCGAACGGGCAGGGTGAAGAGGGCCTCAGAAGGCGCCTTTTTTTATCGGCTGTTCGGCAGTATTGAAAACGGTAATGCCTTCTCAAAGGTTGTGGTGGGTGTTATAAGTGATGGGTGTTATTGGTTGTCAGAATGAACGAGAAACTGGTTGATAAGAGAGCTCGCTACCAGTCATTTGGTGGTTTCTGCCAAGCCTCTTTTTTTTTTCTTTGCTTCCTTAAGACCCGCACCAATCAGAATGACTTCGCCAGACTTACCCACAACCCCCGGTACTTTGTTCCGGATGTGAAGATATTTTTTTTCTTTCACTAGTTGCGATCCGGAAAAACTCATGCATCTTTGTCCTCCAGTGTAAGCTATTGTGCGTGGACAAAATTAATCGATCAACGACTCATGATTTTCACCGTCGGTACAACTATCCCAACCAAACCAAGAAAAATAAATATGTAAAAAATAACTTAAAAAAATACATGGTCGTATCCAGTACTTGTATATCATCCACCAGACTTAATAAAAAAGAGAAAGTATCTTGAGGTGCCTGTTGAGTGGTAATGATTTTTGTGGGGGCCCGGAAGCGATGTGTTGCCACGCTCAACCCGCTCTCTCATCTAAAACAAGTCCTACCCCTCGCCACACAAACCGTCCACAACCCCTCCCTTTTTTGCAACCCTTCCCATCCCTTGATCGTTACACTCTTCTCTCCATCAACCATCCACTCGATTGAACGACTTGCTCTGCCTAAGTCAACCTCTGCAAGCTTTCTTTAATTGCCTTGCGCAAAGGTTTTTGACTCGTCTTTTCTAGAAAGAATAATCAGGCACAATGGTCAAGTGAGTTACTTGAGCGCCTTTTGTCCGGCATCTAACTCGCGATTGGGTGAGATGATTGTTGGCTAACATTCTGTGTTTTTTTTCTCTTTCAGATTCACCATCGAACAGGTATGCCAACTCATCCTAATCAAATTTAATGATATCAAGGACTAACTCAGAGGATGATAACTTTCACTAATTAGATCCGTGAGTTGATGGACCATGTTACAAACGTCCGTAACATGTCCGTCATTGCCCACGGTACGAAACTGTCCCTCAAGCTGAAGAAACAAGTGTGTGAAATCTAATGATAATATAGTTGACCACGGAAAATCTACCTTGACGGACTCTCTCATTCAGCGGGCGGGTATTATTTCTGTCGCGCAAACCGGTGAGAAGAAGTACATGGACACTCGTCCGGACGAGCAGGACCGTTGTATTACAATCAAGTCTACTGCTATCTCTCTACACGCCCAACTCTCTGAAGAGGACTGCAAGGATATTACCCAGAAGACTGAGGGAAACCAGTTTTTGATTAACTTGATTGATTCCCCCGGTCACGTCGATTTCTCCTCCGAAGTAACGGCTGCCCTCCGTGTCACTGATGGGGCTCTGGTCGTCGTCGATTGTGTTGATGGCGTTTGTGTCCAGACAGAGACCGTACTGCGCCAAGCCCTTACCGAGCGTATCAAGCCCGTCTGTATCATCAACAAGGTCGACCGTGCTCTTTTGGAACTGCAGGTATCGAAGGAGGACTTGTACCGGTCTTTCTCCCGAACCATAGAGTCCGTAAACGTCATTGTCGCCACATACTTTGACAAAGTTCTTGGTGATGCCCAAGTATATCCTGACAAGGGAACAGTTGCTTTTGGTTCAGGTCTTCACGGTTGGGCTTTCACTGTCCGCCAATTCGCCGGACGCTATGCCAAGAAGTTCGGCGTTGACAAGAACAAGATGATGGAGCGTTTATGGGTATGTTCAAATTATATTTTCAATAAAACAATCTCATAATGCTAATATAATATTCAGGGTGACAACTTTTTCAACCCAAAGACAAAGAAATGGACAAAGACCGAAATATACGAAGGCAAGCCTTTAGAACGTGCCTTCAACCAGTTTATTCTTGACCCTATTTTCCGAATTTTCGCTGCCGTCATGAACTTCAAGAAGGAAGAGATCCCAATCCTACTTGAGAAGCTTGAGATTAGGCTTAAGTCTGACGAAATGGATCTCGAGGGAAAGGCTCTCCTCAAGGTCATCATGTGGAAGTTCTTACCTGCAGCTGATGCCCTGATAGAGATGATTGTCATGCACTTACCTTCTCCCGTTACCGCCCAGAAGTATCGTGCTGAGACTCTGTACGAAGGCCCTTCGGATGATGAGGCTTGCATTGGTATCCGAGACTGTGACCCTAAGGCCCCTCTCATGTTGTATGTCTCTAAGATGGTACCCACCTCGGAAAAGGGCCGTTTCTACGCCCTCGGTCGTGTCTTCGCCGGTACCGTCAAGTCCGGTCTTAAGGTCCGCATTCAAGGTCCTAATTACACTCCTGGTGGCAAGGAGGACTTGTTCATCAAGGTCATTCAGCGCACAGTTCTACTGATGGGTCGTTCCAATGAGCCGATTGAGGGTGTCCCAGCCGGCAATATTGTCGGTTTGGTTGGTGTTGATCAGTTCTTGTTGAAGTCTGGTACCCTCACCACCTCGGAGACCGCCCATAATTTCAAGGTCATGAAGTTCTCCGTATCCCCTGTCGTTCGGGTTGCCGTCGGAGTCAAGAACCCCAACGACTTGCCCAAGTTGGTCGAAGGTCTTAAGCGCCTCTCCAAGTCCGATCCTTGTGTTTTAACTTCCATCTCTGAGTCAGGTGAGCACATCGTTGCCGGCGCTGGTGAATTGCATTTGGAGATTTGCTTGAAGGATCTTGAGGAAGATCATGCAGGTGTCCCATTGGGGATTTCCCCTCCGGTCGTCTCCTACCGTGAGACTGTTACCGGCGATTCGAGTATGACAGCTTTGTCAAAGTCACCCAACAAGCACAACCGTCTTTACGTTTCTGCTACCCCACTTGCCGAGGAAGTTTCTAAGGATATCGAAGCCGGGAAAATTGGCCCCCGTGACGATTTCAAAGCTCGTGCGAGACTACTTGCCGACGAGCACGGATGGGATGTTACTGATGCCCGTAAGATTTGGTGTTTCGGTCCTGATACCAGCGGTGCCAATCTCCTGGTTGACACGTCAAAGGCCGTGCAGTATCTCAACGAAATCAAGGATTCGGTCGTTTCTGGGTTCCAGTGGGCTACTCGTGAGGGACCTATTGCCGAAGAGCCTATGCGAAGCGTCCGTTTCAACGTGATCGATGTTACCCTACACGCCGATGCTATTCACCGTGGGGGTGGGCAGATCATCCCGACTGCTCGTCGTGTCTTGTACGCCGCTACGCTGCTCGCTGAGCCCCGCCTATTGGAACCCATCTACCTTGTCGACATCCAGGTTCCCGAGGAGGCTATGGGTGGCATCTACGGTGTGCTGACCCGAAGAAGAGGTCACGTTTTCTCTGAAGAGCGGCGCACTGGCACGCCTCTATTCAACGTCAAGGCCTATTTGCCTGTCAACGAGTCCTTTGGTTTCGCCGCTGATCTGCGTTCAAACACCGGCGGGAAAGCCTTCCCCCAGTCCATGTTTGATCATTGGGCCGTCCTTCCCGGTGGTTCCCCTCTCGACGCCACCACCAAACCTGGTCGGATTGTCCAGGAAATGCGTAACCGCAAGGGTATTAAAACTGAGGTAAAACCAACCACCTGTATAACATCAAAATTAGCAACATAAGCTAACTTTTTTCACGAACAGGTTCCAGGCATTGAGAACTACTACGACAAACTCTGAGCGGATTGAAAAGAGAAGGAAAAAAATGTCAACAACGGTATGAGGGTTGGTATTTCTTTCACTGGGGTTTTCTATGGTTCTTTTCCAATTAGATATTCGTTTCCTGTTACAATAGGCTAGATCTTTCATATTATAGTGGCCGTCGTTGTCAAATAAATGGACGAAAGACCCCCTCTATCTGGTTTCTTATTTTTTTTCTTTGCATTCATGCATCTCTTCTCCTTTCATGGCTCAATACCTTGCTCTTGGACATTGAATGTGCCACAAATCGACCCGGTGAGCAGCAGTGAAAAAAAAAAAAGAGGAGATAACGAAACAATACAAGAAACCGACATCATGCTTATTTCTAAGCTTGCGCCACTTCCAATTCGCCGTCAAAGATTTCACCCTCCCTTTGATGGAATGTTGAATACCATAACAACAGGTGGCTTCATAGCCATTCTGGTATCTACCCGGTAAACTATGAGGGTACTTCTTTTTACTGTGTCGTTGCTTATAGAATTGATGTGATTTTGAGTAATAGGGTAGTAGGTGTAATGACAAGGGGTCTTCTCTGATGGCTGCGCTTGGGATGGTATAGGTCAAGCTCACCCAGAATCCCCAAGCGTCCAATCCACGCGTCTTTGGGTCCGAATGGGGCGGACGGCAGTACCTAACAGAGTCCCAGGGACGCTTGGGAACACTGAGCTCATCGCGGTCTGCCTCGGGGTTAATCAGCCAAAGCTTCAGGGACCGATGCACTTAATGCTCTAGACTAAGTGGGATTCTAGTGTACTATTACAGGCCTGATTATTTTTGCAATTCAATAGGACGAGAAATTTTTCCAGGCGCAAATGAGTGATATCGGATGAAGCTTTAGGGATGTGGGCCAGAAATTAAAAAGAAATTGACAATATCACCGAGGGATTCGGCAGGGGGCCAAGAACAAAATTTGATACAAGGGTTGACTGCTTGGTGATGCTTATCCTTGCTGGCGTTGTTTTGAAACGCGGGTTTGATAGTTACCAGCACGAAAGCAAGCATTCTACAAGGAGAAGTGGGTCGTGAATGCCTGCAGTGTTGGTAAGTGGGCTCGCATCAGCCTGTCGGCCAACTATTGATGCTGGCGGAACATTATTTAAGGAGATGTTGGCGGTAAGATAAGGAGGAAAGCCCATGCAGGTTTTTTGGTGAGTGAGTGGGACTGATTCTTTTGTGTTGAATCCGTATGAGATCGGAATATAAAATAATCACTCTCCAAACTCTGGTACCGGATCCGCCTCACACCTAAGTGAATAAAAAAAACCCAACGAGAAAAGCAGAGCCACGACAACCAAGAACCCTTAGTTTCGCCCAATTCATATTTCCCCGAAATCCCGTTCGTGCACCGGAAAAATGAAGGCGTGATGGCTACTTAGTCAGCTCGAAAGTGTGAGGATGGCCGCTTACGGGAAGCCAGCCTCTGGGTTCAAGAAAGTCAATTCGTACAAAGGCTCGAGATTCGAGATGATAAATTCATCCACTTTGGAGGCCATGGAGAGATTACTACCGTATTTTTTTATGTTATCCGGAAATCCGCGAGGACCGGGCGCTGCTTAAGGTTGGATGGTGCATGGAGTCAGAAATCGGCCCCTTCAACACACCCACTTAGCATGGCAACCACCGGCTGGTTTTAGATGTCCAACAATCCAACACTAAGTGCGTGGCTTTTGTCTGATCACCATCCTTACCCTTGTAAATGTGTGATTACGACACACTCAGCCGCATTGTTGCAGACACCTAAAACCACTCTATGACTGCCATGTTAAGTGGGTGTATTGAAGGAGCCGATTTCTGACTCCATGCACCGTCAAACCTTAAGGAACGCCCGGTCTTGGCGGATTTCCAGATAACATAAAAAAATACGGTACACTCGGCTGCCCCTGCGAAAAAGCGAGCTCTATAGTCTAGGCATAATTAGCGTGCTAGTAAGTTCATATTACCTTCACCATATCATATCGTACGCCATCGAGAGGGGAAAAATAGAGAGGGCGCATAAAGGTTTTCCATATTGCTGCTGCTGCTAGTGAGCAGTGGTGGGCGAATGCACGGCCGAGAGAGAAAGAGAAGCGTATGAGAGGGGAAGGGCAGCTTAGCCCATACCTTACCTCTCATGACTGCCACAACTTGATATCGTAGCCCCCGGTCATTGACCGTATTCCCCCCGATCCTTTTTCCCGCTTTTCCCCCCATTTTTCATCTCTGTTTCCACCGTCCCCCCTTGACAGGTCAGCAGCCACCACCACTAACCCTATCAAATTTTTGCAGCTCAGTCACACCCCCAGCCAGAAATGCCGGCAAAAGAAGGAACAGTTTTTGTCGGATGAGTTGGTTAATCATTAGTTTGTTTTTACCGACTGAATTGAAATCAGCTGAAAGTTCTCGCGACAGCAATACGGGGACTGGTTACATTGCGTCTTTACCGCTTTAGAGCGCTTGGTTGCAGGTTACGAAATCATTGATACCGACAGCCTCTAACAACTCTTCGGAGGTGTCTCTTAACCGTATCGTGCTCATCTGGGGCAAACGCCCGGTATTCTACAGGGCAGACGTAACAGACCAAGAACCCCTCGAAAAATATTCAAAGGCCATCCGGATATCGATTCTGTTATTCATTTTTCGGCCTTTAAGGTTTGTGGCGCTCTTGCACACGTTGATTTTTCAAGATCATACATCCGCGCAGACTCTACTCCATAACCGTTCACAATTCTGGGTGTGCGTCTAACAGGTAGAATCGCTAATCTATTGGAGAGTCTACCGAGATCGTAGTCGAAGACTACCGCGTCAATGTCGGAGGGGTCATCTCTCTCTCCTCCGCTCCATGCAAGCGAATAGCGTGAACATTGTGTTCCCCTCTTCGGCCACCGTTTGTGGTGACGCTACGAGATATCCAACCATGATCCCCATCCTAGAGGCTCTCCCCATTAGTCCTACTAACCCTGCGGGAGAACTAAGATGATGATTGAGATGGGTATGCTTAGGTTCGCCGTAAACTGGCTCCGCAGCTCCCTTCTCTGAGGTTTGGCTTATTTGTGTAAGCGAGTGACAGCTCGATCAATCACAGATCGAACCCTATTAAGTCGCGCCTAGAACACTTGTCTCCCAATTAATCACCGTGCCTTGCGGACCTTCATTAAGCCTCCTATTTACGGATGCGATTGGCAAGGCGATTATTCCGCAAAAGCCCTTACCACCTATAATTCTGCTACCCTCACACCAACGCGACTTCCGTTTTTCCAGACACAACCGGTGCGAGCGAAAACAAAGAAGGAACCTAGAATTACCCAAAACTTGCTGCGAAAACGGGAAGCCTAATTTTTTCGCTCTTACTGGGTTTTTCATTTCCTTTCAATTCAATGGAGGGTTGGGACAACCCATTGCCAATTGGGCAAAGCATACTGGTCATACATGGAGGGGAGGAACCCTGCTTCCAGTGCTTGCGGGAAAAGGTATCGCCGGTTGCTAGGCCAGCGCGGGGTCAT
>Ga0307509_10010947_pt1 | contig 11055 bp, 14 predicted proteins | sample 10_EM_MG_FD_202245 | JGI IMG/M metagenome (GOLD analysis project Ga0307509, IMG submission 202245) | Populus trichocarpa ectomycorrhiza microbial communities from riparian zone in the Pacific Northwest, United States - 10_EM | ecosystem: Host-associated > Plants > Roots > Unclassified | place... | reverse complement strand
CCAGGGTCAGGGTTATCGCGGGAAGAGGCCTATATAAAGGATCGCGACGGGCAGAGGATATAGGATCTTCACGCGACCATCTAAGTACTTTCTTACAATTTACCTTTACCTTTACCTTTATCTCTCGTTTGTATGCAAGCACTAGAGCTCTTAGCGTTAGAGCAAACAAGACTTTATTAAGATACGAAGAAGTTCCCTCTACACCTCTCCCCAATAGAACATTGGTGTGAGATACGAAGAAGTTCCCTCTACACCTCTCCCCAATAAGACATTGGCGTGAGATACTAAGACTACAAGATAGTCTATCAACGAAGAAGAGATTATAAGTTAATCTCGGAAAGAAGAATACTCTCTCGATATTCTAGAACTAATAAGGACTATAAAGATAGTCTAACAAAATATACGTAAGTAATTCGTTACCTGTCGCATAACTAACCACACCAGGGTAGGATTATTACACCCACGCCCAACTCCCTAAGTGAATGGTTCGACATATCCTCTGCCTGCCTTACCTCCCTCCTAACCTCCCATGCCCTGAGCAAGCGCCCGTGCCCCCGTTCGAAGCCATCGTGGTCCCCCCGCCTATCGTCTCTGAGAAGGGAGTATCACAAGTTTGCAAGGATATTCTGCCTCGACCCGTCCCCCCTCAACTAGGGCAATGTAAAGAGCTCGAGAAGAACATACTTTAAGGCCATCGCCTCGGCCAAGAAAGCTCAGTGGGCGGACTTCCTGTCTTCGGCCACACCGCTCTCCCTCTGGACGGCCAAGAGATTTGCATTTGGTGGCCCACCACAGAGGTTCCCGGACTTGCCAGGGGCCTCCGACCCGGCCGAGGTAGCGGAAACGCTTCTTGAGCACTTTGTTCCCTCCATACCCCCACCTCCCCCGCTCCTCCGCCTCACCTGGTATGAGGACTATACCCCCCTCACCTTCGAAGAGATATCCAGGGCCCTCTCCAAATCCTCGAACACCTCCGCCCTTGGCCCCGACCACATCCAGTACTCTGTGTGGAAGTCTGTACACCGCATGAAGCCCTCCCTTCATCCTTCCCTTCTGGACCCCCTGTTAGCCCACGGATTTCACCCTCCCTCCGTCAAAAAGGAACTTGGTATTGTCCTCGGCAAGCCGGGTAAACCTTCATACGACGCTCCCTCCTCCTTTAGGGTTATCGTCCTCCTTCGAACGCACTCCAGGATCCTTGAGAGAGTAGTAGCTTCCTGCCTTGCAGCCCAAGCAGGGATATGCTCCCTCATCCATCCCCTTCACTGCGGGTCCCTCCCTGGAAAGTCCCCCACCGATGCCGCCCTCGTCCTACAACATAACGTTGTGTCCTTTAAACGCCTCCACTACAAAGTCTCAACTCTCTTGCTTGACATGAAGGGAGGCTTTGATAAAGAGGAGTCCCCATCACTCCTCTCTCTCCTCCGCAGGAAGGGGGTTAGCCCATACCTGGTCCAATGGGTCGGCTCTTTCCTCAGGGACCGAACCTGCCGCCTGACATTCCATGAGTCCCCTCGACTTTTCGCTCCCTTTTCGGTCAGAGTCCCTCAGGGTTCTCCCATCCCCCCCCTCCTGTTCGTTATATACGTCTCCTCCCTCCACCTGGAAATTCCCAGGTCACTTACTCTCTCCTACGTCGACGACTTTGCTGTCACTGTGGCCTCACCCTCCTGCAGGACCAACGTTCCCCTCGTTCCGAAGTCCTTCTCAGCGCTCAAGAGAAAGGCATAGCCAATCAACATCTCCTTCTCCGTTCCAAAGACCGAATTGATTCACTGGAGGACCACAAGGAGCAATGAGCCGCCATGCTCTCTCCCGGTGCAACTGGAAGATCAGCTCTTCTATCCATAATCCCACCTGAAGTGGCTGGGCTTCATCTTCACCCCCACCTGCGACCCAAGGTTCCACTTCTCCAGGAGGTACACACTTGCAAATGCCGCCCTAGCCGCGATTCGTCGCCTCTCTCCCCCCGGATGGGCCTTCCACCCTACCTTTGTCTCTGCTTGGCGCGTTCGCTCCTTGCTCCAATTCTCCTCTATGGGTCCACTGTCTGGAACCCCCCCCCGGCCATCCTGAACCCGATGTCTGTCTTGTGGTGACGGGTCTGTAGGTGGATAACGAATTGCTTTTTCAACACCAACACAGCATGTTTGTAAAGGGAAGCCTGTCTCCCCCGGTTGCCTGCTCTTATACGCCACCAGCGCCGCCTCGCCGGCATAAGACTCATCTACTTCCCTCCGGAGATCAACCCTGCCCTGGCACCCCTCCCCAAATCGATTTCCACCTTCTCGCCCCACCGTGCCAGCTTGCCGGCGTGTGTGAAGATCACCTCCCAACCCTACATCTTCTTCAACCTCGACTGGCGTTCTGCTCCGGACAAAACCAAGAACCCGAGGTACCGACACAACGCCATCACTGCCTTGGCTAACACGGCTGCCCCTCTCGTACATGACGTCTCTACATTGCCGCCCATCTCCCTCCACTTAACAGACTACCTGCCCCCAATCCCGGGAATTGTTCCATCTTATGCCCGTCTCAAACTAAGGGCTCAACAACTCCTCCTTTCTGACTGGTGTTCCACCCCAGCCCCACCATACTACCCCTATCCGCCCTCAACGCGTCCCCATCCCTTCATGGCCTTGGGAAAATTTGTTGCGGGAAGGATACACCAGATGCGCTCTGGCAAAAGCTATCTCGCGGCTCACCCCTCATGGGACAACCCTGATACCGACATGTCCTGCCCGTTGTGCTCTGAGGCCCCGCAGACCTTCGAACACGCCATCCTGGCCTGCCCCTCCTCCACCCATCAGAGATCCTGCCTCCTCCCAGGGGTCCCGGACTTGGCCCCCGAGGCCCCAATCTAGTCCGACCAAGAGCTGCTCATCGCGCTGGCTGAGTTCATTCGCACCACCGCCACAGGTTTCCCTCCTGGGATGCCCCCGCTTGCTCCCTCCCTTCACTGTCCCCCTGCATACACTCTTCTTCAATCCACTGCCCTACCCGCCCCTGGCCCTCAAGACTAGCTAAGCGGTCTATACTTTGCTATATTTTAGCTACGGCTACTTTGCGACGATTACTGGTCGCGTTGGAGCAACTGGTTATATTTATTTCTTTTGTTGATTGTTGATTTGATTTTCGGTTTTGTTTTGGCCATATCGTTAAAGATGCATGTCATTTCTTGTACCGTAGAAACAATGAACATATGATTAGAAAAAAAAAAAAAAAAGTAAAAAGAAAAAGAAAGAAAAAAACGGTCACAGTGGTTAGCAGCTATCTGAGTAGGTGGTTCGACATCTCCTCTACCCGGCTTGCCCCCCTCCTGACAGCCCATGCCCCGAGCAGACGCCCGTGCCCCCGCTCAAAGCCAGGGTTGTCTCCCCGCCTTTCGTCCCGGAGGAGGGAATATCATAGGTTCGCAATGATATCCCGCCTCGACCCTTCCCCCCTTAACTGGAGCAATGTGAAGAGCTCGAGAAAAACATATTGTAAGGCCATCGCCTCAGCAAAGAAGTCACACTGGTCGGACTTCTTGTCCTCGGCCACTCCACAATCCCTCTGGATAGCCAAAAGGTTCGCATTTGGTCGCCGCCCCAAAGGTTCCCGGACTTGCCAGGGGCCTCTGACCCGGCTGTGGTTGCGGAGACGCTCCTTCGTCACTTTTTCTCCCCCAAAACCCGCCTCCCCCACTCCTCCACCTTACACGCCATGAGGACTATACCCCCCTCACCTCTGAAGAGCTCTCCCCGGCCCTCTCCAAATCTTCGAACACCTCCGCCCCTGGCCCTGACCACATCCCGTACTCTGTGTGGAAGTTGATACACCGCCTTAAACCCTCTCTTCTCCCCACCCTTCTTGACCCCCTGTTAGCCCATGGCTTTCACCCTCCATCTCTCAAAAATGCACTTGGTATTGTCCTTGACAAGCCAGGTAAACTCGCATATGACTCGCCCTCCTCCTTTAGGATTATCGTCCTCCTACGAACGCTCTCTACAATTCTTGAGAGAGTGGCAGCTTCCCTCCTCTCGACCCAAGCAGTAATCTGCTCCCTCATACACCCCCTTCAATGTGGATCACTCCCTGGGAGATCCACCACTGATGCCGCCCTCGTCCGGCAACACAATGTTGAGTCCTTCCAAGGCCTTCGTTACAAGGTCTCCACTCTCTTCCTTGTTGTCAAAGGTGGCTTTTACAACGGGGAGTCTCCATCCCTTCTTTCCCTCCTCCGCAGAAAAGGGGTCAGCCCGTACTTGGTCCAATGGGTTGGCTCTTTCCTTAGGGACCGGACATGCCGCCTCACATTTCATGGGTCCCCCCGCCTATTCACTCCCGTTTCGGTCGGTGTCCCTCACGGCTCCCCCATTTCACTCCTACTGTTTGTCATATACGTTTCCTCCCTCCACCTGGAAATTCCCAGGTTACTCATTATCTCCTACGTCGACGACTTTGCTTTCACTGTGGCCTCACCTTCCTACAGAACCAATGTTCGTCTCCTCCAGAAGGCTTTCTCATCGCTCAGGAGAAAGGCCTCCCCAATCAACATCTCTTTCTCCATTCCGAAAACTGAACTCATCCACTGGAGGACCGTCAGGAGCAATGAAGCACCGTGCTCCCTCCAGGTGCAGCTTGAAGGTCAGCTCTGGTACCCGCAGTCCCACTTGCAATGGCTGGGCCTTATTTTCACTGGCTCCTTCGATCCGAGGTCCCACTTCTCTAGCAGATACACCCTCACGAACGCCGCCGTGGGCACAATTCGCCGCCTCTCCCCCCCTAGCATGGGCCTTCCCCCTACCTTTGTCTCTCCTTGGCGCGTTCGCTCCTTGCTCCAATCCTATTGTACGGGTCTGCTGTTTGGGGTCCTCCCCCAGCTATCATGCAGTCGATGTCCGTTTTCTGGCATTGGGTCTGTAGGTGGATAACTAACTGTTTTTTCACCACCAACACAATATGCTTGCACAGGGAAGCCTGTCTCGCCCCACTGCCTCTGCTTGTGCACCACCAGCGGCGCCTCGCTGGCCTAAGCCTCATCTGGTCCCCCCCGGAGATCAACCCTGCCTCTGCACGTCTCCCGAAGACTGTTCCCACCTTCTCACCCCACCGTGCCCCTTTGTTGGCCCGTGGGAAGATTACTTCCCAACCATACCTGTTCTTCAACCTCGACTGGCAATCTGCTGCGGACACGGCCAGGAACCCGAGATACCGACACAATGCCATCACAGCCTTGGCTAACGAAGCCGCCCCCCTCGTGCATGACGTGGTTACATTGCCACCCATCTCCCCCCATTTGACAGACTACCTGCCCCCAATCCCGGGAGTTGTCCCGTCTTACGCCCGCCTCAAACTGAGAGTGAACCAACTTCTCCTCTCCGACTGGTCCGCCGCCCCGGCCCCCCCGTACTAACCCTACTCACCCTCGACACGCCCCCATCCCTTCATGGGCTTGGGCAAGTTTGTTGCGGGAAGGATACACCAGATGCGCTCTTGTAAAAGTTACCTCACGGCTCACACCTTATGGGACAATCATGATGCCGACACAACCTGCCCGCTGTGCTCAGAGGCCCCTCAAACCTTCAAACACGCCATCCTTTCCTGCTACTCGTTCACCCTTCAGAGATCCCGCCTCCTCCAAGAGGTCTCAGACTTGGCCCCCAAAGCCCCCTTCTGGTCCGACCAGCAGCGGCTCGTTGCCCTCGCTGAGTTCATTCGCACCACTGCCACTGGGTTCCCTCATTGAATGCCCCCGCTTGCTCCCTCCCTCCATACTCCCCCGCCGGACCCCCTCCTCCCCTCTACCTTCCTATCTGCCCCTGGCCCTCGAGACTAGTTGAGCGGTTTATAATTTTCCTTATTTAGCTTTGCCTGCTTTGCAACCTTTATTGGTCGCGTTGGGGGAAATGGTTACCCTGATTTCTTTTGTTGATTGTTATGTTTGATTTTCGGTTTTGTTTTGGCCATATCGTTAAAGATGCATGTCATTTCTTGAACCGTAGAAACAATGAACATATGATTTGAGAAAGAAAAAAAAAAAAAAAAAAAAAAGAAAACGGTAACAGTAGTTAGCCACCACCTTCAGTGTGGATCCCTCCCTGGGAGATCCACCACCGACGCCGCCCTGGTCCTACAACACAATGTTGAGTCCTTCCACCGCCTCCGCTACAAAGTCTCCACTCTCTTCCTTGATATGATGGGGGGCTTTGACAACGTGGAATCTCCCTCCCTCCTCACCCTCCTCCGCAGAAAAGGGGTCAGCCTCTACTTGGTCCAATGGGTTGGCTCTTTCCTCACGGACCGCACATGCCGCCTGACATTTCCAGGGTCCCGATGCCTATTCACTCCTGTCTTGGTCGGTGTCCCTCAGGGCTCCCCCATTTCCCCCCTACTGTTCGTCATATACATTTCATCCCTCCACCTGGCGATCCCAAGGTCACTTATCATCTTCCACGTTGATGACTTTGCTGTTACCGTGGCCTCACCTTCCTACAGGACCAATGTTCGCCTCCTTCAGAAAGCCTTTTCATCCCTCAAGAGATGGGCCTCCCCAATCAACATCTCCTTCTCCATTCCGAAAACCGAGCTCATCCACTGGAGAATCATCAGGAGCAATGAACCCCCGTGCTCCCTCCCGCTGCAGCTTGAGAGTCACCTCTTTTACCCACAGTCCCGCCTGAAATGGTTAGGCTTTATCTTCACCCCCTCCTTTAACCCAAGGTCCCACTTCTCCAGGAGATACACCCTCGCGAACGCCGCCCTGGCCACGATTTGCCGCCTCTCCCCCCCCGGCATGGGCCTTCCCCCCCACCTTTGTCTTTCCTTGGCGCGTTCGCTCCTTGCTCCAATTCTCCTGTACGGGTCTGCTGTCTGGAACCCTCCCCAATCTATCATGAACTCAATGTCCGTTTTTTGGCGGCGATTCTGTATGTGGATCACTAACTGTTTTTCCACCACCAACACAATATGCTTGCACAGGGAAGCCTGTCTTCCCCCGCTGCCTCTTCTTATACGCCACCAGCGACGCCTCGCTGGCCTAAGGCTTATCTGCTCCCCCCTGGAGATCAACCCTGCCTCGTCATGCCTCCCCAAGACCGTTCTCACCTTCTCACCCCACTGTGCCCCCTTGCTGGCGCGCGGGAAGATTACCTCCCAACCCTATATATTTTTCAACCTTGACTGGCGATCTACTCCGGACAAGACCAAGAACCCGAGGTACCGACACAATGCCATCACGGCCTTGGCTAGCGAGGCCGCCCCCCTCGTGCATGACGTGATTACTTTACCACCCATCTCCCTCCATTTGACAGATTACCTACCCCCAGTCCAGGGGGTTGTCCCGTCTTACGCCCACCTCAAACCGAGGGCTAAACAACTCCTCCTCTCAGACTGGTCCGCTACCCCAGCCCCCCTGCACTACCCCTATCCGCCCTGGACACGCCCCCATCCCTTCATGGGCTTGGGCAAGTTTGTCGCTGGAAGGATACACCAGATGCGCTCTGGTAAAGGTTATCTCACGGCTCAACCCTCATGGGACAACCCTGATGCCGACATGACTTGCCCGCTATGCTCTGAGGCCCCTCAAACCTTTGAACATGCCATCCTGTCCTGCCTCTCGTCCGCCCTTCAGAGATCCTGCCCCCTCCAAGAGGTCTCAGACCTGGCCCCAGAGGCCCCTCTCTGGTCCGGCCAGCAGCTGCTCATTGCTCTTGCTGAGTTCATTCCCACTACTGCCACTGGTTTCCCTCATGGAATGCCCCCGCTTGCTCCCTCCCTCCACACCCCCCCGAATCCCCTTCTCCTCTCTACCTTCCCTCCCTTCCCTGCCCTCGAGACTAGTTAGCGGTTTATGACTTTTCCTTTGAGCTTCGGCTGCTTTGCGACGCTTATCGCTCGTGTTCGGGGAACTTGTTACGATTGTTTCATTTGTTGATTATTATGTTTGATTTTCGGTTTTGTTTTGGCCATAGGGTTAAAGATGCATGTCATTTCTTGTACCGTAGAAACAATAAACATATGAATAAAAAAAATAAAAAAAATAAAAAATAAAAAATAAAAAATAAAAAAAAACAAAGGTAACTGCCAATATGGAGGTCACCAATATCTGGTCTCTCCGGCACCTAGGAGTCTATCTAAGCCTACGAGTTGTAGGGTAGTCTTCCTAGTGGCACCCAGGTAGTCCCCCGAAGGCCAGGGTGCTTTCGGGACAAATATCTCAGTAACCAGCCTGGACCTTCTCACCTTGATTTGTAGCATTACTATGGGTTGTCAATGGACTCTAGAGGTATGAGACCTATCAGGGTACAGCATGTCCAGAGAAGTTGGCTATAGGTAGCACCCAGTAGGTCAACCATCGGCGACATCTCACCGGAGGAGCTTGTATATCAATTTATCACATTGAATAGTGGCGTCGATTGAATGATGGACTGCATAGCTTGTATAGACGAAACTACCACTGAGCCAGTAAGTCCACCACCTAGGTATTGACTCCGGTGGTTTTCTTAACAGTTAGCCACTGGTATGACTTCGATAGGAAGAGTTTTTCCATCTGCTGTTGTATTGGAGATGCATTGCAGAAGCTCATTTCCGATTGACGGAGTGAAGTGTACCCGAGTTGGTCTGACACTTCGGTCAGGATACTTCCTGATTGAGGATAGCCCTCGGACGAGCCCTGAACAGGACAGGGTACTCGCACAAGGTCGGAAGTAGTGGTGAATGTCAAAGGCTTAAATCTGATATCTACTTAAGTTTAAGCATTTGGCATTCTAGTTCAATAACTAACTTTCCTCAAGAGAACGTATTGAGTAAAGCTTTCACCTTAACGATATTAAGTTTAACTGTTTTGATTCTTCGTGAATTATTTAGTCTATCTTTATCTTCTACTTTAAGTTTTGGTGCGGTTGCAATCTTAGAGTTCACCTCTCTATAGGGTGCCCCAGTTACATTAACACAATACTTTCAAGGGACTTTAGTAACTATGCGTCAACTTTATGATTTTCTAGCATACTTTCAATTGCACATGGTTTGTACCCATTACATTTCTTGTACTGTACGGTGCCTTAATTTGCTGTATAAACCTGGCAGCTGAACTTAAAAAAACATACAAAGATTAAGATGTAAAATTGGTTTCCAACTTCTCCTGGTCTTGGAATAGAGATCAAAACTCCCTGAATTCTTTTCTTTCTTTCCCTACCCGTATTGTCCTGCGAAAAGAGGAGCACTATCAAATGAGGATGAAAACTATTCTTTGTATTATCGTGCTTGAAGAAACCTGTCTGGTATATCTATCTTCCAGCAGGTACGGTACCGTCTTCATCCTGTTTTTGACAATCTCTGTAAGAATCCTCACACATCTATAAACTACATTTTTCTCCCTAAAAAAAAAAAGGTTGTATCTCAAGCAGGCTATATATTGCCCTCGCGGGGAAGAAAGGAATGAAGAAAAAATCATTCAAGAAAAAAAAGACATGAGAATTTACGGAGAGAATAATTAAATAAACCAGGATGAAATCTGCAAGCACTCTATTAACCCAACCTTGACAAAGATAACAATTTCACACTAACAAAACAGTATAGGACATGTAAACGAAACTTGTAAATGCTGGGCCTAATTTGGCGTCGTGACCTCCGCCGTAGGTTACTCGAACCTGCCACCGCCACAACCAACCGCCCTTACTAGCACCGGGACAAAACAAAATATGAGGATACAACTGAAGAACATGCTCTCCAAAGCGACCTGCCCCACATCAATTCCGCTTCAAGGACCCTCTCCTGGAAAAGGACTATTAAGACCTCATCATGACTAGCCAAGCCATGATTGACGCTTTCTGCGGTATGGCCGTCATCATTGCCAACGACCCGCGCACGAACAGCCGCAAAGTGGAAATCCTACCACACATCCGCCGAGAGATGGAGGACCCCTATGCTCGCATCAGCCATTTGTGCTATGTCCCGGCCGAATCGATGAAGTTGGGTTTCCCGCTACCGCGCAGTCTGCCCAAGACATATAGAGCTAGTGATGGATTGTTGGCGAGTTTGTCTGAATTTTGAGGAAGAGGGTTCACCGCACAGAGGGGGATTCGGATGAATACTTTGCGCTGATTTATGCTTAGAGTTTGTTTTACCTTCCCACCACTACAGGTTCTCGGTGTCTGGGTAATTGAGGGGTGTGGGTAGCGCTGGTTACCGGTAGGATTTCGGAGGGACTGTTGGATGCTGTGGCTACAGTTGAGACGCTTTATAGTATGCTCAAAGAAGAGATGTTTGTTGTTTGAAGTAGAGAGAGGTAGTGTATGTCAATGAGATTGTAACCGGTACAGGCTATCAGGTTAGGCATGGATTTGTTTTATGTATTGTTTGAGGATACGAGTTCAGGTGACTTGTATGCATTGTTAGTTTGTGTTATGTTTTGTTTTAGGATACGAGTTCAGGAGACTCATAAGCCTTGTTATTTGTTACTTGTATTGTTTTAGGATACAAACTCCAGAGGTTCGTAAGCCTTGTTTATTGTTTATGGGTTAGGTATCATTTGAGGCCTGAGGGTTTGGATATTATTGATGCGAGATGTATTATCGCAAGTGTATTTAAAGACGTGTATCTCTCCGGACTTAGAGAGATCAGGGTTCTACAGACTGAGTTTTCAATATACTTGTTTGAGCAGTTATCTTCTATTCAGTTCGATTCGAGAATCTTGGAGTTTCGTAGAGGCCTAAGCCACTTGGCCCTCTCTTAGTAGTTTCGATAAAGTAATAGAGTCTACTTGATTACTTGTTGGCGTCTCTGGTACTTGATATCGTCTATACCACCGGGTTGGTTAGAGTCAATACTGATATCTCTTTACAAGACCGCTACCCCATGGGAAGCGGTTACAGTGTAACGGGGGCACCCTATAGAGAGGTGAACTCTAAGGTTGCGACCACACCAAAAATCAAAGTAGAAGATAAGGATAGAGTAAATAATTCACGAAGAATCAAAACGGTTAAACTTAATATCGTTAAGCTGAAAGCTTCACTCAATAAGTTCTCTCGAGGAAAGTTGGTTATCGAAGTAGAATGCCAAACGCTTAAACTT
>Ga0307509_10010946_pt1 | contig 11055 bp, 12 predicted proteins | sample 10_EM_MG_FD_202245 | JGI IMG/M metagenome (GOLD analysis project Ga0307509, IMG submission 202245) | Populus trichocarpa ectomycorrhiza microbial communities from riparian zone in the Pacific Northwest, United States - 10_EM | ecosystem: Host-associated > Plants > Roots > Unclassified | place... | reverse complement strand
GGGTGAGCTGAAAGAGGATGAGGTTTGGAGCACTTACGTTCACCACGTCCACGTCTTTGACCACGGTATCGGAGAGGGAAAGCGCGAGGACTATCTTCATCTTTGAAGCGGTGATATATCCATACACCGCCACGTCGTCCATAGTATACAGTAACCCCAGATACGCTTCGGTATTCTTGGGATTCGCGGTAACTTGAGGGAGATAAGGTGGTTGTTCAGGTCAGACTCACAGATGGACGGGGACTGACTGCGTTCCTCGAATACATCCAGGCTGGTGTGCGCGATGTAGTGATACCTTATATCCTTGTTATTCTCCCGCTCCTGACCGAAAGTTCGGATGAGAATGGGGTGGTTTTGCGAGGAGACGAAGGCGACGGCATTGAGATAGATGAGAGCAGGCATGATCACGGTTCATATGATGACCCGATCGAGGTCACGCTGGCATCAAAATTCAAACGCGAATAGCTGGTGAACCGGGTAATCCGGTGGGGGGAGCGTCTCAACCGGCGATGGACCGTTCTATTAAAATTACCCACATAGGCTCGCAAAAAAAAGCATGTAGAAAAGCAGCGGACGTGACTAGTGGGATCATGCTATGATAGGTAACAAGATAAACGACTTCTATGCGCCAGAGGTGTACTTCCATGCAAAGTAGGCTCCCATCGCAGCGAGAGGAATGAAGTACATGAGACTGAGAAATCGGTTAGTCATCGGCAGATACGTGGCATGAAGGCCCGACACGTACTTCCCGCCAGTCTCGACGGCGTTGTTCACAGAGCGGTTAGTAGCAGCGGAACTCGTGGACTTGAATTTGAGGACCTAGAATGCGATGTACCCTCGGACGACGCAGTGTAGGGGAAAGGATCGAGAACGTACCCCATCCTTCTCAAAGTCACCAACGAACATGGGTGGCAGGTATCCACGGGCCTCATCTGAGTGACCTACATCCTCAAAGGCCTCGGTGGCGTCACGACCTGCAGAAATGGTGATGAGGACCAATCGATTACCCGGTTGAACTGTCAACCCACCAGCCTCGGCGAAGAGAACTTCGTCGCCACCAGGATGCTATTATGCTGCGGTTGAGTTGATTGGATAGAAAACAGTTTTCTGCAATACCCACCTCGTCGATGAATTTTGTGACATCGTAGACTGTATGCGTTGTCAACGGACTCAACTAGCGTCTGGTATTTGACGCTTTGACTTACCCTTTCCACTGACCAAGAGCCAGAGGCTGTCTTTGTTGTCATGGGCCTTGAGTTCCTCGTAGGTGACAATTTTTTCGGACATCGGGGAGATTACGGAGGAGGAGGAGGAGGTATAAGATGGAGAGGGAGTGACGAGATGCGTGTGGGATGGTGGGTGCCCGACGTCTGGGAACAAAAGGATGCGACCAATCACATGAAACGATATTCATTCAACGTTCGACTCTCAGTGTCTCGCACCATTTTATTCGTGTGCGGTAAAAATATAGGCGACAAAAATCGAGAAGTAATGTAGGATCGTCACCCAACGTTCGGGTTACCCTGAGGGATTTGCGATGGTACTGCAGAGACCTCTGAAGGCACCGATGCCATGTTGAATGTTCCACATAGACAGTGATGGAGACGAAAGCATGGGTAAAGCGCCATGTCACCAGGCTTTTCTTGTGGGGCAGGGGGACGGTTCCGAGATATACAAACAGATGATGTGTATTATTGCAAGTAATAAATAGACGAGGGGTATGTGCGCACAGTTTAGTACTCGAAACGGCCACGGAGTGCAGGTCAATCAAGTGTGGACTGAGCAAGAACCGATCTTCCACTAGCAGGAAAAGGTGACGAGGGCAATCCATAGCCATGTCCCTGGCAAAAAGCCGTGGGTCAGAAGAAAAACGAGGAGAAAAAGAGTTCGAGAAGAAACGAAGGTTAAATATTTTTGTTGAGGTCGTGGTCGTACGCGGAAGGGGGAAGGGAGCGCGTGCGAAAATTTCATTGCACGTGTCTACCGTGACTCCTGTTGTCTCTCTCTCAACCCCAACCTCGGCCTCGACAGTCGCCTCACATCCCCCCTTCATCTCTCTCGGTCATGGTTGGCGACGATAGGTCCGACATCTTGGGCGGGGACAAGCTTCCTGTCGGACGCTATCAGCCTCCATCCTACTGGTCCACTCTCTCCGGCGTAGCAAAGTTCTCGTTGTACTCCGTCACGCTCCTGCTCTCCGCCCTCTTCCTTCGCACCTTCTACCATCGTTTCCTCCGCTGGCGGGAGACCAACTATCGAAAGTGCGTCCAATCCCCAAAAAATTATCGCGTATTTATCTCTAACCCCCCATCCTAGGGCGACCCGACGGAGACACGGCATCCCCGACACCGACAACAGACCGTTCAATGTGGCCTACGCTGCCGCCGTCACCGCCCGCAAAGAGAATGAAGCTCGCAAAAATCTCCAACTTCGCCATCGTACTCTCGAAGAGGCTTCCCCTGCACCATCCCCCACCCGCAAGTCATTCGGTTTAGACGCCAGAAACCCCCTTACTTCTGGTAAGCGTGTTTTCTGGCACGCCTCTTTGTGTCATCTCACTCCCCTTTGCTCAGTCCCGGGCGGTCTTGGATCCTATCCCATCCGATCCCCGTCCGTAGCCGGTCGCGCCCGTTCTAGTCTCGGTCCAACCTATGGACAACAGTGCGTACCTCACTTACCTCGGATCGTTGAGGATTGTACTCATCGCTATGTAGGAGTCACGTGTACCCAATCAACACATTAGCTGGTCGTCAAGATAATATCAGTGCCTCGTCCATCCGATCCAACCGTTCTTCTCCCCGCAAGAGCAGTCGGCCCCAGACCAGCAGTCCCCTGGCCCACCCTCAATCCCTGGCTAACGAAGATGAGAACTCTGAGACGGAAGCCATCGGACGACCGGTGGAAGAAAATTATTCTGAAGAGGCGCCACAATCTGATGAGGACTACCAGATGGGCACTGAAGGAGGGGGCGACGCTGTTCCCGTCCGCGGAGCGAAGCGCCTGGCCAGTGACGACGACGACGACGATTTTGACGATAACTTTGTGACACAACGACGCGATAAACGCGCTAGGAAAGTTTCAAGAGAGCACCCTCGGATTCCAGAAGACGATGTTATGGTTGGCGCCGAGACCGATGTCGTGGATGAATCCCATACCAGCCCGCGCGGAAAGAAACGAGATCGTGGAGACGCTGCGTCGACATTTGGTGGTGATGAAGATTCATTGATGGATGATTCCGATGACAAGCACAAGAGGAACAGGAGGCGGAGGACTGTTTCGACCCGGAAGCCTCGTGGTCAGAAACGTGGCCGGGAGTCGCATGCGTTCGAGAGTGGGAGCGATGGCGAGGTCGAGTTCTCCTCAATTCGTGGATCAAGGAAGAAAAGAGGAAAGAAGGCTGTGGCGCAGGAAGACTTGCCCTTCTTTGAGCCACCCTATTCTACCGACCCCCTTTGCAAGGGTCGTCGGGTCGGTGAAGAGTGGGAGACTGGAGGGACCAAGTATAAGGTCGGCCCCAATGGTGACAGGCTACAGCAGGCGTTGGTTAAAAGGAAGCGGCCCAAATACAAGATGGTGTGTGTCAACTCTCAAACCCTGTTCTACTTACTAACAGCTTCCCATCCAGCCCTCTGACTCTCAACATCCCGATAAGGACGTTATGATCGAGGTCGTGGTCGAAGCGTGGTTAACGGAAGACGAATACAAGCTGGCAAAGGAACGGTTCGAGTTGGCCTGGCAGGATCCTCCTACTGTAGACGTCGAGATGGAGACCCCCTCCGAACCTCAGACCCCGGTTAAAGGCGGAAAAGCTCTTCTCTGGTCATCGACAACTTCACACGCGGACAGCCCCATTCCCGAGCGGAGGCCATTCAGGCAATCTATTACCACCAATGTCGGCCTTCCCCTTCCCACTTCGCCTCAGGTTCGCACTCCTGGAAAGGGTCGGATCAGTACCCCTGTATACAACCCCGCGGCAGTTGGTTTGGACTCTCCCCGGTTAAAGCACGTCAAGTCGTTTTCGAAATGGGAGAAGCAGGATATGGAGGCGGAGGCTATGTCGAAGATCAGGCAGAAACTTCAGGACCAGAAGGGGACAGAGCAGAAGAAACCTCCTCCAGCCCTAGCGATCCCGCCCAAACTGACGACAGCCACCTCTACCACCAGTGCCACGACTCCAAGCTCGTTCACCCCTACATCCGCAGTCCCCACGCAACCGAAACCCACAACGGGTACGCCAACGACGACGACAGAGACCAAGGAACCAGCAAAGAACTTGTTTGCTACGCCAACGATCGCGCCTACACCTTCGACTATTGTTCCCACCCCCGCCCAATCCGCAGTCCCAAATTTCTTCGCCAAACCGGGTCCCACAACTATGCCAACCCCCACCACGAAACCCGAGTCTTCCACGACCGCGACCAGCACAACAGTGCCTAGTTTCTTCAACAAGCCCACTCCTCCTGCGCCACACACGACCACTGCTTCCAATCCCACCGCAACCCCCGCCCAAGCGTTCTCTCTCCCAACGAGCCAGCCGACACCCGCAACCACCACCGGGACGACAAAACCAATGTTCGCTTTCCCCAGTGTAGGCAACACTGGGTCCGGGCCTTCGCTCTTCCCAGCACCAAAGCCAGTGGAACAACCCAAGCAGCCTCAACCAACCCCTACGTCGACCACGAGTATACCATCGCTCGCTGCGAGGTTAGGCCCTCAGGCGGAAAACAGTCCGGGTCCTACTCCGAGGATGACGAAGCCAACCTCTGCCTTCAACCCATCAGCGGTGACGGCAACCACGGGTGCAACTTCGGCTTCAGAACCTCCCAAGTCTGGTGACAGTTTACCCAAGTTCTCGTTCGGATATACGAAACCACCCACCCTTGCCACCAGTACAACGTCGAACGCGGTTCCTGCTCAGACAACCACAACTTCTACTGTGCTACAGCTCGGAAAGGTTGGACAGTCGCAGCCTGCCCCATCACCGTTTGGGGCTACCAGTCAGTTCCCCTCGCCATTCGGGACCACTGGACAGCCACAACTGGCCCCCTCACCGTTTGGTACTACTACTCAGTCCCAGCCCTCCCCCTCGCCATTTGGTGCTACTAGCCAGCCAACTCCCTCACCTTTTGTGGTCGCTAACCAGCCCGCCCAATCAGTGTTTGGAACCCAACCAACTCCTCCCCAACCCGCGCCTCAGTCTTCTCAACCTCTCTTCAGCTTCGCTGCTAATAAGCCAGCCGGAGGATCTGACTCGAAAGTCACTTTCCCGTCCTTGGGTCCGAGCAACCCTGCGACCATTGGTACTTTCCCGTCCGTTGCTCCTAAACAGGATGCCTCCAAGCCCGGACCCAGTCCGCTGGCGAATGGAAGCGCGTTCGGGGTAACTTCAGCACCGGTCAGCGCATTCCCAACGACACAACCGACTCCTGCTCCTGCGACGAACAAACCCACGTCCTCTTTTGGCGTTTCCAATACCCCGGGCATCACAACCGCCTCCAACACCACAAACGGAACCACAGATTCCAAGGCGTCCGCGTTCACCTTTACTCCGGTAACACCTTCACCATCGACGGGATTTGGACCTGGGTCACCATTCAATTTTGGAGTGCCCGCACAAGGGCAGAATGGGACCACGCCCGCCGCGTTCGGGTTTGGTGCGCCGAGTCCGGGGGGGTTCACATTTGGGAAGGCAGCGGAGAAAAAGTAAATTGGTCTCTGGCTTTTCGGTCGCCTCTTCAAGCCGGATAAGAGAGCGAGAGAAGCCTCTCTGTATGCATACGGTTTTCAGCCCTTTCATCCTTCCCACCTTTGACTTTTCATCTATATGCCGTATGGGGTTCCTCCTCTTCCCGACGAACCAACACCAACTCGACTGGTTTATGTTTGTTTTATTCGAAGTTGTTTTGGGGAGGGTTGTTGTACCTAGCGTTTTTGTAGGATATCCGTCGCATGTTTGAATTTCGCTCATTTCTCACCCTCCTCCCTTTACCATCACACCCATTCCACTGCGCTGCACCCCAGTCAATCCATCGCGTCCTCATCATCATCCGTTGGTTTTCAGCTTCGCCACATTTGACTTGTTTTTGGGATACACCCGTAGGTTACAATCACGTGAAATAATTTGCCTTGTTGGATTCCTCCGTCACTGAGCTGGCGGATGGTGTTGTAGCTGATATGGAGTATCCGGTTGAGACAAGAGCCCCCATGAGGCTGGGAGCTCTTCATCAAACGAAACAATCAGATAGACAGATTTGCACCAAAAAGAAATCTCTCAAGCCAGCCAACGTTTCGTATCCACATGAGCGTGATATAACTCCCGGCCTCGCTCCCCCCCTCTTTCTTTTCCATGAACCATCCCCTCTGTTCTCCCCGTCATCGAAAACCCGCTCTGACGGTTGCCTTGACCCCTTAAATCGTACAAAGGGGAACTTTCTTCTGGGAACGCCACCCCTGATATAAGTCTAAACCGGCACTACCACCCCACCCCTCTCACCTACGACCCAAACCCACGACCCACAACGATACAAACGACAATGCTATCCGAAGAAATCCGAGCAACACCACGCCCACAACCTCCCGCCAAAGTTCGAGCCCGAAAATCCTCTCAACCTCCAACGAAAGGCTCTCCTAGGGGTAAAGCCTCTTCTGGCTCGCCACCACCCCCATACTACAGCACATCGGATTCGGTGTTAGGATCTCCCTTGCCCGTTACTTCCCAGCTGCTTGAGGCCAGCAATGGAGGTAATGGCAGGGATGGCCCTGGACCCCAGAGCTGGTTGTTGGAGAAGTCGAGGGAGGAGTTGAGTGGGTTGTTGACGAAGGCTGAGGGTATCATTAAATCTCGTGAAGAACGTACGTCTCTCGTACCTCCCCTCTCTCTACATCATTGCGTTCTGCGTTTACGTTCGAAGCTTGTCACCCCCCGCCACCCCAATCTTTTACTCAATGATCGGCGGTCGCTGACGTCGTTTGGATGTTGTATGCAGGTTTCGGAATCACCTCGCAATTGGTCAAAAGTTTACACGAGGACAACCGGGTCTTGAAGACCAAATACGAGTCTCTCGTACAACGTATCCCTGGTGCCTCACCCATCGCTTCCCCTCTCGGCAGCCCACGAAGCAGTATTGCGTTCTCTCGTCCAAGCTCAGATGGAAGTGGAGACCACACCTACCTCCGACCCCAGTCCCCCATCGTCTCTTCTTCTATGCTCTCCACGGGAAGCACGAGCGTGAACCGACGGAAGGGCAGCAGGAGAATATCCATGACCCCTGCCGAACTCGCCCAACTCACAGATCAAAACGCCGAACTCACTTCACAGTTGGAGGACCTCGAGAAGGAGGCGACCAAGTCCGATGAAGCCGCGAAGCGAAAGCTCGGGAAACTTGAGCAGGAGATCGACAGGTTGAAAGGGGATCTGGACAGGGCTTTGGAGCTGCTCCAACAGAAGGAGAGAGAGATCGAGAGCTCCTCGGAAGCCAAGAGGCAGAGGTTGGAGAGAGACGAGAGGTTGTTGGCCCTGAGGGAGAAGCAGCAACAACAACACCAGCCCCAAGGGGTCCTCGATTTCTCCCCACCATCCATCCCCGTGCCGAGGTTCAACCGCTTCGCAGCAGACGAGTCACAGGACGAGCGTGTGGAGTTCCCCAGCGGACCGTACAACGCGGAGGTGGATCTGATCTCGCAACTCATGGACAAGATCAGGGAACTCGAGGAGACGAACCAGGAGATAACCAAGCACCAGAAGGTGTCGGACAGGAGGTTGAAAACGGCGATGATCGGTGCGGAGGGTATGAGGAAGGTGTACGATTATTTGAGCGACGACGAGGATCTCGAGGTCGAGATTGTGGACGAGGACGAGTTCATGGACGTGTTCGAACACCCGGCCAGAGGATCCCTGGGCTCGGTCCCTGAAGAAGACCCGCCGATGAGGTTTAGCAGCCTACGACGCACGATCAACGAGGATATCCACAAGCGCCTTGCAACCGAGCTGTCGGAGGACGAAGGACACGGCGATGGAGTGGAGCACCCGCATTATCGGTCACGAGGGACCGTTGTTGGACTGTTCGATACTCCGGAGAGGCAGGGACGAAATGCTCCGCTCACGTATTCACAAGACGAGGACTCGGACGATGTGGCCGAATCCGTGATCTTCTCCAGAGGTGTATCCCCCATCGGCTCGCCTCTGTTGGTGCCACAGGAGCCTCCCACCCACATTCGTAGCCTTGGAAGCGAGCTTGGTCCTGACTATTTGGACGACCTCGAGGCGAGCACTTCTGACCATCGTCATGCACGGACCACTAGTGTCTTCAGTCTCAGCGCGCTCGTCACCGATACTCCTCCCAACCGTATGAGCCACGGTCGTAGCACGTCATTGATCGAGGGCAGCCCGACTCCTCCGTCCAAACGTCCTGTTGCATCTGCTCACCAGCGGAGTGGCAGCGAACGGAATAGGGATCGCCCTTCGGATACTGGTACCTTGGATAGGAGTAGGTCTCAACTCCGTTCCAGGAGACTAAACCAGACTATCTCAGCGCGTTCGACTCGCTGGTCGGACGGGAGGTTGGAAGATGTGGCGATTTCGACATCGAAGGCGCCGAGGGTTTCGGGTCCTTTGGGTGCGCTGTTCCAAGAGGCTGTCGACCAAGTCACGGGATCCACGTCTGGAACCGTCGTCACTTCACCTGGAACTTCGCGCTTGGCAGGGGTCAACCTCGATGATTCCCGAGAGGGGTCCCCGGTTCGCCCCGCTACGGTACAAACAGCCGAAGTTGGCGCGAAAAAGAAAGAAAAGGGGCACGCGGGATTTGTTGGGTTTGTGTTGGAGATTTGGCTGTGGCTACAGTTTGTTTTGATCATCCTGGTCTTTGTTTGGGCGATGGCTCGACGAGGGCCTCGAAATGTGTTGAAGGAGGCCGAACGGAAGCGAGCGTAATTATTTCTCTTTTCCTTGGACGTCCGGTATCGTTTTATAGTTGTATCAGCCCTCGCCTTTGTAATTTCCCCCCTCGAGATTCGTTAGTCAGCGCGCCGTCTGTTGTAAACCTGTTCCTTCCGAATTCCGAGTGAATGTGGTGTGGGTCACATCACGTGAGAACCGGTATTGAGCGATGACGAGGGTTAACGGAAGGTCTCGAGACTCGAACGGAATTATAAATACCAAACCCTTCCCTGCCGCTCAACAACCCCATCCGCTATCACTACCATGAAGGTCAGCTTGGACCCTTCCCTTCCAGGTTCTCCCAGCGCATTCACACTCTCCTTGTTGCAGATCGTCAGCCAGGAAGACCTTGCGAAGCACGATGCCGCTACCTTCCGGGGAGCAGTCGAGGGTGTTGCTGCCGGTTTGGCGATCTCCCTCCCAGGCTCCTGGCTTCTCCACAAAAGGGTGCCATACTATAGGGCGTTACCTATCCAGCTCAAAGCTCTTGGTGTCATCCTCATCGTGGGTAAGCTTAGCACCGTCACTGGCACTCTCCACCCCTTTCGACGTCGTTCTGATCTCGATTCTGCATTGTAGGGCCATGTTATGCTATTCAGGCCGAGAGGCGCGGTGTGGAATACGACATGTCGACCTGGTGAGTTCCAGTTTTCCTTTCGTTGAGGCACACGAATTTTCCATGTCCGTTGCGGCCCGTCATTGATGCCGATCACCCAATCAATCCAGGAAAGGTGCAGGAAAAGACCTGCTTGACGAAGAGGAACACGCAGAACAAAGAAGATGGGAGGGGCTTTCGACAAAGGAGAAGATTGGAGATTGGGCGCTGAGGCACCAGTACCCGTTGATTTTGGGAAGTTGGGCCGCGAGTTTGGGTTTGGCTGCTGCTATCATTATGAAGGACAGGCACCAGACGACATCACAAAAGGTACGTGAAGTCTTGTGTTACTCTCTCAATTTTGGTGATTCTGATTGATTGGTTTGGTGTGGTAGGTTGTCCAAGCTCGTATGTGGGCACAGGGATTGACCATTGGCGTCCTCATCGCTGCTGGTATCCTGACACACCAGGCTCGTAATGAAGCCGCCGCTCATGTAAGTCTCGTCGTTCTCGGTAGAAACCGACTTGAACTCTGACGAACTGACCAACAGAAACCCGTTGACCACTCATGGGCTTTACTCGTAAGTCAACATTATCTCACGGGGGTTCCAGAATATCGCCGCTGACCTTTCGTGTTTAGATCGAGGAGCAACAACGCGAAAAGGAACGCCTCGCTGCGAGTTCTTCACAATAGATTGGTCTACTTCTCTCCTACTCAATGTGGCAGGCTGTACAGTATTTACACTATGCACGAATTACATATATGAACAATAGTAATCTTATAATCCCATCTCCCCAACTCAGCCCGTTTTGGGTGGTGCGTCATACTTAGTGATCCGCATTTGACTATTTTTTCGGTCCGGTTCAATCAATGAGTCGTTTTGTGACCAAAGGTGACCCGGCGGAATGACGTCGACGAACTTGTATTTATCGTTTTTGGCTTGCGATGAAAACCGCGGTTGCGGGATTATCGGCGTAGTGATCGTGGGAAACCTTTGTCGATCATCTTCTGCTCATGTCTTCTCTCAAAAAACCCTCCGCGTCTGGCAAAGCGAAGCGCAAGCTCGCGGATATCTCTACGGATGTCGTCGAATCAGACTCTTCGTCATCGTCGTCGTCGTCGTCATCGGACCCAACCTCTGTATGTTCGATGTCTGAATCGGAAGCAGAAGGTTCTCCAGTCCGAGAGGCCGGAACGCTGACGGACGAACCGGACGAGCCCGTCCTCTCGCATGCCGAAAAACGAAGACAAAAGAAACGGAAGTTGAATTCTGGAGATGCCGCTCCTGTTGATGTCCCGGAATCTCCCACGAAACCCGCATCCAAGCCAAAGAAGGGGAAAGGGAGGAAAGGGGAGAAACCTGGTGAGATCTCTGAGGGTGGCGACGCTCTGCCGAAACGACAGAACTCGGTTTGGGTTGGGAACTTGGCGTATAAGACGACTACTGTGACGTTGAAGGCGTTCTTTGACGGGTTGGAGGTTACGAGGATACATATGCCGATGAAGGCTCCTCCGAGCGGT
>Ga0307509_10010945_pt1 | contig 11055 bp, 10 predicted proteins | sample 10_EM_MG_FD_202245 | JGI IMG/M metagenome (GOLD analysis project Ga0307509, IMG submission 202245) | Populus trichocarpa ectomycorrhiza microbial communities from riparian zone in the Pacific Northwest, United States - 10_EM | ecosystem: Host-associated > Plants > Roots > Unclassified | place... | reverse complement strand
AAGATGTGGGCTCTTTTGCACTCATCAACCCCAATCATGCCTTATACCTGCCCCTCCATTATGTTCTTCTGTTCCCACATGGAGAGCATGGATGGCATTGGGGCAGGACACTAGCAAATCCGCCACAAAGGAACCTGGCCCAGCGTGCTTTCTAGAGGTTCCGTCTGCATACTAGGGTCAATGAGCCAACCACTCTCTTCCGAGCGCAAAGGTTATGCCAGCAGTTTGTTGTTGACGCATGGGCCGTATGCGATCAGAACAAGCTAACCTGGATTCAGTCCCACCAGGACAACATTCGAACGGAGTTATACAATGGGCTTGCGGATGTTTTACTGGCTGGTGATGTAGACTATGCGCAGGTAGGGAAGAGAGTGGTTCTACCGTCCAGTTATGTGGGAGGAGATAGGTTTATGCAGAAGCTGTACCAGGACAGCATTGTGATTGTGCGCCGCGTTGGCAAGCCGTCGCTCGTCATAACCTTCACCGCTAACCCCAAGTGGGAGGAGATTGAACGCGAGTTGTTGCCACACCAGAGTGCAGCAGACAGACCTAACCTGGTGGCACGCGTCTTCAATCTCAAGGTATGAGATCTCCTGGACCAGATCCGCCACAAGGAAGGCTTTGGACCTTGGTTGGGCTGGGTCTGGACCATCGAGTACCAGAAGCGGGGCCTCCCACATCTACACCTCCTGGTGTTTCTGAAGACTGACCCCCAGTTCCTGACTGCAGCTAATATAGATCGCTTTATCAGTGGCGAGATTCCTACGGGTGCTGATGCGATGAGTCAGGAGCTGCGTGGGATTATTCAGAGCACAATGGTGCATACTCACTGTGTGGGTAGTAATGGAAAGGCCCTCTGTATGGAGGGTCTAAATCCACTGACCACTGAGACCTGCCGTAAGGGCTTTCCCCGTCAGTTCCAGCCGGAGACTATTATCAGCGAGGATGGCTATCCCCTCTATCGGAGGAGCGTGTCACAAATTGTGACTAAGCAAGGCAGGTTTCACATGACTAATACTTATTAGTCATAGGTATGTTGTTCTTTAACGCTATGCAGTCATTTGACTCATAGACTTTCACATGACTCACGCTTGTATGTCATGGTTATGTTTTGATTGGTTAATTTCATATGACTCATGATTATGAGTCATAATGATGTAATGACTTTTGTGCGTGACTCATATTATGAGTCACGAGTTTCACGCATGTGATGCATTTTGCACGCATGACTTGTTTTATGTTTTATGATTGGTTTATGTTTGATTTACGGTATGTTGCGCAGTGACTCATATGAGTCATCTGATGAATTTCGGGTATGACTCATTATGAGTCATGATCATGTGGCTCATTGGTATGAGTCACCTGGGTCAGGGTTGTTGCGGGAAGAGGCCTATATAAAGGATTACGACAGGCCGTGGATATAGGATCTTCACGCAACCATCTAAGTACTTTTCTGTATGAACGATATTGCAATATAACTTTATATTCTACTTTATACGCTACGAACCTACATCTCTCTCCTCCCTTAAAAGGAGAGGGATTACGAGATAATATTAGACGAAGGCGAAGACCTGTTAGAACTTAAGAAAGTTCTACGACGAGTCAAAAGGATCAAGACGATAGATTATAAGATAGTCTATCTGATCGAAGGCGAGGAGATTGTCGAGGTTACAAAGGAAGTCACAAACAGGTTGAGTTGTTACCCGTTGCATAATAACCCCACAGGCTAGAATTGTTACATTTGGTTGCGTCTTTTCGCAACGCCTAACAACTAAGCAAAACAGCGAGTCTACCTCCTAACGAACCGCCTGAATACGACCTCGAGGGCAACGACAATACCGAAGGAGGAGCACAAGAAGCTGTCAACCAAGAAATAGAAATAGAGGATAGTGAAGACAGTCAATCCGATTACGAGAGCTCAGAAGAAGACGAGGCAATAGGAGATGCAGAAGGAGGAGAGGAGCCGATCCCGACCGCCATAGACCAGGAAGTTGATCTCACAGAGGGAGAGATCAACTTACAATCACTCGATACTGCACTAGAAGCCTCTCTAAGAGACAGCAGAAACCCAAGTCCGACCTCTCTGAGCCCACCACCAGACAGGTGGCAATTCCCGGAACACGTATCTGAAGACAGCACACCCACTATCATTAGAAGGAATACGATGTCTGGAACAGGCGGATCTTCCGGCGCGACTAATCCGGCCATGGTTGTCCTCACGGAAGCACAATTTCAAGCACTCCTTACCAACACCAGACCTCAGCCAGCAGACGAAAGACCTACGAGGCTGAAGCCCGAGAAACCACCAACGTTCAATGGAGACAGAACCAAACTACGAAGTTTCCTAGTACTATGCAGAGTTTACTACGAAGCAACTGGAATAACAGAAGATCGGGCAAAGATTACATTCACTGAAACACTACTCCGAGATGCAGCGGCACGATGGTTGACCCTGTACGCAGAAGGGAAGAAAGACAAGACATGGGACACATACCAAGCACTTGAGGAAGTCCTAAGAACACAACTCGGAGACCCGGATGCGGAAGGAACGGCCAGAAACAAGATTGAATGACTAAAACAAGGAAACGATACAGTGACGGAATTTTGGAACACATTCCGATTAATATCTATAGACGCCAACATGGACGACGGGACACTCCAAAGATGTTTCCTCAAAGGAATGAGCAGCGAGCTACAAGATACATGGCCAAGGTCGCAAGTACGACATCAAACGGTCGAAGAACTAGCCAACTGGGCAGTCGAACACGAGAACCGGATGACTACGATAAAACAAATCCGACAATCCAAAACCCCCACTAGAACCCTGGAGGTCCCACGAAGCCCCAATGGAACGTTCCGAAGCAGTATCCAGCCAGACAACAGAGGAGATCCTATGGAGATAGATGCAACAAGGAATAGGAATCGACTTCCTATCCCCGGAGCCGAATACCGGAGAAGGATGAGCCAAGGGTTGTGCATCAAGTGCGCACAAAAAGGACACCTTGCGAAAGACTGCAAAAATCCTATCAATACCAAAACATTAACACCACAAGCACGAAACAGTCAAAATTGGAGACAACAATAACCACGATTCCAGGCAAGGGAAATAAGTGCTCCAATCATGGAGGAGAAAGGAGAAGAGTCGGGAAACGAAGAAAGTCCCCAGTAAAAGGTGGTCTGAGGGTCACCACTAATGAAACCCATCGAATTACGAAACTACTACGCGGCACTGGATACATCGGAACTATCAGAAAATCAAAACGATCATATCATGGTATCAGCAACATTCCATGGTACGAAGACAGTCACTATCAACGCAATGATAGACTCAGGAGCAACCGAAGATTTCATCGACAAAGAATTTTGTCAGAAATACCGCATCAAGACAATTGAAGCAGAAAGGATAAGGGAGATTTACCTCGCAGACGGACAACCAAGCGACATGGGGCCAGTAACCCATACAGCTGAAGTACTTATGGACATCGGCGCCCATAGGGAATTGGCAACCTTCCAAGTGGCAAATCTCCAAAGCCATGAAGTGATCCTAGGAATGCCATGGTTAAGGAACCATAATCCTAGCATCAAATGGAGCGAAGGAAAAGTTACCTTCGACAGCACAAGGTGCACAACGCTATGCCTACGAGACTCACCAACAGTGTATGCACGAATAGAAGAAGATGCCTATCGAGAAAATATGCAAGCAACATTCTCCAAGATCGATGTCGAGAAGTTGGATAAAGAGGTAATAATACCCACTAGGAGTACGAAGAAAGCGGCAGGGCATGACCTGTACGCAAACGAAACCAAGACAATCCCGGCACGAGGACAAGCCATCGTGGGAACCGGAATTGCTATCACACCTCCTAAAGGAACGTATAGCACGATCGCCCCTCGTAGCAGACTGGCAGCTAAACACCAGCTTACAGTCAATGCGGGAGTAATCGATGCCGATTACACTGGAGAATTAAGGGTGATCCTAGTCAACCTAGGGGAAACTCCTTACCAGGTACAGAAAGGAGAAAGAATGGCACAAATCATAATCGAAAAAATCGATGAAAGCGAATGCAAAGAAGTACCAAGACTAAAGACCACGAGACGGGGGCACAAAGGATTCGGAAGCACCGGAACAGCAATAAGTCTCATCAACGCAAAAGAATTTGATCAAGAGTGCCGCAAGGGAGGCAAAGCTGGATTCTTCATGGTTCGACATCAAGATGGGACCCTACGATTAGCATTCACAAACGTCAGCATGGAACTGGCGATTAAAGCTAAGGAAGGAAAGAAAGAAGAAGAGGTCGAAGATATAGTACCCAAGGAATACTGGCCATGGATGGATGTGTTTATGAAAGAAGAAGCTACCGAACTAGCACCATATAGGCCAGGAATCGACCTTGAAATCAACCTGGAAGAGGGAAAGCGATTACCACAGAAGAAGATATACCCCCTAGGGGTGAAAGAGCTAGAAGAGCTCCACGCATACGTCAGACTTAACGAAAGACGAGGATGGATAAGGGAATTCATGGTTGACGGAGGCTTGCCGATCATGTTTGTCAAAAAAAAGGACGGAAGCCTAAGACTATGTGTCGACTACCGAGGACTAAACGAAATTACGAAAAAGGACAGATATCCGTTACCACTGATAGGAGAAGCCCTCGATCATCTTAACAACGCCAGATACTTCACCAAGCTAGACATCAAGGACGCTTACCATAACGTCAGAATAAAAGAAGGAGACGAATGGAAAACAACTTTTACCTCAAAGTTAGGAACATACGAATACCTAGTGATGCCCTTCGGACTATGCAACGCACCAGCGGCCTTCCAACGATGGATCAACAGGATACTACACCAAGAGATCGACCGGTGTTGCATAGTATACCTCGACGATGTACTGGTATACTCTGAAACACTAGACCAACATATAAAGGACGTTAAAAGGATCCTTAAGCACATATGGCTATCGGGAATGAAACTAAAACCACAGAAATGTGAGTTTCATACCCAGGAAACCGAGTATCTCGGATATATTATCAACAAGGATGGGATCCGAACCGACCCAATAAAGACGGCAGCGATATGGGAATGGTCAAAACCGACAAAAGTAAAAGAGGTACAGAAATTCACGGGATTCTGTAACTTCTATCGGAGGTTTATCGAAGGGTTTAGCAACATCGCAAAGCCCTTATATGCGCTCACGAAAAAGAACAAGAAATAGGAATAGGGAAAAGAGGAAGAAAAAGAATTCAATGAAGTCAAGAAGAGACTTACCACAGCTTCAGTACTAATCCATTTCGACCCCAAACGACCAATCGTCATCGAAACGGACGCTTCAAATTACGTATGCGCCGCAATACTGTCACAACCTGATAACGAAGATCAATTAAGACCAGTAGCTTTCTGGTCCAAGACAATGAACAAACACGAATGCAACTACGACGTACATGACAAAGAGCTACTAGCAATAGTCAAGGCTCTGCTGCACTGGAGAAAGTACCTAATCCAGGCAGAACATCGAATAAGGATTCTCACCGATCATCAAAATCTGGTCCCATTCACCACTACCAAGACGCTGCTAGGAAGACAATGTCGCTGGAGCGAAATCCTCAGCCAATACTGGATTAAAATCGAATACCGTCCCGGAAGAGAAGGGGGCAAGCCGGACGCATTAACCAGAAGAGAGGGTGATCTGCGAAGAATAACGATGAGAGAATCGAACAAAGAAAGAGAGTCCGATTATCAAAGGAAAGATATTTCAACCAGATGGAAGTACGGAAATTGACGACCGTAACTCTAGGGGATGATGAAGAAGAACACCTCAAAGATGCAATAAACAATGACGAACAGTTGACAAGAATCAAGGAAGCGTTGAAAAAAGGAGAGAAGGAGATGAAGGACGTCGCATTAGGATTGTGCGAATGGAAAGACAATTATCTTTGGTACCAAGGAAGGATTTGGATACCAGACCGGGAAGACCTCCGAATGGCGATCATCAGAAGACATCATGACGTACCACAAGCAGGCCATGGTGGAACGGCAAAAACTACCGAACTCATCAAACGGAAATACTATTGGCCAAAAATGCGGGAAACAATCAAGCGATACGTCAGAAACTGCGATATCTGTCAAAGGATAAAAGTGGTACGACACGCTCCGTATGGAATGTTACAACCGAATGAAATACCCACGCGACCGTGGCAATCTATTGCCATGGATTTTATTACAGACCTACCAATATCTGACGGATATGACTCAATCCTAGTGGTCATTGATCACCTGACCAAAATGAGTCAATTCACCGCCTGCAGAAAAAATCTAGACGCTAGAGGCCTTGCAGACCTCATGACCAAGGAAATATTTCGGCTACACGGTATATCAAAAGATATCATATCAGACCGAGGAACTCTGTTCACATCAGAATTTTGGAAACAATACACGAAAGAGATGGAGGTCGAAAGAAAATTGAGCACAGCATTTCATCCGCAAACAGATGGTCAAACGGAACGAACCAATGCAATATTGGAACAATATCTACGGGCATACATCAACTACCAGCAAGATAACTGGAATCAACTACTGCCGATGGCAGAGTTTGCATACAACAATGGCTATCAAGAAACAATTAAGACAACACCCTTTTTTGCAAACTACGGCATACATCCAGAATATCAGACCATTGGTCACACGATGACAGGACAAATCACGCCATCAAACGAGATAAGCAAATTACACGAAATGTTACGAGAAGAAATGTCAGAAGCACAATTACGCCACAAGGAAAACTACGATCAACACCGAAAGCCTGATCCAAACCTCAAATCAGGAGAAATGGTGTGGTTTCTGCCGAGAACTGTCAGAACCACGAGACCATCACGAAAACTTGATTACAAAAAGATCGGACCATTCAAGATTCTTGCCAAGACAGGAATAAATACTTATAGGCTCGAATTCCCCCCAACGATGAAGATTCACAACAACATCCATATTTCCCTTCTCGAACCATACCACGACAACCAGTTCCCCTCACAACGACAAGAACCTCCACCGCCTATTATCATAGACGGTGAACCAGAATACGAACTAGAGGAGATAATCGATTCGCGACTCCACTACGGTAAGCTCCAATACAGAGCTAAGTGGAAAAGTTACTCTCCTGAGCACGACAAAGTCTGGTACCCTGCAAACAACTTCGAAAACGCACAAGATGCAGTCCACAAATTCCACCAACAGCACCCCGACAAGCCCTCTCAAAATCGAACTCAAGGAGCAGCCCAACGGAGAACAATGGGTGCAAGTCTCCGCCCCACATACGCCCAAGTTGTCCAAGTCGCCTGGGGAGCCGGCTCAGAGAGAAATCACACCAACCAGCCCGGGATGCTTCCCGGACAGCCCGCCAACACAGACGGACACCAAAACCCAGTGTCCGTGTGCGACATACAGTTGGACAGCATGCTACGACGACGAGTGTTGGACCTACCGGTCCGACAAGGAGGGGGCTTACTACCTACAAGCTCCCTGACGCCAATCCGTTGCTGTGGACTCCGGTTGGGAGACCAAGCCAAATCCCCCAACGGGACCCAGGAGGCAGCACGCTCTTTTGGGGTGGAGACAGGGTACAACGGCACCCCATACCACGAAATGGCAGACCTGTTACTACGACAACTGTCAAAGACACGCGAACGAGAAAAGAAAGGCAGGACACTAGCCCAGAAGACAAAAAGGGTCAGCGAGGACGCAGATGGCTGGAGTGGGGGGCGAAAAAACAGTGGAGGACTTCAGAAGCCTCCAGAAGAAATGCGAGGAGCTGATGGGACAGCTCCAAAAAGAAACGATGGAAAACGCGCAACTCCAATTAACGCTTGGACAAACGGAAAGAAGCCTCCAAGGGGCCCTCGCAGGAGCCAACATAATTCGTCGAGAATTACAGGAGGAACGCACCGAATCCGGAAGGCTGCGGGTCGGCCTATTCAGCTTGAAATCGGTGATTCGGAGGAGGGCAAGAGGAATAATAGAGTTGGGACACTCCGGGTAGCTAGCGTCTGGGACAGACGCTAAGGGGAGATGGGAGCTAATGTCACAAATTGTGACTAAGTAAGGCAGGTTTCACATGACTAATACTTATTAGTCATAGGTATGTTGTTCTTTCACGCTATGCAGTCATTTGACTCATAGACTTTCACATGACTCACGCTTGTATGTCATCGTTATGTTTTGATTGGTTGATTTCATATGACTCATGATTATGAGTCATAATGATGTAATGACTTTTGTGCGTGACTCATATTATGAGTCACGAGTTTCACGCATGTGATGCATTTTGCACGCATGACTTGTTTTATGTTTTATGATTGGTTTATGTTTGATTTACGGTATGTTGCGCAGTGACTCATATGAGTCATCTGATGAATTTCGGGTATGACTCATTATGAGTCATGATCATGTGGCTCATTGGTATGAGTCACCTGGGTCAGGGTTGTTGCGGGAAGAGGCCTATATAAAGGATTACGACAGGCCGTGGATATAGGATCTTCACGCAACCATCTAAGTACTTTTCTGTATGAACGATATTGCAATATAACTTTATATTCTACTTTATACGCTACGAACCTACATCTCTCTCCTCCCTTAAAAGGAGAGGGATTACGAGATAATATTAGACGAAGGCGAAGACCTGTTAGAACTTAAGGAAGTTCTACGACGAGTCAAAAGGATCAAGATGATAGATTATAAGATAGGGTATTTGATCGAAGGCGAGGAGATTGTCGAGGTTACAAAGGAAGTCACAAACAGGTTGAGTTGTTACCCGTTGCATAATAACCCCACAGGCTAGAATTGTTACAGAGGGATACAGGTCAATGCTTTAGCATCATAGAGAGAGCTACCGAAGGGAATGTTATGGCTGTCATTGACAATCAAAGGGTAGTTCCCTACAGCCCATATTTCTCCATTCGGTACAAAGCACACATCAATCTGGAGGTGTGTGGGTCTGTCAAGGCAGTCAAGTACATTCGTAAGTACATATACAAGGGTGAGGATCGTGCCACTGCTATAGTGGAATCCGAACAGGATGAGATAAAGCCTTATCTCCATGGTCGGTATATTGGTCCCACAGAGGCAGTGTGGCAGCTGTTTGAGTTCTCTACACATCAGGAACTCCCATCCGTCATTGCCCTCGCCCTACATCTTCCAGGCCAGCAGGCCGTTCTCTTCTCGGTCCAGGGGGATCAGGGTGACCTTCGTGAGCGCCTTGATAGGACTACCACTACCCTCCTGGCATTCTTCAAGTACAACACCGAGAATGCTGATGGAAGAGGGTATTTGTACCATGAATTTCCTGAGTACTATGTTTACGAGCGGAAGGTGGGATGGAAGCCAAGGACACAGCGGTTCGCCATTGGCCGCATGTAGTCAGTGAGCCCCTTCATGGGGGAACGCTACTACTTGCGCTTGCTTCTCACTGTCGTACGTGGTGCCAGGAGCTTTGAGGACCTGAGGACGGTAGATGGGATACAGCACCGCTTCTTCAAGCATGCCTGCATTGCCTTGAGGTTGTTGGAGGATGATGGTGAGTGGATTGCCATGTTCAGGGATGCACTGGGGTTCATGACAGGTCGTGCCTTTAGACACCTGTTTGCCCTTACCCTGCAACATACAACAATTACTAATCCACTTGCCATCTGGGAGGAGTTCTGAGAGGGTTTCTGTGATGATCTGCCCCACCTGCTCGTGACAGGGAGGGTACTGGTACCGGTTGGAGGTGACGAGATGGGGGCAGGCCAGGGTCATGATTATGGACTCTACCATATTCAACAGTTCCTCAATGAATATAGTAAGTCTTTAGAAGAGTTTGGCCTGCCTCAACCGGTGCTAGATTGGAGGCAGAGGGAGAATAGGGTAGAGGGAAATGTGAGGATGTGGGAGGAGATGGGGTACAATATGGTGCAGGCGCAGGAGTTGTTTGACTCGATGAGGGAGAAGTTGAATGAGGAGCAGGTTGCCTGCTTCAATGCAATTGTTGCTGCGGTGGAGAGCCATGAGCAGGACCTGCAGCAACAAATGACCTCTAGTGCCTTCTTCCTTCATGGCCCAGCAGGTACTGGCAAGACCTTCCTCTACAACTGTCTCTGCAGTCATTTCCGGGCCCAGGGAAAAGTTGTGCTTTAAGTGGCGTCCTCTGGGATTGCTGCTCAATTGCTACCTGGTGGCCGGACAGCTCATTCAAGGTTCAAGATCCCCCTTTCAAATGACCCTAATGCTGGATGCAATATCACTAGAAACTCCTATCTAGGTGATTTGATTCGCAGGACCTCTCTCATCATCTGGGATGAGGTTCCCATGCAGCATAAGGCGTGCTTTGAGGCGGTTAACAGAACCTTGAATGATGTCTGCAACAGTGGTAACCGTCAGTTGTTTGGTGGGATTCCTACAGTACTCGGTGGTGACTTTGCGCAGATCTTGCCAGTCATTCGCTGTGGTACTAGACATTCTACTGTGCTGGCCTCAATTCAATACAGCTCATTCTGGCGTCATCTTACCATCTTGTACCTCAAGACAAGTATGCGGATAATTGCCAGCGAGGCCAACCAGGTGTTTCTCACCTTTCTTGGGGACATGGTCACCAATGAGCTCCAGCATGGCATGCTTCAACTGCCAGCTTATATTCGTCGGGTATCCACAGTTGATCAGCTCTGTGATCATCTTTATCCACAGTCATTGTTGAATGAGGCAGTTACCCTCCACAGTGCTCTTGCAGGTAGAGCCATCCTAGCCTTTCGCAATGAGACTGTGACCAAGTTCAATGATGTACTGCTAGAAAGGATGCCTGGCGAGGAGCATAGGTTTGAAGCTGTCAACCATGTCGATGTGGCTGAAGATGTGGCTGCTGCTGAGCCCTTTGCGGTAGAGTATTTGCAAAGCATTAACCTAGTATCTATTTGTAACATGTATACATGTTCCGGTAACTGTATACAGGAGCGGAGTGCAGGATTTCCTATGTTTAGTTTGATTACTTTGCTTACTTTGATTAGTTTGATTGTTTTACAGCCCCGGAGCTATATT
>Ga0307509_10010943_pt1 | contig 11056 bp, 9 predicted proteins | sample 10_EM_MG_FD_202245 | JGI IMG/M metagenome (GOLD analysis project Ga0307509, IMG submission 202245) | Populus trichocarpa ectomycorrhiza microbial communities from riparian zone in the Pacific Northwest, United States - 10_EM | ecosystem: Host-associated > Plants > Roots > Unclassified | place... | reverse complement strand
GATAACGGTGCACACTTTACCAATGCTGAGTTTGCTGGACAACATTTGCTTCCGGGTGTTCGCTTTCCTTCCGATGGATGTATTGATCCAGCGTGCATGTCAGATAGTTCTTTGTCTGAACGATATCGGGGTAGGATAGGTGCGGGGCCGCCGGACTAATATGCGGCCGGGGTTAATATGGTGAGCAGCAATCGACCATTTCCAACACCAACCAGGTTGAGCAGCATATAACAAATCTTGGACAAACTATGCTATTCACTATCAAACTCTCCTACCTACTCAAACCTCACCCTGAGCCTTCACTTACGCTAACTCTCATTAAGCCACCTCTCCCACCCGTTCAGTTCAAGGTTGCAGACCAAGCATAGTAATATCACAAATCCCATCCTCAAAGCACCACTCCGGTCAGCCCACCCGCCCTACCAATCTGCCCACTTACCCCCGTGTCACCAGCAAACCTCCATCCCAACCGCCTACGTAGGGGAGTTCTCGCTTCACCCATAGTCCTTGGGCATAGCCCATTGTTGGTCGATCGTTTTACTCGCCGCAGCATAGCGAAATCACACTAACCCGTGGGTATCAATAAGTTTATCGCAGTAGTTGGATTCTTCATTTAGCAAAGTATGAGTCTGATTAAGCAACTCGTGTTCGTGTTGCGGAACTACCAAAAATGGCATCTTTCGTGGAAATCAGCGACTTGTATTCAGTTTTCTCTTCTTTTTGTCAATCCCATGGTTTGGTTTGTGCACATGAGAAGAGTTCCCTTCCTATTGCCCCATGTCTTAGAATTGGGTCAATATCAAAAGCCTCCACAAAACAGCCATCTGGTGGGATCTGGCCCAGTGGATTTATATACTGTCATGAAGCACTGATAGGATCCATAGGGTGGCCAATATTGAAGTCCGCAGGATATGTCCGTCTGCCAGTTTCTGGTGAACGACCCTCTTGGGGGCTTGGGCGCGTCACCATAGCACATGCATCTGTCAGGACCAGGTAGGGATCATTTGGTGCAGTAGGTTTCCTTAGAGTTCCCACCTTGGAGATAGACTAAGCATCGCCCCCTTGTGAGGCCATCCAAATGACCAACGACCAGGTGTATCACCAAACAATGCGACTCGCGCTTGTTCGCGAACAAAAACCACAATCCCAACGCCTAGCCCACTTAATCAGCATAAAACCCCACAATCTTCGCCTTACTTTTCAAGGCAAGGCCTGTGCAGTATGATGCCCTACCCTCTCTCCCCCACACAGCCCACAGGCCATCTTGCCTCACACTCTCGCACAGCCACTTGCGGGACCACCTCCGCTACCACCAAGACTCAACAGCGGATCCCGAGGGCTGTGTCGGAGAACGTTGCGTAGCGTTGTACTTTTGCGCCACTGTTACACGCCGGACTTGTGCTACTTGTATTGTCCTCTCGAAGGGCTGTGGAAAGGAGGGAGGTAAACTTAGTGGGAGGAAGGGATGTAAAAAAATGCTTGGTTCGCATGACTAAGGTCAATCGAATCACTTGTCCCTTGTATCGCTTGGCTTTTGGCGCCGCCCTCACTTGCGCATAGCACGCCGTAAGGGCGTCGCCAAGGGCTAGTTTGAGGACCAGAAAATTAAGCGTGCGGTTGCAGTAAACTGGTCAATTGAGTGGAGCGGGGAACGAGTGGAGGGCGCTGCGGTATCACGGTCGGCCTGTTCAGTAGGTTTTGCTTCGGTCGGGAAGAGCCGTAATATGAAAAAGCCTTTAGCATTTGGGGTTCCGGAAATTAACTTTATCCTGGAATTTTAGCAAGGAGAAAAGGAAGGCGGAAGTTAGTGAATTGTGTTCCGCATGTCTTTTTTGCGAAACTGCCTTGGTCGATGTCCTAGGAACCTTGCGCAGAGCCTCAGGATCACGCAGATCAACTCCGAACGATCCGAAGCCGAATTCCCTCGCAGTCTACTCGAGTACCACAGGCAGAATTTGGCATAGTAGGCGAGATCGAGATGATGAGGCTAGATTGACTAGACCCCTTCGGACAATCACCAAATATCGAACCCCACCCTTCATGCCTCGACGATCTGGTCATAGCTCACCGTATCTACTCCGGCCTATCGGAGACAACTGAACGTGCCCCGGGACCAACAGGGGAAACCTTCGTAGAATTACAGAATTTGCCAACTAGCCAAAGCTTTTGGAGCTCTTGGCCAATCTATCGTTATCTGACTAACAACTCCCAAGGGTAAGGGATTTCATAGAATCGCCGCAAGGGTGGATTAAACCTACGATTCACAAGCACCGAGAAATCTTCCTATCATACTCGCTACCTGCGGCCGTTCAATCTAGTTACCCGTGTTTCTCGATAGGAACAAGACTCCGCGATCTTACCGTGTTTTGCAGTCAGCCTGCCCTGGCTGCCTGCCTATCTGTCTCAATCTTAGCGGGGATTGACTTACGCTATCCGCTACTGCAGTTGACCCAGCTACCCTACACTCACCACCTCAGCCCCTCCCACCGTATCCTTCTTCCCCTGGACCGCATTACCCTCCTCTTCCTCACCACGCTTACCCCAACACTCCCCCCACCCCGTTCTCGAGTCTCGTCCGACGACTACCCAAGTAAGCATCTCCCTCGATACAAGGCAGACTGCACGCATACACCTTCAGCACACCTTTCTGGTGCTCAGAGAGAAGCTCCTGCTCCTCCCCCATTTCTCTTGCTCCTCAAACTGATCTCTAAGCGATTACCGGTACGTTCCCGTCTGCCTACCATACCTCTACCGTGCCCCACCAATCTTCTCGCAAGGAATTCTCAAGCGAGAGCCGCAATCCTGCACCCCGAGCATAAACCTCAACTGCACTGGTGGTCTCTCATTGACAAAACCTTTATTCCTTCGCAGAGCTCTCTCTCCTCTCTGTTCCTGTTTGATACCCCCGTTATTCATTTATACATTCTCACCCTCCCACGAGTCCCACCCCCCCACCCCCAAACTGCCGGGCCAATCGTGCGGGAACCCATCTCCTGCAAATCCGCCTAGCCCTGACATGCTTCATTTCGGCGACTAATAAATTATATCATACATACCTTTTATTTTATTTTCGTTTGACGGGCACACAGCTGGCCAGTGAGGCTCCCTGGGAATAATCTACATTTGCCGAACCTTTTATTTTTATTCTGCATACACTGGCAGAGGAAGTGAAGAAGAGGCGAAAGGTGCGAGTGATCCATCATAGTCACCTCCTCTTGTTAACCCTTTTCACTCCATTGTACGTTTGCATCTAGTTCCTTATTACGTTTTCTGAATAAGAGTGTGCCTGGCGGGGAGGAAGGGGGGAAAGAAAAAACCCTTTGATTTGTTTTTTGCTTTTTCCTTGCTGGAGCTTATCCATTCTCTTGGCTGCTGTCAGGCTTCATCCACCTGAGTCAAGCGTACTTATCGTTCCACTTCACTCATCGCCATCCTCAACCACACCAAGCCCCTCCTCTCCCCTCCTCTCCCCTTTACCCCCCCTCCAACCAACCACATTGGGCGCAACTAGATACAGAGAGAGATTTCTAAAGACAGATAGGCTGCCTCGGCACTACTCGAGTACAGCAGGAAACCTGGGATTTTCATCAATACTTGGCGCGCCGATATCACGTCTAGAGCCAAACAGCTCAGCCATTCCGCGAAGCATCGCCGCTACTGCGCCGGCTTTCCCCATAATTCAGAAATTTACGAGAACACGAAGCCCTATATACTACCCCGTGCGCCCAATAATCTCTCTGGCGATTTTCTTCTTCCGAAGTCTTCCCGACCTCCCTGCAGAGCTTCCTCATCGCGATTTAACCCCGCGATTTACTTCTTCGTGGCCTCAAGTTCGCACCCTACTCTATTCCTTCATCTCGCTGAGAAGTTACAGAGTAGCGGTAGCGCCTCAAGCGTTGCCTGATTCTCTCGGGCCTGCGTGGTCCGTGCGCAGTCCTCTGGCCTGGCGTTCCGATACGTCTGTCCACCAAGTGACAGTTGTTTTTGCGCCAAGCATCTTGATTACTTCTCTATTAGTACATCCTTTCATCTCTGGAAAGCTCAAACATTTACTGCTTAGGCAATCGAATATTTGACATAATAATGGCCTCTCCATCATATCACCAACATAGTCGGGCCCCACCAGTAATCACCGAAAACGATAGGTCGGATTCCCAGAATGCATGCCCAACACCAAACTCCGCGCATGGCCCAGGCACGTTTGATACAAGCCTCTTCAGCTTATCAGGAAGTGGCAACACTTATCTCTCTGAGCGCCCACAACCGGCGGTCCCCTCTCTCCAGTCATCGACATATCCTCACACGAGCTCCCCGTTACTGTCGGCTATCAATCAGCCTCTCAGGAACCAAGGTCACTCGCCCTCACTGACCAATGGAAGCAGTGGATTTTCTCCAGCAACGAGTCAACACTCTTACTACACTCATAACCTAGGCCAATCCTATTCTGATGATCCTTCGTTATCATTATCACCCCCTGTAAGCTTTGTCGTTGATCCCGGCTCATCGCCGGAAGGGGATCTCGGCCCCGGTTATAGTGAAAATACAACCCCCGGTTTCGATGAGGTTGAAATGCCACCACTTGCCGACGACAATACGTTTCTTTATGATGAGGGAATTGACCCTTTGGATCCATTGTCTGATTCATATTCTTCTCCTGCGAATGGGAATCTAGGGATTTACCATCCGCCGAGCCCCCGCCCAACCGTTTCCCCTAGCCCAGCAGGGCTAACTGCTAGTAATCTTGGTGGCTTTACGGGCGTGAGCAGCAATTTCCGCAAAAGCCCTGTAGTTAAAGTGGAAGAGTTCACACACCGGGGCAATGGGATGCATCCAACCCCCTCTTCAAATGCCACGACTGGATCTCCCTCGAGTTCAGGGCCCGGGGCTGTTCACAGCGGGGACAATATGGTTGTAAATAGAGGAGAAGATGGGAGCTGGAAAGGCGGATTGGATCCAACCGTAAGACGAGAAGTTGAATTAGGACTTGGGGATCTCCCTTTCTCACTTAAGGAGCAGGAAATAATACGGGGAATTGAGGAGAAAAACGCCGATATTGAGGACTGGCTTAGTAGGAATACAAATCTTTCCGTCAAACCGGCCGACAAGAGACGATCGAGGAGTCTTGCTGATTTCCGAAGAAAACCAATGGTGCCATCGAAAAGTAAGGACGATTCCGTCAGGCCTGGCGAGAGTAGCTCAACAACAGGAGCAGTACTATTCGACGAAGGTGACGACACAGGTCTACCTGGCGCCTATGATTACGAAGATGATTCTTCAGTGGCTTCTTCATTCGTTGAGGGCAGTTTGGATGACCCATTGGAGGATCAGGATTCGATGGATACGAGCGAAACTCCACCTTCTGAACTAGAGTTGAAGAAGGCGGTGGAAGAAGAAGAAGCGGAGCAAAAACGCCGTGAGACCGACCCTCGATATTACCCAAGACCGAACCAGTTCTACTCAGCGCATCCTTGGAATGATACTGTCGCGCAAGTTGGCAGGGGAGCAGCGATTGCGTCAAGGAACCAGCCCAACACCGCAAACGCAGCGATCATCAAGTTCCATCGTTATGCCGAAAACATCGAGACAGCATCCCGGGTAGCAACATTTGGTAGTCAGATGAGTAAATCCCGACGCCTGAGCGCTGGCGATGCCGATAGGTTTCTAGCAAATGGGTTGTTGAAAAGCCTGAGTTTTGGAAGGGATAAAGATAAGGAAAAGGAAAAGGAGAAGGAGAAGGAGAAGGAGAAGCAATTGAATCATCAGCGAAGACCTAGTATGTGGGGCACAATACCTTCGAGATTGAAGCGAGGGTTTAGCAATGCGGGCGATAAAGAGCGGGAGAAGGAGAAGGAGAGGGAGAAAGAGAAGGAGAAGGAGAAGGAGAAGGAGAGACTCGGAACCGGTTTAAGCATGGAAGGAAGGAAAAGAGGTAACTCCACCGTATCACTCGCAAGTACGGCTAGTCACGCATTCGGCCCGATAAAACGAGGGAGTAGTTGGGGAAAATCGGCCCCAAAGAGCCCATTAAAAGTTGATACAAAGAATATTGGCGGAGCACTTGCTCAAATGGCTAGCATGGCGGCTGGCGCCGGACAAAGTTCAGCCCATACAGCCCACACTGCGAGTACGGCTGGTATAATCAGTCCACCAACCCGATCATTAAGTGGAGGATTCATTGCGCAAACAGTGAAGAGGGCGAGAAGCAAGAGTGACATATCATCGTCGAAATTGCAGAAGGAAAAGCCAGTTTTTGGCATTGTCAGCATGTTGGGGCAATACGGAGGGCCACCGGCTCTTCCTATAAGGTCACCAGTGCAGAGCGCTGAGAGCGATTCTCCAAGGAGAAACTATACATTTGGGGAGGAATCTAGAAAACGTGGAATTGCTGCAGCAAAATTACTTTCCCCTCCGGACCCACTTAGACACGATGGTTGCGATGATGATGATGACAATGATGTGGATGACGATGATATGCAAAATGACCAACAAACCACCCCTCCTGGAGCTAGGCCACCTTTGCCAAAACTCGATATTACCCCCAACTCTGAGGGCTTCTCTCAACATGTCCGTGGTCTCACACCAGCATTACATCAAAAGCTTGTCGATAGAGTCGTCTATGAGCAGGGCAAAAGATTTAAGAAGCTCGTCGAACATAGACAAAAGCACTTGGCTGCGATCAGAGGCGGGAAAAGATGTGGAAACGCGGCTAAATGCAGGGGCCCTGTTGGTTCAATTGGTCCTGGCGGCGACCCATCCGCCGATGGGCGCAGGGGGGGCACAACCGGGGCAAGTGTAGAGGCGGAAGGTTCGGTTACCCATATCGTTCAACGAGAGTTTCACATGAATTCTGCTAACACGACCTTCCAGCTTACTCTTCCGATGAAACTCTTGGTGACGGGTCGCACTCTCCAACCGAAGGCAAAGTTACTGCGACACAATTCCCGCCGGGGGTTCCGCAACCTCCTGTCCTACGCTTGCCGGCCGAATTTGAGTGCCCGATTTGTTTCAAGGTGAAGAAGTTCCAGAAGCCATCCGATTGGACCAAACATGTCCATGAAGACGTCCAACCCTTCACTTGCACGTTTGTGGAATGCACGGAGCCCAAATCTTTCAAGCGGAAAGCCGATTGGGTTAGACACGAAAATGAAAGACATAGACATTTGGAGTGGTGGACTTGCACGTTACCCGACTGTGCCCACACTTGCTACAGGAAGGATAATTTTGTCCAACATCTAGTTCGTGAGCATAAGATGGCGGAACCCAAGGTTAAAGCCCAGAAGGCGGCTGCTAGGAAAGGCAAGAAGGGTGTTGCCGGCGCGAGCGAGGGTGCGCCCTCACACGAGGACTTCGAAAAGGTCTGGCAAATTGTTGATTCCTGCCATCAAGTTACAGCCAAACACCCTACACAGGAAAAGTGTAGGTTCTGCGGGAATGTGTGCCCGACGTGGAAGAAGTTGACAGTACACTTGGCAAGGCATATGGAGCAAATATCGCTCCCAGTACTAGACTTGATAAAGGACGATGCAGTGGTACCTCCAAATGTTAGACCGTCAGCTGCCAGCAAACGCGCCCAGCAAAATAGCGCTTTGTCTAAACCTGAGCCTTCCAAACCACCGCCGATGCAGCAGCCGAGTATGGAAATGGATATTGATCCTACGGACACAACGCAAAGACAGCTCACCGGAAACGGGGACTATGAGGTACTCCCACCACCACAATTCCATTCTCCAGATCCCTCTTCCTTCGGCATGAGTCCTGCACATCTGCAATATACCCCTCCACGTAGCTCACCAAAAGTGGATGATCCATTCGGGATCCAGGCACCATTGAGGGCTCCGCAGTTTGCTGGTCCTCATGACTTCGGTCCAGAACAGAACCTGCGAATGCAGCAGCAGCAGCTAGCAATGGGGACTAACGGTGGATTTAATTTTCCAAGCAATGCCGGCCGTGATATCTATTCATTAAGCCCACAGCAGCAGCAGCAACAACACACCCCAACAAGCTCAGGGGTAACAACACCGCAGAGAATAGCAACTCGACCCGGCGGATACATTGGCGTTTCACCTCCGCCTCAGCCTGGTGCACAGTATCCACAGCATCGCAGCCCTCTCATGCAACATCACTTAGTTGGGCAACAGCAGATTCCACCAGACTCTGTGCATAGATTTGCGTCGGGGCAGGCCCAAAGCGCCCATGGACAGATTCACTCGCAGACAGTTGCATACAATTTCTATCCCCAACTTGAGCAGAGTGATCTCGTAATTCCCGGGACAGAAGTTGCTATCGATCCCACAGACTTCCTAAACGTGGGATATACATCATCATCATGAGAGCTTTGGGATTGTTTCCGGGCGATTTGGCAAGTTTTCATGTTTGTGCAGTGATAATATCATTGAACACCTAGTGGATTTCTTCACGAGTCGATCTATCAAGGGGGCCCCAGATAGTTAAAAGCCGTTTTTTGTTTTAGCTTTCCTTTGTACCGGTAATTTGTTTCTAGGAGTGTGAAGGTCACCATTCGGCGGAGCTGGTTTTCTGATCGGGTTTTCTATTTTTGTTCCACGTTTATTCCCTCGAAGTTTTGAGAGCACATATCATTTGCTTTTACCACAGCATCCCCCATGTTTTCTCTCTTTCTCCCCCAGATTTTCCCTCATTTTGTTCATTCATTTTTCCCTAGTGTAATAATCATGCGAGCGCAAGGCTGCGAAAATACGGCATGTGTTTTGAGTCATGTCCGATTCGAGGGTTACGTGTTATGGGGTTTCTGGTACATGAATATGATAATATTATGATATGAGAAGTCTGAGCTACTGTCCCCCCTGTTTGGCTACTTCAGCTCTGGATTTCAAAAGTCGTTTCGGGGTTCTTTCCATTCCGCGATTCTCCCTTGCATCCTTTCCGCCGTCCCGACTAATTTCTTTTCATGTAATGATGACATTATTTTCATTCCTCTGGAGAGAGCACCAGAGCAGCGTAATACAATAGGGCTGGAAGGGAGGGGGGAATCGCTTTAGTGAGATTTTAATCGGCGCACCGGTGGAATGGGTTGCATTCCAACTGATCGCACTTGGAGTACGATACGGTGCACTACACACACAGGGTCTGCCTCGCGGCGAACCCTACCGCAGCAGGCAGGCAGATTATTACTGGCAGGGCGGGCAGCGAGGTATGATACAAGTACGTTTTTCATTTCCAAGGACAATTGGGCCAATTATCGGTGCTCGGTGCTTTGAAATAATTAGGGTAGCCGTAACCAGCCAGAGCCCACAAGACACAGGATATCAGATCTGCTTCGCCGCCTACCTCGTGCAAGTTCGCATAGAGACGGTAAGAAGAGGATCTAAACTTATGGGACAAGCAATAATTAGTGCACGATCGAACACACGCCTATTTAATCGCTTACTCACCCACGCATAACACACGGACTCACAGAGGCTATTCAAAACTTAGCCACAGCAAAAAAAAAAAGCGAGGAGCGATGCGATCCGATATGATACAGAGCGGAGAAGTATCGTGGAAAACGTAGAAAAGCGGGCGCGATATGCTGCTATTTTACACGCTACACCGCAGGCCTGCCAGGTGACTTTTAAAATTGTCCAGGTTGTGATATTATGATATAATAGGGGATGGAGGAGGGGGGGGTATCATAGATTAAATGGCGTATGATACCGGTATCATTTCGGGTTCCTCTCTCTCGAGGGTGTTTACTCGAGTAGGGCGTAAGCTGCAGGTCAGTCAGTACGTACGGTACAGCCAGCCAGCCAGCAAGCCCAACCAGCCAACCAGCCAGCCAGATTGTTCGACCAACCAACTGCCAATCTGTCTCTGTCTCTGTCTCTGTCTCTGTCTCTGTCTTGTCTCTCCCCCTTCGATCCCATCATCTTGGTGAAATAAACAAATAATTTGCCGTAACGGCGCCAACAACCAACCAACGCAAGTCCAGGAGCCCCAGTCCAGTCCAGTCCAGCCCCAGCCCCAGCCCGGCCAACCAAAACAGGTTTGTCGCCCCCGGTTATTCATGGGTAGGTTTTCTACGGACTGTGAGAATAAAACACACACACGGACATGAACATGGATGCTGAATTATTTATTACTATATCTTTTTTCAATTTTTTCAGAAAAAATAATTTTCACCATAAAATATGTTACTTAGTTGTCCCTATTATTATTATTATTATTATTTATCATCATTATTAGTAGGTATTACCTACTCGTACACAGCATCTATTTATCGTGACCAGTGGGAGATGACGAGTAAGCAACACAAGCTAACGTTGCGGCAAGTGAACGAATCGGATGGGGATGATGATAGCCGTATCGGGGAGTGTAGAAAAGTCGAAAAATAGAGCACGGTAGACAAGTTTGGTTTCACTTGCCGGAGGTGGCAATTTTTGATCGCCTCGACTGGTGCGTTGGGGCAGGGGGGGTTGAGGGCACGCGGGGCGGGGGGGAGGGAGGGAAAGGGAGGGAAGGGAAGGGAAGGGAAGGGAGAGGGAAGGAAAGGGTATCATTCAGATTGAGGCGAACAGAACGTGATGGCTATGGTGTGCACATTGCGGTGAGGAGGAAGTGAGGAGTGAGTGACTGAGCGAGTGACTGAACGCACAGAATAGGGAAGGAAAAGGTTACGGCGGTGAAACGATTGGGAGTGGGGGGGGGGGGTTATTATTACTTGTACCGTTCCTGGGGAAGTGATGGAGGTTTTCTCGCTGTCGGCACTGAGAGTTAAGTTAACGGCGAATTGCGGTAGACTCCTGAACGATGAGAGGGGGAGGAAAGGGAAGCATGAAATAAAGTACAGTATGCGTGAGTGCTCTAGAAGTGACAAATGAGGGCTCATGGGAAGTGTCAAGGTCATCACGTGCAGTACCAATGCGATATCTTGGGAACCAGTTGAATAGGGAGTTTTGAAAGAGGGAACAGTGGTGGGAGCGGAGAGTTAGGTTAGTTAGCAAGGACGATGATGATGATGGTGATGATGGTGATGATAGAATGAATGATGGGGGGGGGGGGGGGGTGTAAGGGGAAGGGAAAAAAAAAAAAAAAAAATTGG
>Ga0307509_10010942_pt1 | contig 11056 bp, 10 predicted proteins | sample 10_EM_MG_FD_202245 | JGI IMG/M metagenome (GOLD analysis project Ga0307509, IMG submission 202245) | Populus trichocarpa ectomycorrhiza microbial communities from riparian zone in the Pacific Northwest, United States - 10_EM | ecosystem: Host-associated > Plants > Roots > Unclassified | place... | reverse complement strand
AAGCCCTGACGTTCGCTGAGAAGGAACCGGCATCAGGGCGGGAGAGTCATAGATCCGACGCAGTCAGAACGCAATAGCGGAGGACCCGACGCAGTAGGAACGGAAGAGTCGTAGATCAGGGGGAGTGACGAGGTAATAGAGGAGCACCAGACGCTGTCAGGACGCACAGGACGTAGGGGTCCGTGTCCGGATGGCGTCAAGATGGATAGCACTAGGTGACGCAAAGTCAGGACGCGACATCGATCCGACGTTACGTCCTGATTCGCGATTAGCATTCCGACCTCCCGGGCGTCAGACGCATGGGGCGCACAGGACGCAAGGTATTATTTTTGCTGATGTTAATTGATGGCTTGATCAACTCAATGCCCAAACGCTACCAGGCAGTATGAAGAAATCGAGGCTGGTACACCAAGTATTAAACGCCATGGAAATAGCTCTCAGTCTATATTTTTATTGTATTTTTAGCTGTATTTTTGGTGGTGCAAATGATTAATTGAAGCAGCGGCTGAATTACCTGGTGAAGCTACGGGTGGAGTTGGTGTACAGACTTATTGATCATAGCTTTATTAGGAATAGGTTGTTAATAAACTGTAGGTATTAGAAATGGAAATTTCCATCTACAAAACGTGAGATATAAGTTTGAAAATAGGGTAAATTGAGATATTTGATATTTAAAAGAGTATTAAACTTAATAAGGTTTATCTTATTCTCATATTTCTTTTAAGACACCAAACTTTGTATACTACTACCTTAACATACTTACTTTGATATATATTAATTGGAAGATCATGGGACTCTTTCTGCTCTCTCAGTTACCATTTCTTTAGTATTGATCTTGTCTGTACTTTGAACTTTATTTATGCTATTTGGCATACTTTCCAAAAGCTAATCTATCGAATTCTCTCTTTCCCTCAAGTGCGTAGCATGTTAAGACACTATTGGAGGTGCCAGAAAGCTACTACCCCTTCAATATTTTAAAAAATCACTCTGTACTTTATACTCGTAAGAATATCTTGTTCTACATTCAGTCTGGATTGATTTTACCTGAACTTTCCATTCAGAAGTATTTCAGATAAGTATACCTACTATATAAAGCAGGTTTGAGCTAGAGAAAGTAGTATTACGGAAGGAAAACCAGTATCGGTTGCTTATTTGTACAAAGTTTATACAGTTTAAATATAGTTATTTTATAGAAAATATAAACAAATAGAGGCTTTAAAGATGGAGGGAATCACTGAGACAAATATAGAGAACTGGGAAGTAGGGAGATTTGAGTATGGAGACTAGATATTTGATTGTGCATGAAGAAAATTGTGAAATTCTTGAGAGAGTACTTATAACAGAATAGAAAAGGTATTTGAACGTTTAAAGCAGAATAATACATGTCTCAGGATAGCAGAATACTAGTAGAGTCAACAGATGCAAATATTTATTATATTAGAAAGCGATTGAATGATAAACAGTGCAAATAACTGTCTAAACTATATTAAACAATAACTAGTATAAAAGATATCACTGAGAGAGCAGAAAGAGTCCAATGATCTTCCAATTAATATATATCAAAGTGAGTATGTTAAGGTAGTAGTATACAAAGTTTGGTGTCTTAAAAGAAATATGAGAATAAGATAAACCTTATTAAGTTTAATACTCTTTTTAAATATCAAATATCTCAATTTACCCTATTTTCAAACTTATAGCTCACGTTTTGTAGATGGAAATTTCCATTTCTAATACCTAAAGTTTATTAACAACCTATTCCTAATACCTGCTATATGGAAATTTTAACTAGAAATCTATTCCAAGTACTGATTATCTAACAAATAGTAATTCAATCATCAATTATCACTTGTGTGCTTCAAGAGTACAGTATATTGTATTTTGCGAATATTTTTTCATATTGATTATTACCAAGTGCAAGACATTGAACTATTCAAAAATCATCTTCTTCAGATGTATATTAAGTGGGTTGTTGTAAGTTTTGGTGCCATTGATGAAGTGAAAATAGTGACCCATTACTAGGGGGTGACCCATAACTACGTATTGTCGGGGGTCAAAAGTAACGGCGGTTCAACGATCGATGGCAACGCACCCCTCCTCATCACCCCGCACTTCCTACACCACCCCAACAAATCCCTCTAAATCAACCAAAACTAACCCATCCTATCAAATTATTGTTTTCAATAAACTATGCCTCCTATTCTTCGCAGTCATGCCAAAAAACCTATTCCCTCCAAGCATCTCTCTCAGTTTACCAGGGGGAGAATCTTTGGGTTACATGAGCCTCAAATGGGATCTGAGCAAATTTCCCACTACCTTAACATTCCTCCCACCACTGTCAGAAGGACAATTGCAAAGGGATATCAAGAGGGCAAGGAGAATGAGGGTAGAGGAAGACATCCTAAGACTACCAAGTTGCAGGATGAAGCCATGGTTGAGGAAGCTCTCAAAAATCGCCACACTACCTATTTTGAGATTGCTAAAAAAGTTGCACCCAATGTTTCTACCAAGACAGTGAAGAGAAGAATTGCACAAAAGCATCTTAAAAAATGGGTGGCACAAGAGAGAGTTCATTTGGATGAAGACCTGGCTCAGGAGAGGTTGGAATGGGCATTAGCCCATAGGCATTGGACAAGGGAGATGTGGAGAAGGAAGGCAATGTGGGGGGATGAGGTATCTGTGGAGAGGGGTGGAGGAAAGAGGAGAAAATGGGTATTTAGATACCCAAATGAGAAGTGGAATAAGGATTGTGTTGAACCTACTGCTAGGAGAGGGGAGAGAGGGATTAGCCAGATGATGACTGGTTTTTTTTATGGTCAAACTCATGGTCTTTTTTTACCTGTTTTTCCTGATCCTTCTTCTGCTAGGGGTGGAGTTACTGGAAAGTCAATTATTGATGTCTATGATCATTATGACTTTCTAGGGATATGGGAGGACATCAAGGAAAAGGTTGGAGAAGAAGAGGTATTTTTTATCATTGACAATGCTAAGACTCACTTGCCTTTTAAGAGATGGCTCAGAAGGCAGGGAATTACTCTTATGGAAATTCCTGCCTATTCACCAGATCTCAATCCAATTGAAAATGTTTGGTCTCTGGTGAAAGATAAGCTTCATAAGCACTATCCTGAGCTATATCTTATGAGGGGTGATGTCAATGTGGTCAAGAAGGCAATAGAGGAGGCAATTAGTAATTGTTGGAAACTTCTGGACGTAAAGGTTTTTACTACTTTGGCAGGGTCAATGGTGGATAGAACAGAGGCAATTATTAAGGCTGATGGATGGTATACCAAATATTAATTTCTACTATGTATTTACATTTTTCAAATTTTTTTTTGGTTTTCATGATAGTGGGGTTGGTCGGGGAGGTAGTTGTCATTGTCCAGGATTTTTGCCCATTGATACCGTCATTATTTTTCTCCTTCGACAATATAATACATTACCGACTATTTCAAATGTTTTGTTCTGCGTCTGTAGGATGGCTAGAGCGGTCTGTGGTTTGAAATTCTAAGGACACGGGCAAACCTCAATTTAGCGGCTTACGACATGTGATATGCATGAAATTCAAGATTCTTTCCATAAAATTATGCACGCCCCAATCCTTGCTCTTTCGGTTATATGACTCCTTTATTTCTATTAATTCTTTCTTTATTTCAATTTGTTGAAAAGGGAATGTAATTCTTTTATTAACCTTTATTCTCTTCGGGCTTTCTTAGCTTTAATAGCTTGTCTGCCCAACCACTTCCCTAATGAAAAATGATAACTTCTCCTCCTCCCACTCCCTCCACTCCACAGCAGGCCCGGCGCAACAACTCAGAAGTATATTGTATCTCATGAGTCTAGAGAAGTAGAGGAAATAACGGTTGATGAGTCGAACAAGAAGTACTAATAAGCGACCAGGCGATAAAGCAGGGGGCAAGTCCAAGGAATGTCAGATCTTCATAGCGTTTATGAAGCTGGCCCGAATCTCACTAGCAGCTTCAGTACCCGTAGCAAGAACTGGTCCAGCTACCGTTTGTGGAGCTAAAGGCTCAATGGTTGAAATTGACATTCCCCGGTTAACCTGGATTTGGAGGTTGTATTTGCCGTCAGTACTCTTCTATTTGATCGTCAGCATCCTCTCCTCACAGCTAGCCTTAGTTACGGGGCCCTGTTTCTGACGGATTGAGCGCCAAGAGCAGGTTATTAACTGCAGATTAAAACCAATCCTGTAAATTGGACCAAAACTCAGTAAGCTAGAGCTCTCTGAAGCGAGGTAACTTGAAATCATTCAAGCACTATCAGTTTTGGTCCGATTTGGACCATTTTGCCCCTGTTAATCAGAATAACTTGAACCTAAGTTATTTTGTCCCTGCTCCTCAAAAATGGGGCCCTGTAACGAAGCCAACCCACAGCCCTTCAGGCTACTTACACCTTGCATATCCAGGCGGAAGTCTTGATCTGTGTAAATCGTCCCACCACTCTCCTGAAACCCCGTCAGTTTTGCATCCGGAATACCGTTGATGAAATCTCGGAGTGCTTTCTTTCCTTTCGCCATGATAAATAATATATTCAAAGAACTAGGAAACTTATCCGAGGGTTCGAGCAGTAGTGATAGGAGTTCTGACAGACATGCAAGAGGTGGAGAGCACTGAGATTTATAGAAGACATACTCTCAAGGTGGCGCTTCAGCCCTCACCTCATGACAATATCAATATGAATAAAACGATATCACATCATTGACAATATCAATGGGGATAAAATGACATCATATCCTTGACAATATCAATATTGATAAAAGATATTGCATTCTTGACAATACCGATGTGGATAAAATCTCATGTCCTTGACAACATGTGGATAAAACGATATCTTGTCCTTGATAATATCAATACGGATAAAACGATATCACACGTCATCTGGAGTATCAACAAGACACGCATACAATCTGTTTCAAAATCACATGTTCAATCTTCCGAGCATTTAGCTCCTATGCAATCCCATATTTTCTATTATAGCACGGCTACCGCTGGGCGAGGTTGTATTCGCTTTCCCTTAGTCGGTGGATGGTGTGTTGCCCCGGCGTATTTTCGTAGGTGGAGATGAGCTTGTGAACCGCTCGCTATACAGGGAGATTGTGAGGATAGAATTGACCCCGATGGGTGTTGTTGGATCACTTCCGGTGAGGGCGTTCTTTGGTGGCTGTTTGGCAAAGACTTTAGATTGATCAAAGGCGGTTCTGAAAACAGAAAATAGGCACAGAGAAAAGCCGCACTCAAAGATCAAACTATCCTTGAGAATCTCGGTTGTTGTGCTCCTTGCCTTCGTTGTTTTCAGACAGGCCCCTTTTTCTCCCAAATCTATACTACCTGCCAAGCTTTCTGTCTAAACCTAACCACGATCACATTACATGGTGTTTATCGCCGTTTGCCCTATTGGCCATGCATCATTCCGAGTAAGCCCCCATTTCAAAAAGCGTAACTAAGTTCAACCCCAACGTAATTGAACAATTATTGGAAAAACTCTAGACTTGACCGGAACTCATATCTAAAGTGCCTGACGGTCTGATGGCGATACGGTCTGATGGGGATTTTGATAAGATTACGAAATACAGCAAGGATTTGCACTGAAGAGAGAAAAAAAAAACTGCTGAGGAAAGCGAGAAATTCAAAGCAAAATCTAGTATGATAGAAGGAAAATAGAAAAAGAAGAGAGAAAAGCTGGGTAGGGGGCGGTCAATAAACGAGGGCATGGTATTTACTCCCCCTCCTTCTTGTGTTTCCTCCTTTTCTGAATGGGTTGTCATGTCTTTTTCTCTTTTCTCTTGAACGCAAATCCTTACTGTATTTAGTATATCTTATCAAATCGTCATCAGACCGTATCGCCATCAAACCGTCAGGCACTTTACATATTTTTTCATGCCAAGGCGTGCCCTGTTCCAAATTATTTCGTGCATGGTTAAGACGTCCGGAACCATAAGTCCAATAGAGACGAAGCGATCCAGTTAAAGGGAGGTGTGTTTTTACTTTGAACTAGGATTTATGAGAGGTGGCCTTTATGAAAATGTGCGTGCCATGCTATCGATCATACCCCACAGAGTTTTTCTATGGGGTCGCAACCCATATCGTACCGGTAAGTTACATGACTGCTCCGACAACCGTATCCACACCGTCAGAATCGGAAGGAACCAGAATACCGTAGATTCTGGGTAAACTCGACCCGCCACCATTCCCGGTATGGTAGTTACTATCCCCGGAAGAGCGAATTCGCCACGGGGTTAGTCTTTGAGAGGAATAGTGGCTGCCTTAAGAACCACGGCGGCGGGTCGAGTTTACCCAGAATTTACGGTACGCTAGCATGGGTAAAGAAGGTGTGGCAAACCGTTTCCACCCTTGAGAGGAACTTCAACTGCCCAATGAGATCAAATTCTGTGCATGGTGGCGATTATCCGAAATATTATTACCCCTTGAAGCAATTTCTCCTCAAGCGGCGCTCTTTCCTACCCTTGCTAGCGTATCCCAGTTACAGTCTGAGAAGGGTGCCTTATGTAAGATTCAGGCCTGCTTCCCCCAATGCGCTTCATTCCCATCTCAAACCCCTCCTCACCACTTCATCAGCTCATTGTCACCAACAATAAATGACGCCGACGCACTCCCATCAGCCTTCCTCAGCCTTCGGCCTTCGTTGGAAATCCAACCTTTTCGGTCCTGTGCCCGCTTGGGCGGCAACCCCCAACATCGCAACAATTGAGGCACTATCACGACAACATCTGAGTGCGGATGACCTTTCTGTAAAATTCCTTGCAGGCGGAGCGTTTAACAAAGTCTATTTAATCACGGTCTCCTCGAACACAATCAAGGACCAGAAGTCCTACATCTTCCGCGCAACGCTCCCGGTCGAACCGTCCTACAAGACAGCCAGCGAGGTTGCCACTCTCCGACTGTTGCGGCAACGTACCTCACTACCAGTTCCAGAGGTATTCGCCTACGACTGCACGACCAAAAATGAGTTGGGCTTCGAATGGATCATTATGGAGAAAATTCCAGGAGTATGCTTGGGGGATGTCTGGCGTGATCTGAGCCTCGAGAGGAAGACGAATGTTGTTGAGCGCTTGGGGCAATTCACAAAGGAACTCTGTAGGAAGTGCAGATTCGATGCTATCGGGAGTTTGTATCAGCACGCCGAGCTCAGCGAAGCGGACTTGAAGGTCGCTGTGGCTACCGGTGACAACGATTTTGTGATCGGGCCAATTGTAAACTCTTTTATTTTCGCTGGAAAGAGGAAGCCACTGATAAGGAGGGATCGCGGGCCCTATCAAAGCGACCGAGAATACTTACTTGCATTAATGAAAGTGGAACTAGAAGATAAGAAACTTCTCCTAAAACAGAATTCTGGTAAGTATGATAAATCGAATGGATTGGCCGCAATGAAGTAACGACATATTAGATAAACGTGCGGCTGGCATTCAAAAGGCGCGTTCGAATGATGAAGATTCAGAGAGTGATGAAGATGATCTTGCCGAGGATGTGCCAGAGATTGAGGAAACCATCCAACAGCTCCGGGAAATTCTCCCTTCCCTTTTCTCCAAAGACATGCAAACAGAAGAATTCGTGCTGCATCACCACGACCTTAATCGTTCAAATATCCTGGTTGACCGCACTACACTGGAGATTACCGGGATCGTCGATTGGGAGTGTATTACCACCGTACCGGCTTGGGAAGACACCTATCCTCGAATGCTACGGGGAGAAGATATGGAGGAACAACCCGAGCCTTTAGAATTTGGAGATACTGATGAGTTCCGCGTTGAGAGATGGGAGAACTGGGAGAATACGAAGCTGAGAAAAATCTTTGACCAGGCTGCGGGTTCGGGTGCAAACAATGATAAAGATGGGTGCGATAAACGTGGCTTCAGAGAGCAACTTGATTTGCTTGAATTTTCGACTAGGATGGTGAAGAACTGGATTATTGGGTATGAGAAGCGAAAGCATGAGCAAGGCTGTTGAGCACTATTTTGCCATCATTATTTTGCTTACCTAGGAGCATTGGCTTTTGCATACAATAGTTAGTGAGCTTTTGGAGCCGTCACTTATGTATAGTTAAAGGGATGACATTATCAGGTAGTTTTTTCATATTAGACAATCAATTTCAGCTAGCCCCCGAGTGTCCAATTGCTGTACTCACGTCGCCGGATTGCTCTGTCGCTTCCGATTATGGAATCGCTCATCCTCGGATATTTTGGCCAATAAAATTTGTTGGAAAGCAATAGTTACGTCCTAATAGCTCAGAAAGCTCAGAACCCCAAGAACCAAGACTACCTTACCTTGGCTTCAGACTCTCGCGGGACAACTTGAGCAAGCAGTTAACCGCCTGACCAACAAGCTAAAAATCACCTGTGTAAGAGAGTTCACGATGCCACAGGGTCCTGGGTCAGCCAGTCTTATTCCGCTTCTAAAGAGACTCGAAACCATAGTTTTAGCTTGCAATTAGCATGCCGGACTTAATAGATGTATCATTTATGGCGGAAATAATAACTTTGACGGACAGAATCTGAAATTTGCTTCATGAGCTTCCTCAGATTCTCAAGCACATAGACGGCAATACAGGTGACTAGAGTCATGGTCTTATTTTAAGGTGTCTTTTCCCATTTCACCATTGATGCAATGGTGATCATTTGGTGGATTTTATTGGTTAGAATATCCGAGGATGAGCGATTCCATAATGGGAAGTGGCAGCAATCCAGCGACGTGGGTATTCATATGATGCCGATTAATTATTTACCAAACTGAAATTATACGTTATAAGAGTTTAAAAAATAAATATGAAAAAGCTGCCATGCCCCTCAAGTGTAAGGTCAGTGTTTTTGAGTAGTAAGTTGGAAAGAAAAAAAGAGTAACATGGCTCCCAACTTGTTTAGACATGTGCAAGTGCTTGTATCTTTCCCTTTACATCTACTGGTACATCAACTCCCACTCCAACTTTTGCTTCTGCCCTACACTGGTTTATGGCTAAATCCTATGTCAAGTCCCTCCTTCCCTCCTCCCTCTCCTACTACTAGAAGGCTTCTGGAATCATGAAATTTGCAACCCACGACATATAATTCATCAGCAAAAATAATACCTTGCGTCCTGTGCGCCCCGTGCGTCTGACGCGTGGGACGTCGGAATGCTAATCGCGAATCAGGACGTAACGTCGGAATGCTAGTCGCAAATCAGGATGTAAGGTCGGAATGCCAATCGCGAATCAGGACCTAACGTCGGATCGACGTCGCGTCCTGACTTTGCGTTACCTAGCGCCATCCTTCCTGACGCCATCCGGACATGGACCCCTACGGCCTGTGCGTCCTGACTGTGTCTGGTGCTCCTCTATTACCTCCTGACTCCCCCTGATCAACAACTCTTCCGTTCCTACTGCGTGGGGTCGTCCGCTATTGCGTTCTGACTGCGTCAGATCTAAGACTCTCCCGCACTGAGGCCGGTTCCTTCTCAGTGAACGTCAGGGCTTTGCTCATCTTCAGATCTCGCGTCCTAATGTTTTCACACCCTGCCGACCTCGTCCGGATCCCAGGATCTGCATCTCTTCCCTCCTGACGCCTGCTCACTTCTTCGTGATCTTACGCCGAAGGTATGCCGCCTCCTGATCTGATCGTGACTCTATCTGACGCCGGGTTTTCATCCGGACCCATGGTGTACTTAGTCTAATGCCATCCTTATCCTACACCTAGGCACTTCTCTGCTTTCAAACGCTGTCACGATGTGTTTTACTATCCTGATCGTCAAGATGCACCTGTTAAGCGTTGCTTCTATTAATTGTATTCTGAATTCCTTGAGTTGGCTAGACGCCCTCATCTTAATACGACTATGCTCCTCGCACACTTTCCTATATGTGAGAACGCATCCCAAAAACACTACACTACACATGCTCAGCATTCTAACTACCCGCATCTATGCTCGCACTTTCCCCCTGCTCCATATCGCACAGATCAGTAGTCTCCTCCGCAGGCTCTAGATCAACAAGGCTGAGCGCGTGCTGTCGCAATGTAGTCGGAGTCATAGTATTGTCCAAAGTTAGCCCCCCAGCCACCTCGTGTGAGCCGTTCGGAGTCTGTAGGTCCGAATCGAGGAAGTTGAGTAGCCGGGTTGCCGACACATGGGTGAAATCGAAAGACGTGACAGTTTCCTGTGAATCGTTTCGGTTATCCAGGGCTCCAGCCAGGGCTCCAATACGCAGGTTGCTGGGAGTTTGACTCTCAATCTGTGAAGTTGGACGTGTCTGAATGCGTGAAGTTGGGCATGTCGGAATCTGAGGAGTTACCCGTGGGGGGGCCGTCTAGACATCTGACTCTGCACCTCTGCCGCCACTGCTTCCCAATCGTCAGTAAACCCTTCACGGCGATCTTCCTGTATCCCATGCTCCTTCTCCATTTTCTCTTTGATGGTGTCGCGAATGTTCTTGAGGATCATTGTCTGTACGCAGTCGGAGCATGTGGCCCACATCTGGCGCTGGCGGGCAAAACGGTCTTCCGAGCGCATCATGAGGTTAGCATCCTGGCCGGAACTAGAGAACACCAGGTTCAGGGTCAGGCTTACCTGCTACTGCGTCCAGCTTGAAGACGCATGTTTCAAGCTAGATTCCGGTTTGCCATGCTCACAGTGTATGGCAGAGTATGGCACAGGTTAAACATACCATGGTGCCATTGATGCGACCAAGAAAATCAGGTTCGGCAATCCCACGCATTTTCCTTCCCTTGAAGTACTTTCCCCATATTGCCTCGCGGATCTGGGGCGCGAGGAATGCATTCGTTACTTGCTGGGTCAAGTCCATACGCATTAGTTGTGGCCGGGCTATCACAAAGCGCACACTTACATCATGCCCTCTCAGGGAACACATGAATCTATCCCTCTCGAGGAGGTAGTCCACCCTACGCGCAATCGCCGTCGGGTCTCGGGGGAGATTGTAATATCTTCCAATGCGTTCCTTTACGTGGAACAGAAACTGGGATCTTACTGCAGAGTGTCTGGCGCGTATCTGTCACATTTAGTAAGCACCCACGACGAGTGCGTCAAGTTTGAGTATCAGCGTC
>Ga0307509_10010941_pt1 | contig 11057 bp, 17 predicted proteins | sample 10_EM_MG_FD_202245 | JGI IMG/M metagenome (GOLD analysis project Ga0307509, IMG submission 202245) | Populus trichocarpa ectomycorrhiza microbial communities from riparian zone in the Pacific Northwest, United States - 10_EM | ecosystem: Host-associated > Plants > Roots > Unclassified | place... | reverse complement strand
TTTTTGAGGAGGGGGTAGGCGTGGGGGGTAATCAGGTTGTTGGGAATGGGCTTGGGGGCTAGGTAAATGAGGATATTGATTGATGATCCCTCGGAAACCCTGTGGCTCAGTAATTGACCTTCGGTGCGCGAATGACTGTTGCTGTTGCTGCTGCTGTTGTTGCTGGTGCTGAGCAGAAGTCATTTGATCCCGGTGCTGAGACATGGCCATGGAATTCATCTGCGAGGTGTCATGTGGGACTGGAGAATGAAGTGATCCGTCGTGCGGAGAGGGGAAAGAGGGTTGGGAAAACGAGTAATGTTGCCTCTCCTCTCGTACGTCACGTAATACGAAGTGGGGTTCGTTGTATTGCTCGCGGACGGGCTGTTGACGATCTGGAGGAGGCGGAGGGGGGAGGCTTTGTGGGTGGTGCATGTACATCGCGTTGGATTGGGTGGAGCGCGAGGGCATGGGTTCGCTATACCCAAACGACGTTAGCTGGGGCTGTGCAGAATGAGGCCCAGGGTTTAGCGTGAAAGGAGCGGTGCGAGGGGAGGTGTGTTGGTTAGCGCTCTGTTGCTGTTCCTTGGGCATCACGATATTCGTATGGTGATCCCACGAGGAACTAGTCTCGAGGCCAGGCAGGGTGGGGGGCGTCTTCCTGAACGGTTGATTGGGAATGGACATGGAGTTGGAGGGCGAGAGCGAGTGAGTTCGAGCCGACGACGAGGAAGGAGATTCTGATGGGCTCGGCCGTGATTTCGGGCCACTGGCGGGGATCGAGGTAGTCAAGGATGGAAGTACGGTGCTAGTGCTCGGGGTGGAATTGGTGGAGCTGGACGGGCGAGAAGAAGTGTATGGCGGCTTTGGTTTGTCCTTGCCCGTGGGGCCCTTGCCCAAGGCAGGTCGAATGGTGGGAGGGAGATTGAGTGCTTGGCGATACTGCTCGTTCTCTTCTTCGAGTTCGGCCACCCTTTGCTCCAAAGCCTGGTAGCGACGGGGGGGACGAGGTCAGATGGTGAGGAGATCCGACAAACGGTGGATAACGATGTGGGCTGACCTGAAGATGAGCAGCACGGCGAGCGCGGAAGGCCCGCTGGACGTCTCTGGCCCTGTTCGGGGGGAGATTGTCGTTTCTCTTTCTGCCGCGCTTAGAAGACATCTTTGGTTGCAGGAGAGGACAGAGCGGGTCAAGAGAGCGGTTGGGGGGTGGTGGTCAAGAGATGAAGCGTATAAAGGTGATTGCGGATGCGGAGGATTAGTCCATCGCGTTCAAGCGCGTCAACCGGTAAACAGCCTGAGCGGACGTGACCCAGACCGAGAAGGAAGAGAGGGAAAGATTTGAAAATAAAAATCCTAAAAAATCCCCAAAACGAGGGGTCAAATCCAACGAGCGAATCCAAAGAGCCGGTCGCCATGGTCTTGGTCCACGATGCCGTTTCATCGCCCAAAGCGCGTGGCGAAGCCTGGCCAACATTCAATTCCCCCACTATTACATCCGCAGAATTCTCCAAGGTACTCCCGCCCTCCTTTGCTGATGTCTCCAATATTCGCATTCCTAACCCCCGGCTACACGTACACGAGAGGGAGGAAAGGCAGAAAAAAAATCTGCGTGTAAAATATTATAGGGGATCGACTTCGGTCATGGGACGAAACGAGCATGTTCCGGAACGACCGATTGTGAAACCCCCTCAAACGTCCCGTCGGTACCCTATTCTGATTCCAGAGTAACCAACGGACCAGTAACGGCTTAGACACAACAGTCCACCTGTTACAGAATCATCACACCTTGCATCACCTAGTTCCATCCACCTCCGCCCCCCTCGATCAGTTGCCCGTCCGAGCCTCCTTTCTGGCTGCTGTGCGTTCCTTGTCTCGCTTCAAGAACGCCTGATGGCGTTGGGGAGCCGACCCCGTGGTTCGCCCGAGCTTCTTGTTGGCTGACTTGTTCTGCTCGATGTACGACATGTGCTGTCCACCGCTAAGCGCTGCCAGAGAGCCAGTCGTTCGTTGGGCGCCAGGGGTTTTAGTTGGGAAACCAAAAGACTTCGATGTCACCGTGCCCGCAAGGTCACCTTCCCCTCCTCGTACATCCGTTCCGAGATCGGCCTCGTGCTCGTTCGCGAGGAGCACAGACGACAGTAACTCGATTTGTTCATCCCGAGTCTTGTACACGAGTTCCGGCATATTCTCCATCCCGTCAAGATGGGTGATCACCTTGAAAGCATAGCCCTGATCGATTAAAAACTGCTGTCGTTTGGTCGAATAGAACATCTCTTGCGTGTCTTTCGAGACCAAGGAATAGAAGAACGCGTTGAACCCTTCGTCGTTTCGCCGTTTCGCTCGGAGGATACGACCTGTAAAACCACAATCAGGACACTCGAATGACACGAAATGATAAGCAACTCCGTACCAAGTCTTTGAGCCTCTTGCCTCCGTGATCCAAAATGCGACGAGATTTGGATAAGACATGTCGCTTCCGGTAAATCGATCGAGGTATCGCCAACCTGACAAAATTTCACATCGGAATTTCAGCTCTCATTCCAAATAGTCGGCCGGAGGAAATTTCGAGGATTGACCTTTGATAGGAAGATCGTTGAGACCTCCGGGTGGTGCTGGAACAGCTGTAGAATTCTCATACGTTCCACCTGTCCAGTCCCCCCATGGATAAACAACTTTCCGAGTTTCTTTGCGTATGCCTGCGTAAAACGGCAAAGTCAGCAATCGTTACCGGTGTTGCGGTATCGGTATCCAGGTGAGTCGGCAGGATCGAAGACAAGGGGGGTTGCCTTAATCTGTGCAACTCCTTATCCATAGCAGAAGCGGACCCGCATCACCCACCTCGAGTGCATAAACGTTATCCGAGAAGACTATGATCTTGTCCCCCCGGTCCTCGTGGTACTTGATAAGGAACTGGCAAGCTTGGAATTTCTTCGGGTTCATGCAGTACAACAGCATCCGCTTTCGGGATTGCTCTCGCAAGTATTCACGGTAAAATTCCGGAGTCATGGGGCACCACACTTCCGCGCACTGTTTAAACATACAATGGCATCAGTGAAGATCCCGGTGCCGCATGTGAATTGAAATTCCGTCCGATGACGAGGCTTAGACTTACCTGGACATTTGCAATATGCCCTTTGGCAGCAAGATCCATCCAATTTGCCTCGTACAGCTTAGGACCAATCATGTAATTGAGGTCCTCGATCTTGTCATCTTCTCGGACAAGTGTGGCTAAAGTCCGGATCCCAATGGACGATCGTTGGCGGAGGCTCGTTAGCGATGTACCGACCTGCCATAAACTTCCGCCCGCACGTACCAGTCAATCCAAGTTTGGAGTGTGCTTTGATCGTAGTTACGACCCTTCTAAACATATTCGCCGGGACGACGTGCACCTCGTCTAGAAGGATAAAACCCCACTCGCGGGAGGTCAAGAAGTCCATCATCTTCTTCGCTTCATGTGATCGATTCGTCGTGTTGGCTACCATGGAGTATGTCGAGATGACGATACCGCTTTCCCCGGCGAACTGCGAAATTCCCGTGGATTAGGAGGTCAGTCGGGTGCCGCCAAAACCGGGGCAGCTGGAGGAGGGGGGGAAGTTCCGCCCGCTTTACTATCGCACCTTTTCCTTCTGATCAGCAGTGAATACGGCAACCTGCTTGTCGGTAACGTTCGACCACTGCATGAATTGCTGTCTCCATTGCATCACCGAGACTCTGCGGGGGGAACAGTTTCAGCTGTCAAGGGATCTTCGGTAAACGGCAACGCGGTATAGACTTACGAGGAGGTACAGAGTACAAGGCAGGACTTTTTGATCGTACAAGCCGCGGTGATGCCTACAAGGGTTTTGCCCGCCCCACAGGGCAACACAATGATGCCGGAGCGCGCGCGTCTAGAACGTTCATTAGTTCCTCCCGCGCTGATTGGTCGGTGATGTCCTTGCTTACCCGTTTCCGAACATCTTGCTCAAACTGGTCTCCTGGTACGGTCGAATAACTGTTGCCGGCTTGAGATCGATATCCAGATTGGCGTTTACGGTATCATTCCGGAAGTCATATTCCTCGAGCATTGGATATTCCAGCAAGACACAACGTTTCTTCACATCCTAATGTTCAGCGATCCCGACGGATCGGCTGATGAGTATCGTCCATCGCGGTCAAAACTAACGTAAAAACTCACGTCAATCTTCGCATCGTCGATTTGGAACGCGTGAACATGATCGTCATCCTCCTCGACTTCATCTAAAATGGAACGTAACCGCGGGGTCGGTCAACGGCCAGGTTACAAGTAAAGGGGACCAAAACATTACCCGCATCAACTCCGACCACAGATGTGAATAGATCGGTGTCAGTCGTTCCGTTTGCCCCTGGAGTGGATGATGCGCCACCGGCGGTGTCTGTTTTCTTTTTATCGCCTTGTTTCGTCCCAGGGATGATAAGCGCGCCTTTGGCGGGAACCTTCCCAGTTGTGAAGGTTGCGGCCTTGATACTGTTATCTATGGCCTGGGTATGGACGCGGGCCGACCGAATGACGTCGTCCTTCAGGAGGGTTTGGAGGGTCTCAGGATGGCTCGACTCGACGTAGTATTTGTTGTGTTTCAAGACGAGCTTGACTTTACCGTATGAGAGAGTGCGTTCGCGGATGAAGTCCGTGATAGAATCAGGAACGGGAACCTTTGACATGCGGTTCAGGACCTGAGTGGCTCCAACTTTAGTCTTAGTTAGTCAGCCCGAGATGGAAGAGGGACAGACTTCGATGATGTCCTCTGTCTGCAAGCCAACTGATACGGCGGCATAGAGCGAATAAGACGTGAGTTTGTACTCGTGAATGAACGCAGGTCTGATTTCAATCGTATTCGAATATGTACATCGGTGTGGCAGGAGGATGTGTTTGCGTACCTGCTGACAGGCTCGCTGATCGCCACCAGGAAATCCTGGGCCTGCTCCGCAATCGGGGAGAAGGCTTCCAAGATAATATGACCGTCCTCTGGGCTGATCCATACGGGTCGAGCGGAGTGGTCAGGTTTCAAATGAAGCCACGAAAAATCGTTGTCCTTGAAGATGTGCGAGATTAATCTGTCCTGCTGCTTCCGATGAGCAACCACGGAGTTCTGCCCTCCACCCTTCTTTCCCTGGGCAAGTTTGCGAGTTAGGTCACTGAACTTGATTGTTGCGCTTCTCGGCACGAGCTGAGAAGCTGGGGGAGGCGAGGGTGGATCTTCGACGTCTACGTATTCGACGTCCCCTTCGGCTGAATCATTTCTGAGTTTCTGTCGTTTGTGAGCGAGTACTGGCGTGTCTGAGCAAGTGACGAGGGTCAGCGCAATTCATATCTATCTGCGCTCAGCTCTACCTTCAGTGTGTCGCTTGCTGGACATGAAAGTGTATGACAAAGAGCCGGAGTGAGTGTGAGAGTCACGGATGCGGAGATGAGTCTCATCCGGCAAGTTGCGGAGTTGGTCGCCTCACCTTGTTCAGCACAGTCATCTCCCCCCATCTTATCCTCTTCTCTTTTCTCTTTTCCTGACATCCTCTGCTGCGCGCCATGTGGAGACCAGCTACTCGTGAGGTTTCTGGGACCAACGACAGTATGTGGTTTACACCAATTTCCCTTTTTTTTTTAGAGACCAGGTGTCTGACGAGCTCCTGCATTCAGCACCGTTGGGAAGCCGAAGAAGGTTCGGACCGGCCCCGGTTGAAGACAATTCTCCTCCACAGCTTGCCCAGCCCTCGCCGCCGACTTTTTCCAAACCATATGGAAACGACAGCTCAACCAAGTCTCGGGAAGAGTCGCCCTCGACTCCCACACCTGGTAAGTGGAACACGTTCACAACGCCTTCACTAGCACGCGAACGATTCCTCGTACATCGTGGTGTATCGGGAGAAATCTCTTTGCAACATTGGTGATATAGTTTTCGTTCCTGTCCTCTTCATCTTCGCGCGCACAATCTACTCATCCATACTGACCGTTACTAACCGTGATTTTCGCAACCCTTATTTCCTCTCACCTCGATCTAGCTGATGCCAATGCCCCGCGTAAGCGACGCAGCCGTTGGGGTGAGGCCAAGGCTGAGCTTCCTGGGCTACCCACTGCGATCTCTGCCAACGGCGTATCTCAGGCCCAGCTTGACAACTATGCCATCCACCTCAGGTTGGAGGAGATCAATCGTAAACTCAGACTGAACGACTTCATCCCCCCGGAACGTGAGAGGTGAACCTTTTGCCACGTTCTTCCTATAAATCAGTTGCTGACTAAGCCGAAATAGGTCCCCATCGCCACCTCCAACTTACGATAACCATGGCCGTAGGACCAACACCCGGGAAGTCCGCTACCGTAAAAAGCTCGAAGAAGAGCGCATCAAACTAGTCGACCGCGCCATGAAGAACGACCCCAACTTCCGACCTCCCGTCGAGTACCAACAGCAGAAACGTTCTCACCGCCCATCGGAGAAGGTCTACATCCCCGTCAAGGAGTTCCCCGAGATCAACTTCTTCGGTTTGCTCGTCGGTCCTCGCGGTAACAGTTTGAAGAAGATGGAGAGAGATAGCGGCGCCAAGATTAGCATCCGAGGGAAGGGCAGCGTCAAAGAGGGGAAGGCCAGGCCGGATCAGTACGCCGAGGACGCCGAGGAAGATCTCCATTGTCTTGTTACAGCTGACACTGAGGAAAAGGTTGTTTCCTGCGTGAGGTTGATCAACAGGGTTATCGAAACCGTGAGTCGCCTTTCTCCGTGTGATTTCAACTCTTTGCTCACTTTGAAATCAGGCCGCTTCCACACCAGAAGGCCAGAACGATCACAAACGCAATCAACTCCGCGAACTTGCTGCCCTCAATGGAACCCTCCGAGACGATGAGAACCAAGTCTGTCAGAACTGCGGCAACGTCGGTCACAGGAAGTATGAGTGTCCTGAGCAGCGCAACTTCACTGCTAATATCATCTGCCGTGTTTGCGGGAGCGCCGGACACATGGCTCGTGACTGTCCAGTCAACAGGGATCCGACGGCTGCTATACTGAATCAGAATCCATCCCAGGGCAAGGGTGGGTTCGACTCGGAGTACGCTAACCTTATGGCGGAACTAGGAGAGGGTGGGAAGGGATCCGGAGATGGAGCGAAACCCTGGACCGGAGGTGCTGGACACGACATCACTGCCGGAGGAAGCAACATCCCCCCCTGGCGTCGACCTGAGATGTGGCAGTCGAGCATCCCACAATCACAATCACAAACTCAACAATTCCGGCCTCCCGGCCCCGACGCGGGATACGCTGGTATGCAAGGTGGCTACGGAGGCGCTAACCAATGGGGTCAACCACAGCAGGGCGGCTACCAAGGGTACCAGCAGCAAGGATACGACAACAATTACGCAGCATACTACCAGGGCCAATACGCGCAACAACACGCTCCTACTCCCGCTCACTAAAACTCTTGATAAGATCCCGATGCTAACAAGCAGCCGATTCTCCTTTCTCACCCTCCCCAGCAATCACGACTATTGGGACCAATCGAACGCTCACTTATTTCCAGATCGTCCACCTCTTCCTCTGCCCTGCTCGTACGACCAACCCCTTTCCTCTAGTGTTGAGTGGTGCCTTAACAGCTCTTACATGGTATTTCTTTTTTGGTGGTTTGTCAGGATGTTCACAGTACGGACGGTATAACCTTCCCCTTTTTGAATTCTGGCTGACCCCTCAACCGTACATGAACGTATTCTCTCACGTATTCTCTCTTAGCACATACTAGGCACGACTATTTTTCTCCTTCGGTACTGAATCGTCGAACCTGTAGCCCCCGAATCTATCTGTGTGCCGTATGTTACATCCGCGTGGTTAAAAACTTGGAATACACCACCAACGAAGTTCGTAGGATCCCCCGGGTCTGAACTCAGGTCGGCGCGGATCTCTTCCTCCTCTTCGAGCGATTCCGCTTCTGCCCATTCCCACCCCTCTCCATGCGGATAATATGCTCACCGCATTCACTGGTCTCGTCCTCACCACCGCCACCCCCCACGGAAGGTCGACTTCGCTTCCCCAGCTTTGTTGACCCACCCTGAGATTGGCGCACAAAGCAGGAAACGAAGAAGCCGTTCGTTGCATCTTCCCCTGGAGAGCACCTGACCACACATTCCGCATCACCTGTTAAGAAGCGACAATGGGCCACTAGTAGTCGGTACATCTCTCGCCCAGAGCAACGAGTACACCCACCGGACATCATCTCCTCAGGGGTACCCCGTCGGTGCCAACTCGGTAACACCTGGGACCTCGGAGCAAGCCTAAACCCATTCAGCTTCGCTTCACTTGATTCAAGCGCCTTCGAGACGACGTGTTCGTTTTCGGTCGCGTGGATACTACACGTTGAGTAGACGATCCTTTTCGCGGAAGGAACTGTGGGACAACCATCGGATCAGCATCGGAAGACCGTAGGTCGTGAGTTTTTGTGGATTGATACGGCTCCTGAAAGTTCAAAGTGTGGACCCGGGGGAAGGGTAAAGGGGGGCCGGGTCCCGAGGCAGGGTCGAGAGCAGGCGCATAGGTTGAAACGTCGCATGAGAACGTCACTCCGACCGACGTCGCTGATACGGAGGACCGCAGTGCGGAAAGGGAAGAACCACCGCGTCACATGTGGGAAAGGCATCGGGATGACCCGTGATAGTAGTTTTCGCGGCAGGTAGGAAGTGGCTGAATGAAGGTAGACCGCACACTCACACTTCATGGCGTGCTTGATCATCATGAGCTGGAAAGACGCGAGTTTTTCCAGCCTTTCCTGTTTAGCGAAATCCCCTCCATCTTCCTTATCTGTATTTTTTTTTCATCGTATCCAATCAGTGGGAAAAATAGGGGTCGAGGACATACCCTGTTCGGTAAGATGATCAAGACGATTGACAATCCCCGAACCACTACAGGAAGGGTCTAACAGGCTTATTCCCATGGTTCCGGGAAGTGAGAACGTGCACTGCACGGGAGGAACTGAGTAACTCACATGTGTGTAACATTCGCGTACCTTTGATCGTCGTATCGGACCGCCAGGAAATCAGCATTCATCGGTTCAACGTTTCGACAACCGGCTTTGGTGAGCATAGACTTCAAAGTCGCGAACCGCTTTACGTCCCGCTCGAACGCGAACAACTAGGCGCAGCAATTGAACGAATCGGCTCGCGGTCGGAAAACGTGTGAGTTGTGGGTTGACGAAAGCGCTGACCTTTCCTTTATTCCCCATAAGCGCGCTGAGGTGAGTCGTCTTGTTTCCTGGGGCTGCCGTCGCATCAAGAAAGTCTCCATGAGGCTCGTGAACGTCTTGTGCTAATACTGTTGCCGGGAAGCAGGATGCTTTGTCCTGAAGGATGACCTTTCCAGAGTGGTAAACCTCATCCTCATGGAACCGAGCCCGAGGATTGAAAAGGAGGAGGTTTGGTATGTGTTCGTCCTCAGAGAATCCCTTCCTGTAGGGGTTACCCCTTGGCACGTTGCGAAGAGCGAAAGCCCACCGTACTGGTTCTGGAGTGGATCCAAAGCTTCAAACCCTTTCGACTTGAAGTACTTCCCGGCCTCGGTACAGGTCCAAAGGTTCGTATTGACCCTCACGTATCGTGGGATTAGGGCTGCCGTTCTGAGAGGTCAGTATCAGTAAAGCTCGTCGTGCAGTTCCATCTCACCCGCTCGTTCATCACCAGTCCGCGAGAGTTCCTCGTTCGAACTGGCCCCGCGTCGGATCTTCGCCCTGGTAAACTCGCTGCGTAGCCGTGTCTTATGCCGCAGAACCGCTTGTTTGAGAGGGCCGTCACCTGCTTGGATCCCGCTTCCCAAAAGCAAATCGTGAACGAGAACCAAGGCGAGGTTCTCAGATTGGAGCTTTTTTTCTTCCTTGAGTAACTTTGAATTGGATATCACGTCCTTTAACACAGGCTTGTCTAGAGTTTGAACAATCCGACGCCATTGCGGTTAGCGTGACAAACCAATCCGCGGCAAGGCCAAACGTACACTTAAGGCTTTCGATAACAAGGGCAGATGTCCTCTTTCTATCTTTCTCTGGCACACTGGAAAGCACGCCTTTTATCGAACCACGTTTTTTGTCAAGTTCATCGAGAATTTTGGCGGCCTCGAAGTAAAAGTTCATCTTTTCGAGAGTATGTAGGAGTCAGTGGCAGGGTGTTCTTCTATACGCAATTGCGGACAGAGCAGGTCGGAGCCAGAGGTGGCATCTAAGTGGCGGCGTAGGGCAAGGTGATCGGATCGGTTGATGGAGGGACTACCACACGACATCCATCAGGCTGCATCTCACTTCCACTGTAACTCCGTGAGAACGCCCTACCTTTGAGAGCCATTAACGGCCATTGGCTTTGTCCCGGCTGGACCACTAGTTCCGAGATTTCGTCGGCCACTCCCCTCTAATCCACCACAAAAACGACCCCTTCTCTGTTGGGTCGGAATAGAAGAGTATCGACTAAAGCATGGGATTTCAAGGTCACGAGAACCAATCAGTGAGATGTTTTCCAAGTTGAGATCGTTTTGATCAGCCCGAGCGGGCTCGGTTTATCTCAGAATTCCTGCACCCGCCATCTGTGTTCGGGTGTTCTCTTCAACAAACCCCCGATTACTCACGACTACTGACCAAGCCGAATAGTCTACCCTTGGGTGGAAGCGGTTTGTTTCAAGCCGGTTGATGATAGGCAATTGAGCCGCTTAGCGCGAAACGAGCTGAGGTGGACCGCCCGGTGTGTTAGTGTAAGAAGGGGATCCTTTTTGGGGCTGCCTGCCAGACGAGAGGTTCGCCCTCAATCAAACTTGCCGGAGATTCCTCTAGCGACTGACCATGAAAGGTTTTTTTTTGCATGGTTGCACAGTTGGTGGCCGACGATCCACTGTTGGAGCAGGTCCTTCGAAACACAGTCACTCCAAGTGCCTGATGGACCTCACCAGGGGCAACAAACCCGACCCCTCGGGGCTGGGCTTTGGGTACCATTCCCAGTTCGCCTATAACTCAGCTGTCATAGGCTTGCGGTGTTGTCGCGACCAACTCGTGCGCTGGTTTCTCTGCGACTCCTTTTCTGGGACTGGAGGATGGGCGAAAGATACGTTGTCAATGAC
>Ga0307509_10010940_pt1 | contig 11057 bp, 11 predicted proteins | sample 10_EM_MG_FD_202245 | JGI IMG/M metagenome (GOLD analysis project Ga0307509, IMG submission 202245) | Populus trichocarpa ectomycorrhiza microbial communities from riparian zone in the Pacific Northwest, United States - 10_EM | ecosystem: Host-associated > Plants > Roots > Unclassified | place... | reverse complement strand
AGCTCCCAAGGCTGTTGTGTTGAACGATGGAAAAGGAACGAAGTGTCCCCCTGGCTGGCCGGGGAGACATGGTTGAGTTACTATTGTACTGCATTATCGGGCCCTGCCTGGATCATTGGAAGGAGCAGGGGAGGGGCTGGGGGCCACCTGGGGAAGTGGGCCACCCGCCCCTGGAGTAGGGCGCAAAACCGAGGGAGGAGCTGAGGGACGAGTCGGACGTGGGGTGACCACTTCAAAGGCCGGGAGAAGTCTTCTGATAGTTGACCGAGCGGAGGGTCTGGGGGTTTCGGCAACGGCCTCACCCTCATCTTCAGTTGTGTCGATATCCCCTTCAGCAGGGGCAGGGGCGACGTGGCCCTGTGCAAGAGGTACCTCGTCAGAAGGGGGGGGACGGCTAGGTCTGGCTGGGAAGGGAGCTTGGGAGGTGGTATGGTCTTATATACTTCATATATATATAGCTGGTAAACCTAGGATAAAACCTAGAGAATAGTTGAGTAGCCTTGGGCACTCTATTAGGCAGGGTAACCTTTCGGAAGAACATTCGCATAAGGTCAAGAGAATTATTGGAACGTTCCACGGACCTCCGAGACAACATCTGTGGTCGATTGGAGGACTTCCTGAGGGGTTAAAGGCATAAGAGGGCAAAATTACCCTACCTTGGGAATTTGGTCATTATGCCCATGGATCCCAGTTACCCTACTGAGGTGTCCAAGTTACCCTGCCTTCACGAGAAAAGTAATCCTAGAACTTGGAGGTCGATTGCCTCACATTCTATGGGGTCTTAGATATTCTTGGAGGTACACGCATTTGCACAGGAAGGCCCCACACCTGTGTAAGAGTGGCCCGAACATGCTATTGAACTTGGGCAGGTTTAGCTAACACCCCCCTCTGGCCCCTGGCTTGGGACGGCACGTCATAGGCAGACGGCTGTGTAGTTGCTCGTTTGCTAGTTAAAAGGGGTCATTAGAGCAGCTGCCGTAACACTGTATAAGTCGTCGCCGTCCGTCCGACTGAATGTCGTTCGCAGGATATATAAGGGGAGTATGGGTAACGGCCAAAATGGGGGTCGTCCATACATGGTCTCCCCAGCACCTAGGTGTCTTCCATAGCCTACGCGTAGTAGGGTAGTCTTCCTAGCGGTATTTAGGTAGTCCACGGAGGCCAGGGTGCTTTCGGGACAAATACCTCAGTAACCCGCCTGGACCTTCTCCCCTTGATTTGTAGCATTACTATGGGTTGTTATTTGACTCTAGAGGTATGAGTCTTATCACGGTAGAGTATGTCCCGAGAGGCGGGCTATGGGTAGCGCCCACTTAGCCAACCATCGGCTACATCTCACTGGGGGAGTTTGCATGTCAATCTATCACATTGGATAGTCGCGTAGATTAAATATTGGACTGCATAGCTTGTATAGACGAAACTACCACGGGGCCAGTGCGTACATCACCTTGGTATTGACACCGGTTGTTGTGATAACAGTTCGCCACTGGTATGACTTCGATAGGAAGAGTTTTTCCACCTGTGGTTGTATTGGAGATGCATTGCAGAAACTCACATCCCATTGACGGAGTTAAGTGTACCCGAGTTGGTCCGACACTTCCAGCAGGATAATTCCTGATGGAGGGTAGACCTCGGACAAACCCTGAGCAGGACAGGGTGCTTGCACAAGGTGGGAGTAGTGGTGAATGTCAAAGGCTTAAATCTGATATCTACTTAAGTTTAAGGGTTTGGCATTCTCCTTCGATAGCCAACTTTCCTCGCGAGAACTTATTAAGTGAAGCTTTCAGCTTAACGATATCAAGTTTTACTGTTTGATTCTTTTGAATTATTTACCTCATCTTTATCTTCTACTTTGAGTGTTTGGTGCGGTCGCAACCTTAGAGTTGACGTCTCTATATGGTGCTCCTGTTACAGTCTATCATTAAGCGCACTCGCTTAACTCTCTTCTGAGAATTGTTGAATCCATCATCGGGACATTTGTTTAAGTACGAGTCGCTTGTCTGGTACAAGAAGTATCAGGTGGAAAGAATAATATCTTCAGTTATGGATATAGTAGAGTATGACTATGACCTTTGCCGCTATAATGCTATTGCAGACTTGCGCGGAATAGGATGGAAGTCTATCGAGGAGCAGATGGCCAACCTAGAACCCACAGACATCCCTGAAGGAGTACAGGAGTTAAAAATATTAAACCCTGTTACCTTTCTTCAAAGCTTCACGCATGACCCTTCAGTAGGACAATGAATCCCTTCACAAAGACGAACTTCCATGACCTTTGCCAACTTCAGGAGCGAACTGTTTGAACCCTACATAGTGAGAGAAGTAACCAAGAGGTTTCAAGAAGCCAAGGCTTCTATGGGAGATTTCATCACGGCTACTCAGCTCGAATGGCAAACCCAGATGGTAGCCAATGCCAACCGCTGGATGAAAATTCAGCAGGTAGAGTACCGTAAATTAGCCCTTTCAGATCGAATGATCAGGGCATGCCTGACAGCTTTGGAGTTGGCTGTTCAGGGAGGGCACTCAATAAACTCCGACAACGACGTCAACATGCGTACTGCACCTCCGCTACCTCTCGCAATTGAACCTCCTCCACAATACGCAGCTGAGATGGTCTAACGACCCTACGATAGGTAGCTACAATCACTATCACCTTAGCCTAAATGGTATACCAAGTGGTAACCAGAGGTGGTATGGTCTCGTATACTTTATACAAATAGCTGGTAAACCTAGGATAAGGCCTAGGGAATTGTTGAGTAGCCTTGAGGTACTCTACTAGGCAGGGTAACCTTTCGGGAGAAGATTCGCATAAGGTCAAGAGAATTATGGGAATGTTACACGGACCTCCGAGACAACTTCTGTGGTCGACTGGAGGACTTCCTGAGCTGTTAAAGGGATAAGAGGGCAAAGTTACCCTACCTTGGGAATTTGGTTATTATGCCCATGGGTCCCAGGTACCCTACTGAGGAACCCAAGTTACGCTATGTTCACCGGCAAAGTCATCCTAGAACTTAGAGGCCGATTGCCTCACATTCTTAGGGCTCTTAAATGTTCTTGGGCGCACACACATCTGCACGGTGAGACCCCACGCCTATGTAAGGGTGGTCCGAACATACTATTGCACTTGGGCGGGTTTTGCTAACACCCCGCTCTGGCCCCAGCATTGGGACGGCGCGTCATAGGCAGACGGCTGCATAGTTGCTCCTTTGCTAGGTAAAAGAGGTCATTGGAGCAGCTGCCGTAACACCGTATACGTCGTTGCCGTCCGTCCGACTGAATGTCGTTCGCAGGATATATAAGGGGAGTATGGGTAACCGCCAAAATGGGGGTCACTCATATATTGTCTCTCGGGTATCTAGGAGTCTATTCTAGCCTACGGGTTGTAGGGTAGTCTTCCTAGTGGTACTCAGGTATTCTCAGAAGGCCAGGGTGCTTTCGAGACAAATACCACAGTAACCAGCCCGGACCTTCTCTTCTTGATTTGTAGCATGACTATGGGTTGTTATTGGAGTCTAGAGTTATGAGTCTTATCACGGTAGAGTATGTCCCGAGAGGCTCTCTATGGGTAGTGCACACTTAGCCAACCATCGGCTACCTCTCACCGGCGGAGCTTGCATATCAATTTATCACCTTGAATAGTCGCGTAGATTAAATGATGGACTGCATAGCTTGTATAGACGAAACTACCACTGGGCCAGTGAGTCCGCCACCTAGGTATTGATTCCAGTTGTTCTCATAACAGTTCGCCACTGGTATGACTTCGATAGGAAGAGTTTTTCCATCTGCGGTTGTATTGGAGATGCATTGCAGAAACTCATATCCTATTGAGGGAGTTAAGTGTACTCGAGTTGGTCCGACACTTCCGGCAGGATAAACCCTGATTGAGGGTAGACATTGGACAGACCCTGATCAGGACTGGGTGCTTGCACAAAGGTCGGAAGTAGTGGTGAATGTCAAAGGCTTAAATCTGATATCTACTTAAGTTTAAGTGTTTGGCATTCTACTTCGACCACCCACTTTTCCTCAAGAGAACTAAATTGAGTGAACCTTCGAGCTTAACCATATTAAGTTTTACCGTTGATTCTTTTGAATTATTTACCTCATCTTTATCTTCTCCTTTGAGTGTTTGGTGCGGTCGCAACCTTAGAGTTCACCTCTCTACAGTGTGCCCCCGTTACAGATGGTGGCTGTCATGTTGCATATGGAAATGGCACCAATTTTGACTCAAGTCGCTCAGACGGCCTTGGAATGGCAAGAGCGAGTCAGACAATTGGAACAGCAATTGCAAGTGTTGGTCGTTCCCCAACCAGCCCCGTTGACGGTGGCATTCGAAGAACCCATCAGCTCTAGAGGTGTTAGCCCTATGGCAACCCTCAGGAATCTTCGAGTCGCAGCTCAGCGGAGTAGTGTTACCAAGTCTACAAGCCAAGCTTCGAAACAAAGCTAGAGGCAACCCTCGCCATAGCCACCACCTCGAGCCCCATGGAACGTACCTACCCCGCCGCTAGTTGAACCTACAACACCAGCACCGGCGATACAGGTAGAATCAGATCGGCCCTACGCGGTTGCGGCCTCAAGGCCAATACCTGCCACACCTCACAATCGGGTAGCCTCTGCTTCGGCTCAGCCACCACCGGCTCCAGCAAAACCTTCGGGCAGAGCTGGATGGTTCGTCTTTTCAGACCAACCAGGACAATTGACTTCGAAGTATTGTAACAAAGCATGTCGCATGGTTGGGGGAGACGGTAGTGAGTTTTATTTTTCGCATCGGCCACCTTGTGTTAAAAGGATAGACAAAGCCATTATAATGGGCCTGAAAGAAAAGACCGCAGTCACCACAAAGAGCCGTTGTACCTATTGTGAGTCGACCCAACATAAGGTAGCCGACTGTGGGGATTTTCAGCATGATTACCTGAGACCCCAACCTCAACAATCTGTCCGTCAACAGCTCCCACCACGTTCGCCCCCGTACCCACCGTCTGATCAGATGGATGAGCACGAGCCGGAGGAAGAACTGTTTGACGGCTATGACATGCCTGGGGGAGCCAAAGGTGGAAACACCTGAGGCGCTGGAGGTGGACAACCTCCCAGAGGCGGAAACGTTGCTGGAGGAGATGATTCGGGTGATTCCAGTTCTTCTTCGTCCGATAGTGATGGATACGATGTCTCACCCCCCGATCTGACAGACTTCCTTGGCAGTCGCAAGCGCCAGTGGAGTTGAGAAAAGATGGACAGGTACGATAGACGATATGGGGCTCTGAATAAGTTTATTCAGGAGTGTCATAAGGCTAAGAAGTCATCTCATCTGCCTAAGAAGCCAGAGAAACTTGGAGTTGACCCCTTTACCGGGGATCCCAAGGACACACAACGCTTCGTACATGATGTTGAAATTAAGCTGGACTACTTCCGCGATTCCTTGGTAAAGGAAATCGACAAAGTCAGCCTCGTCATCCCTCTCTTGAGAGATACAGCCAAAGAATGGTATAACGCCATACACCCGCACATTAAGAAAGATGCAGCCAAACGACGAGGGATGAAGTTTGATCCCAAGAATGAGTTGCAAACCTGGGAAGGGTTTCGCAAGCGTTTGGAAGGGAGCTTTGGCGGTCACTTGGACAGGAATCGCGCTCTGAGGGAATGGAGCCAGTTGTACATGAAGGACGGAAAGGTCGATCGCTTTATCGACGAACTTATCCGCCTTGCAGCAGTGTTAGGGTATAGTGGGGAGTTTGTGAAAGACAGGGCAGGCATGGGCATGACTGACGTCCTCAACGCTGCCTGGTCCATGAAAACCCCCCATCCAGTAGCATATATGGATTACCTAGACCTATTGCCTCAAACTGGACACCAACTCGAAGATGCCTCCAATTTTCGTATACAGGTACAAAAGGAGCCTCATTCTGCAAAACGTGCAAAGGGCGACGACAGGCATACTTCTGAGAGAAAGGGACAAAGGAAGGACAAAAAGGCCACAGGCCCACTGCAGCAGAAGCCTGGCAACCGAGGGCAAGGGTTTACAAAACCCGCAGAAACAGAGCATACGAAGATGCACCGGAATGTTCCTCAGACTCTGATTGCCCAGCGCTAACGGCTAAATCAATATTCCCGTTGTTGACAAGATGGTCATTACTGGGGGAAGTGTCTATCCGCAGCCCCAGTTGTCGCGTCCTCAGACATTAGGCGAAAACGAAGTGCTGGTGAGGCTGGACACGAAGCCACCCAAGTCCCAAAGTCCAGACGCATTGAAGCGGGTCCTAAACCTGCTGTGAAACACGTTGTTGCCGTGCTCCGTGGATCACCCCCCCCAGATTTGGATATCTTGGAGGTTAATACCGACATGGATGACAAGGTAAGCTTTATCCTATGATAAGATCATGGATGGAAAGATGCTAAAACTTTACGCTAGGCCGAATGATGGGCATACTAGGTGAAGATGAAAGATGTCGGTTGTATGTTCCCCAGCCTTAAGCGCTGCAAACTGAAACTAATATATCGTGCTAGAAAATGCATGATGGAGGAAGGTTTCTTTTGTGACGTGTTGGGATGGTTACAGCTCTTTCAATTTAGTTTTGTTTATTTCTTATGTGATACTGCGCACTGTGTTGTTTGCTTATCTCATACTGTTTTCCATTTTTTGGAAGGAATTTGGTTGGGTTTTATTTTGATTTCGTCAGGCTGGACTTGACTTAGCAATTGAAGTTATTTTGCAAGTTTACCTGAGGAGGGTTGAGTACCCGAAATCATGCTGGCGTGATAGTAAACACTCTAGCTATTGAAACCCCGTAAACTTATCAAGTGGTAAAACTATTCACGACCCATTGTAGCCACTCTTGTGTCGGAAGGCAAGAGGTATTGACAAGTTATCGTAAACCATACCAAATCCTTCTGAGAAATACAAACCGAAATGTTTAGGGACAAGAGACCCAAGAAGCGGTTGAGGCTTGCTGGCCCACCGCCACACACAAGATCCATTCACGTGAGAGTGAGATTGGAATGAAGCCATAACCAAGAGAGGCTGAGTGGTGAAGCCCTCTTATTATTGGATAGTGGGGCTACTGGTGCTGTTCTAAGTAGCGATTGGGTTAAGGATACACAAGTACCTTGCGTTCATCGGAAACATCCGACACCTATTACAGATGCAAGTGGGAATCATATCCCAGGTTTGGGCCTCCATTATACTACTACGGTAGATATGTACATAGGAGACCACATGAATAAAATGCGATTTGAAGTTGCACACATGCTGGCACGCAAAGTAAATAGTTACCTGCCAATGTCGTGGTTGAAGGACTACAACCCAGATATCAACTGGGAAAAGAGCAGTCTGAAGTGGCGCTCTGACTATTGTAAAGCCCCCTACCTTAGAAAGGAAAAGCGTTTAGAGTTCATTACAGAGGAAGAACTCTTAGCCGAAGACCCAGACAACATCTTTGTCATGGGAATGGCCCTCTATACTGATGATGACGGGGACGATATCAAGGTCAAAATCCTTCCAGAATATCAAGACTATGCAGATATATTCAGTCAGGAGAGGATAAATGCGCTGCCCGAGCATAGTAAATACGATCAACGTGTTGACCTGGTCCCTGATGCCAAGTTGCCAGATGGGCCTATATATCCCTTGTATAAGAAGGAATTAGACGCATTATGGAATTATATTAAGGAAATAGACGATCATGGAAAGATCAGAAGATCTGCTTCGCCAATAGGCGCTTCTGTCCTATTTGGGCCGAAGCCTGATGGTACGCTTCGGTTATTTGTTGATTGCCGAGGGTTGAACAAGATTACTATTAAGAATAAGTATCCACTACCCTTGATAAGCGAGCTTAAGAGTAGGCTCGGTAAAGCCACTGTCTTCACAAAATCGGATTTGAAGAATGGCTATTATCCTATCCGCATGGCGGAAGGAGAGGAATGGAAGACCGCTTTTAAAAGCAGATATGGTCTTTATGAGTACACCATGATGCCCTTTGGGGTATGCAACGCACCCGCAACTTTTCAAAGTATGATTAATGATGTATTCCGTGACATGTTAGATGTCGGAGTCATCGCTTATATGGATGACATTCGGATCTATACGGAAACAGTTGAAGAACATGTCGCCCTAGTTAGGCGGGTCATGGAAAGGCTGAGAATGCTACGCCTTTGCGTTAGCATTAAGAAGTCAAGCTTCCATCAACAGGAAGTAGAGTTCCTTTGGTATAAGATATCCGATAGAGGAATCACTATGAGAGGTACAAAAGTTGAAGAGATCCGGGGATGTTCAACGCCCGAAAAGGTAATCAATGTGCAAAGCTTCATGGGCTTTGCCAATTTCTATCGTCGGTTAATAAAAGGTTATAGTAAGATAGCCAAACCATTAACAGACCTGACAAAGAAAGGTATCAAATGGACGTGGACTCCTTCATGTCAGGATGCTTTTGACAAATTGAAGGAGATGTTTACCACAAGTCCGATTCTGACACACTTTGAGGACACTCGTCCAACTAAGTTGGAAACCGACGCTAGTGACTTTGCATTAGGAGCCGTATTATCTCAACTCTGTGAGGATGAGAAGTGGCATCCTGTAGCATTTCATAGTGGAAAGTTCTCGCCAGCTGAGATAAATTATGACGTCCATGATAAGGACATGGCCGCAACAGTGGCAGCGTTTAAGGAATGGACATATATGTTGATGTCGGTTGATCATCAGATATTGGTATATACTGATTACAAGAATTTTGAGTACTTTAATACTACAAAGACTCTAAACCGGAGACAAAATCATGCGCAGAATTTCTACAACTGTTCAATTTTAAGGTTATTTATAGAGCGAGACGGTTAAAGGAAAAGGCTGATGCTTTGTCGAGGCGTAGGGACTACAGCCCTGAAGGGGGGAGTAATTCCTAACATTTTATATTTTTCGCCCTGGACAGTATAGTGGAGAGGAGCCTGTCATCTTGTGACCACATGTGTTGCAGACTTGCCAAGGTTTTCAGTTGCAGACAACATTTCATGATGTAACGACCCTACGATAGGTAGCTACAATCACTATCACCTTAGCCCAAATGGTATACCAAGTGGTAACCAGAGGTGGTATGGTCACGTATACTTAGTATATACATAGCTGGTAAACCTAGGATAAGGCCTAGGGAATAGTTGAGTAGCCTTGAGGTACTCTATTAGAAAAAATAACCTTTCGGGAAAACATTCACAGAAGATCAAGAGAATTATGGGGATGTTACTCGGATCTCCGAGAGGACTTCTGTGGTCGACTGGAGGACTTCCTGAGCGGTTAAAGGCATAAGAGGGCAGAGTTCCCCTACATTGGGAATTTGGTTATTATGCCCATGGGTCCCAGGGACCCTACTGAGGAACCCAAGTTACCCTACCTTCACCGGCAAAGTAATCATAGAACTTAGAGGTCGATTGCCTCACATTCTATGGGCTCTTAGATGTTCTTGGGCGCAGACGCATCTGCGCAAGGAGACCCCACTCCTCTGTAAGGGTGGCCCGAACATACTATCGAACTTGGGCGGGTTTTGCTAACACCCCCCTCTGGCCCCAGCGTTGGGACGGCGCGTCATAGGCAGACGGCTGTGTAGTTGCTCGTTTGCTAGTTAAAAGAGGTCGTTGGAGCAGCTACTGTAACACCATATAAGTCGTCACCATCTGTCCGACTGAATGTCGTTCGCAGAATATACAAGGGGAGTATGGGTAACCACCAAAATGGGGGTCACCCATATATGGTCTCTCCCGCATCTAGGAGTCTATTCTAGCCTATGGGTTGTACAGTAGTGTTCCTAGTGGTACTCACGTAGTCTCAGAAGGCCAGGGTGCTTTCGTGACAAATACCTCAGTAACCAGCCCGAATCTTCTCCCCTTGATTTGTAGCATTACTATGGGTTGTTATTGGACTCTTGAGGTATGAGTCTTATCGCGGTAGAGCATGTCCCGAGAGGATGGCTATTGGTAGCGCCCACTTAGCCAACCATCGGCTACATCTCACCGGAGAAGCTTGCATGTCAATTTATCACATTGGATAGTCGCATAGATTAAATGATGGACGGCATAGCTTGTATAGACGAAGCTACCACTGGGCCAGTGAGTCCACCACCTAGGTATTGACTCCGGTTGTTGTCATAACAGTTCGCCACAAGTATGACTTCGATAGGAAGAGTTTTTCCACCTGCGGTTGTATTGGAGATGCATTGCAGAAACTCACATCCAATTGACGGAGTTAAGTATACCCGAGTTGGTCCGACACTTCCAGCAGGATATTTCCTGATGGAGGGTAGACCTCGGACAAACCCTGAGCAGGACAGGGTGCTCGCACAAAGGTCGGAAGTGGTGGTGAATGTCAAAGGCTTAAATCTGATATCTACTTAAGTTTAACTATTTGGCATTCTACTTCGACAACTAACCTTTCCTCGAGAGAACTAAATTGAGTGAAGCTTCGAGCTTACCTATATTAAGTTTTACCGTTGATTCTTCTGAATTATTTTACCTCATCTTTATCTTCTACTTTGAGTGTTTTGTGCGGTCACAACCTTAGAGTTCACCTCTCTACAGGGTGCCCCTGTTACCCATGAGGCTCTTATGAAAGCAGCTGATAGTGATCAAACCTATTTAGCAACGCTACAGGCACTCCTCGCAGGCCATAGTAAGGTTGATACAAGTTTTAGTATCGAAAAGGACTTGTTCCTGTATAAGAACAGGTGGTACATTCCAAAGGATGAAAGCCTCAGGGGAACGATCATGGAGGCAGAACATGATTCAAAGATTGCTGGACACTACGGAACATACAAGACCGTTGGTAGGGTTAGGGCTCACTTCTATTGGCCAAAGATGGATGAAAAGATTACCGAATACGTTCGCTCTTGCGATGTATCTCAACGTAATAAAGTCATCCGGCACAACAAGTATGGACTCCTAGAACCCTTAGAAGTTCCAATGTGTAACGGGGGCACCCTATAGAGAGGTGAACTCTAAGGTTGCGACCGCACCAAACACTCAAAGTAGAAGATAAAGATGAGGTAAAAATAATTCAGAAGAATCAACGGTAAAACTTAATATAG
>Ga0307509_10010939_pt1 | contig 11058 bp, 10 predicted proteins | sample 10_EM_MG_FD_202245 | JGI IMG/M metagenome (GOLD analysis project Ga0307509, IMG submission 202245) | Populus trichocarpa ectomycorrhiza microbial communities from riparian zone in the Pacific Northwest, United States - 10_EM | ecosystem: Host-associated > Plants > Roots > Unclassified | place... | reverse complement strand
GTATACGAGCATACAGTCCGAGAACCAGAATGGTGATGGAGGAAATGCAAGAATGTCGCCATGTCGAGAAGTTTGCGAGGTAGAAGATGAAGGTCAACAACACCAATCAGCGGGGAAAAAAACCAATCGCGATTCCGTATAGCACTGAAAAGAGCTGTAATACGGATAGGGACGAAATTACACCATGCGGGCTTATGGAGCCGACGATCCAGCGGGGCTGTCAGATTTTATTCTCCTTCACGGGTATCTGTACACGGATGCACGCTATGAAACTACAGACCAAGTTTCCTTCGTATTGACACTGAGTGTCTCTAGGACTTTACACCCAGTTATAGAATTTCGTCTGCCAGCACAAAACATCAAAATTGAAGGAAGATGAATATGATGCTACCGAAAAAAATTACGCGTTCCGTGCCTCTTATATCACATCCAAGTATTTCGATGGAGGAATGCTGGTCGCTGTGGAGGAAAACAGCGTCGCTGTTTTTCTAAGCTTCTATACTTCCAGAATGATATTCATTCAATCTTGACTTCGACCTTTTGGTGGATGAAGCATTCCGCTGCTTTTGTCGACCAAGGGGCATTTGGATAATTCACCCTGAGCACCACTGGCAATTTTTGCAGGTTTAACTTCAATTTCTTCGATACGGTTGCTCTGCCTTGATCTCTCTTTGATGAGTCTGAGGTTTCGTCGCATAAAACCCGATGCGTACCTTTCCAGCTCCATATATGCAAAAGTTCCTGAATACGGGTCAGATGTGGGTATATATATAGAGCGTCGATATGAATAAATCAGCGTTGAAATATACAATATTCTATTGATATGGTCAAAGCTATATCATAAAGCCTAGAGGGGACAGCAAAAGCCTACGGAATAGGAGAATCACCTGAACTCATTCAAATTAATCGATAATGTAACCCGAAGGGTCGAATTCAAAGCCACAATCTCGGGATGATATCGATAGCATTGAAATCAGCTGCCCTCAACATTCAATCCACGCCGCCGACTGGCAGTGCTTTAAGCGATCCCCTGACAACTGGTGACCATGATTTAAACATACGCAGTTACGACGGAAAGAGATGATCGCATCTATATAGGCTCCGATATTCTCAACTGATTGCGAGCTTTTAAAATAGAATCGGTCACATTCATGGGCTTGACCATTTTATCATGATACCGGCAACCAATTTCTTGCTCTCCATTAGATATAACCTGCTTATGGAAGTCTTTTGAGTCGGTGGAGGCGGGGTAGATTTTGAGAAATATCATGTAACCACATACACTCTCTAAGTGGATATATTTCATGTGGTAATGCGATGTTCTTACTGAAACGAATCAACAACGGAAGACGTGAACGTAAAACATAGTACCCGGAAGGCGCCGAAAGGGCGCCTTTAGCGCCCGAAGGCAGTGCTTCCGGTGGTCCGGGACAAGACACCGTTTTTCGGGCAGAATTTTGAACATCCGTCGGGATGACGAGTCGCCCGATTCTCTTTGCCAAGTTGGGACAATTGAGCCTTTACCATGTTATTGACATGAAGTCTTAGCTTTCATATTGAGCATCTTGCACGCAAAAGCTTAGGTCCGGAGCAAGCCCTTGCTCCGGTCCGGTTAATGGCATTTACTCAACAAACAAACGTCTGTATTCGGCTTTGTTTGTGCTTAGCAACAAGCAGAAGGGCTTGGAACAAACGAACCTAGCAAAGGCTGTCCTTGTCTCTTGTCCTACAAATGTCCAAAGAACCCGACTGGTGGTCATTTTTATTCAAATCGCTTCTCATGATTTCTATCACAAGTTACAACTCCATTGGCCCACTACCGGTCCCACCATAGCAAATAATGGAGTATGGTCAAGTTATCTATCATCTCCGTGACGAATCCGTCGTCCAAAATAACATGTTCCTGAGACGAACCAAAGTTAGCACACGGACATTTGCCTTTACATAAATTCAAATAATTCAAGTCAATATAATGACTATGCTAATAAAGTAACACTGCGGGGATATTAATAACACCAGTGGGGACACAGGATTTGTATTCTTCCGAGGCCGCCGGGCTTCTTTGGTGCCCATATATGTTTACGGACGGGGTTGTAGATAGAATGAGGAGTGATATTTATGTTGTGGAATGGGAAGAAGGTCGTCCAGTCCAGGGTGGAGGAGTAATGATCATGATCATGAGGATGAACTCATCCCACCCCCCTCCTCTACCAACCCTTGAAGGCGAGCCGGTGGATTAGAAGATATAAGATTGGGGACCAGTGATCGTCAACAGCTCTCCGACGCGCACTCTAGCACGTACTAGGCCTCACAGTGAACATGGGGTCGAGGGATTATCGTATACTAATTTTGGCCATAGACGGTCACGAAAATCCCGAGCGCCGTGCCTTGAGCATTTAACCCCTGGTTAAAGCATGGTTCCTTGTCACTATGATTCCTGAGCGCTGCGAAGCATATGATCGTTAATCGACCATACTGCTGAAAATTGCATTTCGGCTCTCACGCGACGCACTCGCAGTCACTGGAGAGTTCTGTCAAATGCAGTAAATGATCATGACGTAGTCACAGAACTTTGGTAAACGTTCGCAAAGTGCACAACTTTAGATTCGATATCGGGGTTAAATGTGGGGGGAACGCACACTATCCCATTTTCAGGCAACGGTGATGACGTCACAGGGTGCACATGGTTTATGATATATGTACACAATATCTCGCCTATCGAAAGGAGTACCAAAGGGAACAAGCAGATAGCGCGTATCGGCAGTTACTCGCATGAGAAAACCTCCCACCCCCCATCGTAGATCGCACTGATAAATCCATTCAGCTGTTCAATTCAAATAATATCATAACCATCACCCGCACGTTCCCCCCATTCCAGATGTATGTTCTAATCGCCCCTATCTTTACCCGAGTTTCCCTATCTACATCAGCGCGAAAGGAGAACCGGTATTTCAGAGGCAGTCCAACCGGGTCCGGAATTCGGGAGAACCGACAGAAATCAGAGTTCACGGGGTACGATAGTGTAATTTTGAGTTTGGTCGGACAAGGCCCTTGAAGTTCGAGAGCTCTGTGAGGACATGAGGCGCATTTTTGCCTTCTTTATTATCCGGGATCCCCAACGAGGAAGTTCAGGTGAGATGAATGAGCGTGAGTAAGTGTGCATTCGGGCGGTGAATGTTCGAGCTAAGCAAGGTGAGGTTAGGTGATGCGCGAGACCTAAACGGAAAGAAAGTTATGACAAAGGATGAGTGAAGATCCCCCATCCTTAGATATCTAAAATAAGCAGCCAGGATTCCATCATTCAAACAGGTTGGGCGATTGAGCCCAGATGGCGGTGGAGGAGACAAAACGCCGAGTGGCGTACATATCAGCCGCCTTGTCGATCCCAGGCTGACAACGGCCTGACATGGGAGGAAAAAAAAAAGATTTCACTCGGGTTGCTGACCTGTATGCCCAAGTAAAGCGCAGTGAAGATAGTAAAGGTTTGCCAACGAACATATTCGAGAAGCGAAAATCCCTCACTGAATCTCCGCACAAGCATGAGATGAAGAGGGCTGCACAAGAAGTTGGTCATTCGATCAGGTCGATTTCACAAGACTGCCTTCTGGGATTGTGGTGCTCCGGAGGAGAGGGGGCAAAAAATAGGGGGAAAAAAAAAGTCTTTTAAATAATGGTTCGTGGGAGATGAATTTGTGGCTATGCAAGTCAATAATGGCTTCAGGAGGAAGTTCCTGGAATCTTCGGTAGATAATGATCGCTTGATAGAGTGGGAAGCTGGACGGATCGAATTGGAGATTTATTCTGATAATTTGTTGTCGAGTTCGGGTTACATTTGACCAAGAAGACGGGTGGCCCGCGAGTATGGGGTATTGGCGACAGGCGACAAGAGGAATCGAAGAATGCCAATAGAAAAGGGTTCCCATGGACTGGGGAAGATAACAAAGGCAACAGGGAAGTGCAGGACGACATGAGGCCAGAGTCACAGAGCGCACAGATGCCCTCTCGACCTAGCCTCTGGCGAAAAGCCCTCAAGACGGCACTTGATGGAAGCTTATGCAAGATGGTTATACCCAAGAAACTTCAATAATCCGGTAACCCAATTTTAAGGCTATTTTTCGAAAAATTTTGAGAGGTTTTTGAGACGAGGAATTATGGGAGGATCCAGAGAAGGTTCGGAGTTGAGGCGTCCAATTTTAAGTCACGGGCAAACATATCATTCCCAATCGGGAGGATCTGTATTTGCCAGTATTTGGCAATAGCTGTGGTGGTCTGTGCGCCTAAAAGGAAGACCGGGCCTGTCAACTCTAGTCAACATTACCACCTCAACCACCCACAAACCATGATTAAATACGCCCAGCCCGCATTCCAGTTTTTCCTCTCCCAATAACCCACGCAGGCATTGTCGCTGGCGGGTTTGCTCGCCAGCGCTGTGTCTCTTCTTCATTCAACATGGTCAGTCTCGCTATTTGGTCAGATTTCACTGGCAAGCTGAGTTCGTCGTCGTAGATTGTCAGCAGCAAGAAATATGCATGGTGCGACTATATTATTTTTATTTTTGTTTTTATTCATTTTATTCGTCTAGTGAAACCTGCATCAAGGGTCATAGGTCTTCAGCGTGCAAACACACGGATCGTCCTCTTTTTGAAATCAAGAAAAAAGGTCGACCCGTCACCCAGTGTGAGCATTGTCGAGAGCTTCGGAAAACAAAACAAGTCCACGTCAAATGTATATGTGAATCAAAGGTCGATTACCCGTCCTCTCAGCAAGGTGTGTTAAACCATATTTCTGTGAACATTATACAGTCAGCTCATTGATAAGATTATATTTCATGCCCCTCAACGTTCAGGCCCTAAACTGGGATTTGAGAGCGCCGCGTTTCCCAACGGCTTACCAGAAGTCTTGGGAGCGACGGTCGCGTTTCAAAGCCCCGCAGAGGGTACATCCTCTGATTCTGACCATGGTGGTATGCAGCTCCTTGCTTGGCGACATTTATTTTGTATGCCAGCAATGCTGATCTCATACTACTAGGCGCCTTAATCGGCCACCATTGCAAGTCAGGAGACCCTTGCAAATGCGTTCTGCCGAGAGCCAGAACAAAACCACGAGGCTCATCTCAAACGCAGCTTAACTCCATGCTTCCGTCGGGCTCTTCCTCGGGCCACCCGTCCCAATCTTCTTCGTCCCATGCTTCTTCTCAGATTCTCGCCCGCATCGCTGTCCTGCGCCCCGTCCTACCCCGTCCTGCCCAACAGGACATGGGGTTTCCATTCCAGGGGCCTGTGCACAACCCATCCATGAGCGCCCCTCATGGCTATCCTAGTAATCGTCATCATGACAGTTACGCTCCGTACACACGTCACGGTATGACCCCTCAAAACCTTGCGCATCCTCGGTCTTATGTCGCTTCATCCGGACCTTCCAATCCTACATATTCCTACACCGAGCAGATGTATCATCGCGACCCCATGCAGATGGGGAACCCACCACATCCATCCGGCGGTCCCGCCTGGCAGTCACAGCTGCCCCAAAGGCAGCAAGGAAACAACGCCCTCGATGACTTCCCCTCAATGTGTTCTTGTGGCGACGATTGCGCATGTCCTGGCTGCGTTCACCACAACCGCTCAACCATGCCGTCTTCATCTGCATATGCCTCATGCCGCAACCCTAACCAGTGTGGCACTTGTCTAGACTGCACTATCATGTCCCTCCCCGCCTCTGCCATTTTTCCCCCCAACACTGCTTTGTCAATATACGACTCCCCCCAAAACGACGTAATCGATGATTGGCTCCGACAGATGTCTGCTTCTCAATCGAATTCTTCCGACTTCCAGAACGGTTTCCCTATGCACAATGAGAATGCTGTCGGGGGTTCGATCCAAGGGTGGAACGGCAATCCTAGTCCTAATCGTGCTTTCCCCCCGTTTTCCACCAATAACTCCATGGACCGTGATCCGCGTGGCATGCCCAATTCCAATTTTGGCCCAAACACAATGATGCACCCCTTTCCTGCTCAGCCCCAGCAACGCTCAAGTAATCCTATGCCCAGCAGCCGCTCTCAATACCATGCTGTCGATCCTCGCCTCCTCTCTACTAACACAGGTATGATGGGCAGGGGTGAGGGTGGCCATAACGCTGCATTTTTCGATGGGCCACGTAGCCCCTCGCCCTCTGCGTCCTCGCAGTCAAGCTACCACGGCTCTGACACGCACAGCAGCAGCATCGTTGGCAGAAATGGGGGCGCTGGTGGAGGGCGTCCCAGTGGGCGCATGCAGGGCATGTTCCCTAACCCCCAGGGTGTGCGCTCGACGCCTCAGCTGGACATCCCCCCGAATATGATGCGTGGGCCGAGCTCGTCTGCCAGTATCTCGCCATCGCCCGGCTCTGTCTCTAGCTCTGGATCGGGCTCGAGGCCGACGTCGGCGCGTTCGCCATATCCGTCGAGTAATCCTGACAACGACATGGCGTCAGAATATCATCCTTCTTTGGCTGGGCTGCAGATTTATTAATTAATCTTTTCTCTCTCTCTTTTTTTTTTTTTCTTGCTTCCCTTTTCGAAGCCGTCTTTTATCGGTTTCTTCTTCTACTTGCATTAACCCGTTATATGCTTCTCCTGACCCACGCTTTTTCTTATTTACTTCCTTTTTGACGATCATCGCTCCGTTCTTTTGCAACTTATATGTTCTTGTCTGGGTCCCTGATCGCTTTTTTTTTTCTTTTTCTTTTTTTCGTGTTCAAAAGTTCTTGTTACATCAACCATCGCCATCATTTTTAAAGTCATCCACGAACATGCGGTTTCATAGTATTTACAGAGTCACAGCCCAGAGTTCAGAGTTGGTCGAGCTCCCCGTCCTTTTACAAAATTTCTTGTAGGATTAAAAACTGGGTCCACATTGGGCCCCTCCGATTGTGTAGGCACATCCTGGTTAAGGTTCAAACGTTATTGCATTCTTCACGCCATTTTATAGACCTCTGTTCACTGCTCAAATGTCAGAGATCATTGATTAGACCGAAGTGTGGAAGAGGTCGACTCTGAGAAATGTCACCGCACCAATGAATTTCCGGGTTCACAACTACTGCACAAAAAAAACTCTTTTTTAATTGTCTTACTTAAATCAAAAGAAATTTTATTGGCTATCTCAGTCGAGTTTTTTCAAAAAATCGTGAACGATCGGTCGAAATAGTACAGTACTGTACTATTACGACCAATCGTTCACGTCATTGTCACATCCAAAAAAAAACTATTTTTTTTTATTCGTCTTAAATCAAAAGAAATTTATTCGGCCATCTCGGAGTAATTTTTTTCCAAAATCGTGAACGATTGGTCGGAATAGTACAGTACAGTCGAACCTCTCATAAGGCATACCTCGCATAATGCATAACCCCTCATAACGCCGGGCCACCACCGAACTCAAATTTACACCCAAATTGACCTTTCATAACACATAACACATAACTCCCCATAACGCATACCCTGGGCCATCCACCGAGGGGTATGCGTTATAAGGGGTTCGACTGTAGTTCTATTTCGGATGCCAAGTCTAATGGCTAGACCCCAGCTGATCATGACAACCGGCGGCAGAGACCTATGTACATAAGTTCTCTACATAAATATAAATCACATGGGAATCACGGCGAACTCAGCCAAAATCCCTCAACATCGCGTAGTGGGAATTTGCCCAGCGACAAGCAAACGGTGAATTTCGCCCCATCCATCACACGCATGGGATCCGAGTGAATTCCTTTCGAACCGCGACCGTCGCGTTAGTGTGATTATCAAGACTTCCTGGTGACGTGGTCGCCTCGAGCCTCATCTTTGAGATCTCAGCCATTGTGAGGTTAGTATGCCAAGCCTAATAACTTGGCATTATAGCATCAATCAGCGAATAAGCGCCAACCGCCGAGTCATCAACTACGTAATCAGGCACAATTCCAAATATGGTAATATGACATCACTTCTACGCTTTGCCCGCACTCCTCCAGAGGCGTCCTAAGCCTCGCAAACCCACTTCGTTCAAGAACTAAGAAGTAATCTCTCGGTAATGCAGAAATGTATAACATATTCATTAAATTTCACATCCGGTGAGCTCACGCACTGTCTGCTAGTGTTGGGTCATGACAAATGTAGTAATTTCAAAAGTTTTCTATTTCCCAATGATTTCCTTGACCATTTAGATGCAGCGAATAATTTATACAATATATATCCTCGTTACAGTATTCGAAATATTCTGCAGAGCCCAATTTTTCACCAAAACAGGGGGGAGCAATTTTTTTTCACGGCCTACGGCCGGACTAACTAACCAACGCCACGTCCGGGATTCTCGGGCCAGTGCCGCCCCCCCAAAGGGGCGCCTCTCCACCATTTGTCACCACTAACACATATGACACGCTGAGCCCTGAAACTAAGATAAACAATTTGTCTAAGATTTGAAGAGGGAGTGCATCACAGCATAAATAGACTCTTTTTTAACTAGTTTCATCTCTTTTGCCACTCATCGAAAAGATGTACACCAATAACCCACCTGACATTGCTTCCATCTGTTCCAACCCAAATGCAATGGTTGCGCTCGTCCATTCTGCCAGACCCTTCTGGGTCCCGGCGGACCGACAAACCGTCGAGGGGTTCGCTGAATCACAGCAGCCACTGACCCTACCAGCAGCCAATTCTCATATTCGCGACATTATGGATGCTATGGCTGGACTGTCGTCCAACGAACAAAACCCAAGTATTGCGTGCGCCTTGGTAGTTGACTACGAGGGGAAGGTTGAAATCGTTCTTGCCAGCACCAATGAAGTCACACACCGCACTCAAGAGCACATAAGAAAAGTGTGGGAAGATATGGTGGAGATCTGTGCGCTCTCACTCGCTATTCGCGGCGTCATGGAATCGGCGACACCTGCGAAAAAAAGAAATCCATAGCGTTGATCCGCTCGATATATGAATTTTGTATGCCGACATTTTCCAAGAATTTCCTCGATAATCTTTCACGCTTGCGCACCTGGGTCTCGGAATACGAGAAGTGGAATCAAGAACAAGAATCTAAAGAGATGCCAGTCTGGCCAAGGAGAATGAATGAACTTAGGTCTCTGGTTACGACCATCACAGAGATTCTGCAGGACCTGTCAACTCATGAAGATGAGGTTGCGATGTCCTTCACAATGACGGACCATGAGGCCCTCGACACGTTTACTTCAACGATGGATAGTGTACGGGATCGCGCAACAAATTTACTCGCCATAGGTACCAGAGTCAGGCGTTTCACAAACCCCTGGAAACCCTTGGCCATATTAAGTGGAATAGTAAACCCATATTATTGTGAGCATCTCAGACCTTAGCAAGAACTCACCGTTTTATTTTCATGTTTCAGGTGGTTGCCTGCGTCATATCCTTGAGGATCTGATATCGTTCCCGACAAACATCGAAAGGTTACGGAAATTCTATTTGTCTCGTTACTTTGCACGAATATCGGACTTCGAACTCCAAATTCGACCTCTCAACACAGCACAATGTAAGGGGCCACCGGGCGCCTGGCCATCGAACTTTCTGGAGTGGAAGAAAGTCTATGCATACGCTCATCGAGAAAAGGGGTACAGATTCGTGGGGAGCGAAGATGCTCATGACTTTTCTAATATCCCAATCGACCCGAGTGAGCTCGTTGTGCATCCTGAACTGAAAATCGCTATCTATCTCCACATCATGGGCAGTATCTTCGCTCAACAAAGGAGCAATTCCACCCCACCTTTCAATTATATCTCTGTGTCCGAGTTGCCCTGCCGCCCGTGTGCACTCTGGATATCATACCTGAACTCGATGAATGAAGGACAGAGAGTAGAGATCAGAGGCAGCAGTTACAAATGGCCACACGACTGGTGCATGCCAGTGATAATCACTGAGGAAATATCAGGGTATATAAAGGATTTTGCGTGGAAGGAGTACTTGGAAGCGCAAAACTATCGGGGAGGGCTCAAATTGGTAAAGCACAGAAAAAAGGGCGCGAGGAAGAGAGCGAGGAAGTGCTAAGCTGCGGCCGGGATGCACGATCCTCAACATAAGGACCTGTATAGCTGTGTTTAAAACAGTAGAACATATCCGTAGCCATCGAAAAGAACTTTCGAAACGAAGACCACTTGAGAAGGGTAAACACAAATTCGCTAACAATAAATTTCTCTCATTCGCGACACTGTCGCGTCCACGCGTCTTTGTTTTACAAACTCAGCCTCTCGACCAACTTTCCGTATCCCTGTAATTCCTGACAACATACAGAGTGTTCGAGGTCTGCCAAGAAGCTTGGGATGCTTCACCTTGAACACTGCATTTGAGTCCATATTAACCACACATAAGGAGCCAAAGAGGTTAGGACAGAATATTCAACGGTTAGAAAACTTCTCATGGGTCACTGCAATGTTCATTAAAATGACTCGAGCCTCCCTTGATACATCAACCATCGCCATTGTTTTAAAGCGTCCACGAACATGCGGTTTCATAGTATTTACAGAGTTGTAGCCCAGAGTCAAAGTCGGTCGAGCTCCCCGTCCTTTTACATATTTTCTTGTAGGATCAAAAACTGGGTCCACATTGGCCCCCCCGATTGTGTAGGCACATCCTGGTTAAGGTTCAAACGTTTATGCATTCTTCACGCCATTTTCTAGACCTCTGTTCACCGCTCAAATGTTAGGCATCATTGATTAGACCGAAGTGTGGAAGAGGTCGACTCTGAGAAATGTCACCGCACCATCAATTTCCCGGGTCCATGGCCTTGAGTTGCGTTTCTAACTAGTTCTGTTTCGGATGCCAAGCCTAAGTAATGGCTAGAACCCCCAGCTGATGACAACCGGCGGCAGAGACCTATGTATATAAGTTACATGGGAATCATGGCGAACTCAGCCAAAGTCCCTCAACATCATGTTTCCGGAACGCCGCTCGCAGGTCGTGGTGGGACCTCAAACTTGAGGGGGGTGGTATGTACATAACCACTCTTCCGCTGTCAGTGTCAGTGTCAGCCAAGCGATACGCAAAAGGTGAAATTCGCCCCATCCATCGCAACGCATGGGATCCGAATG
>Ga0307509_10010938_pt1 | contig 11058 bp, 13 predicted proteins | sample 10_EM_MG_FD_202245 | JGI IMG/M metagenome (GOLD analysis project Ga0307509, IMG submission 202245) | Populus trichocarpa ectomycorrhiza microbial communities from riparian zone in the Pacific Northwest, United States - 10_EM | ecosystem: Host-associated > Plants > Roots > Unclassified | place... | reverse complement strand
GGTTGTGGACAGCCACCATACCTATCGAATGGTACTAAAATTGTGGTCAGAAATTGGTTGTGGAATGAGAAATGACCGTTTGTCTAGGTGAGTGGGGGTGTCTAGGTGACCGGTGAACTACTGTACACCGCCGGTTGCAATTACGCACTGTGAAAAATACACCAACTTAAATTCAGTCACCGAAATTCACTGAAATTAAGTCAATTTATGTCGCCTTTCAGGTGGGCAGACACTTTCAGTGGCCTACTCCAACTGAAATTTTCAGCTTTTTTCAGTCTGAATTTGACTGAATTTGTAATTTCAGTCCGAGTTGACTGAATTTAAGTTGGTACATTTTTCACAGTGCAGTCTATCCTCAGCTCTAATAACCTCTCATGATATGTCGACTTGCTTCCCTTGTAATTTTATACTGTCCTACCCAGGAATGGATCCAAACCTTCACAACGACGCTACCACAACACCAGTTCCAAGCATGATGTACAACAGCCGGGGGTTGCTGCACACACCACGAATTTCAAGTTCCGCAGCAAGGGGATCCGTTTGCTCAGAGTATAAACAAAGGTTCTGTACTAGATTATACGGCGGTAGACATTATATATACAGGTGGCATGCTGAAGGTACAAGTACACGGTATCGCTGAGAAGGGTCCGGAATGGTCATTGCTTGGGGGGAGGTCGTTTGATTGGAGGGGTGGGTTTGTTCTCGGTCGGCTTCAGCCGTTTTACGAGAGAGTTGTCCGTGGCCGGTGTCTCACCCTCAACATCCTCCCTTGGTCGTTTAGCAGCGCCCATGATGGACACACCACTAGTGGTGCTCTGGGGAGTCGGTGCTGCCGTGCTAGGTGCCCCGCCCCTTCCACCTAAGGCGCGTACTGGTCCGCCACCTCGGGTCGAAATTGGTCGGGTCGGAAGCCTATTCTGCACCGCCGTTTGCTGTGGTTTGCTAGCGGCGGGAGTAGGCTTCTGACCGGGGTTCTGCGCTGGAGTGGGTTTCTGTGTGGGGTTTTGTGCCTGAGTGGGCTTCTGTGCGGGAGTTTGGGCTGGGACAGGCTTCTGCGCAGGAGCGTGGGTAGGGGCAGGTTTCTGTGCGGGAGAGGCGATGGTCGTGGTTGGCGCGGCACCAGATCCCTGCAGTTCCAGCACTTTGGCCTCCAACTCCTTGACTTTTGCCTGGGTTCTCATGAGCTGAGCATCCTTCAGCCTCCCTTTGGTTTGCTGTTCCACCCTGCCCCTCTCAATGGCCTTCTCGATCTCCTCTTCGTGTGATTTTTCCCATTTGGCCTTTGCGGCGGCAATGGCGCCCTCGACATCCGGCGTTGTATTCTTTCCCATAGTCTCCCCTGGAACAGCGTTCGCGGTGGCGCTCTCGAGTTCCTTCTTGTGCTCGGAACGAAGACGCTCTTCCAAGGTTTTGAGCTCCTCGGCATGCTTCTTCTCGGCTTCCTCGTTCGTAGGGACTGCTGGGGGAGGATTTTCGCTTTTCGCGGCCGCGACCGCAGTGTCGATGGCGACCCGCTGTTTGGTGGAAAGGTTCTTTTTCTCTGCTTCCAGTTCCTGCAATTGCTTCCGGTAATCAGACTACAATAGAAGCGTCAGTGGGCGGTACCGAAATAGCAAGGTGGCCACTGCTCACGATCTGCATGTAGTTTTGCTTCAGCTGGTTCCTCAACCGGTTCTCCTGCTCCTGTGCTTTCTGTAGGGCGAATTGAGATTCGGATACGGATGAATAACGGACGACAAACCTTGCAGTTTGCAAGTGCCTCATCCCTCTCTCTGAGCACCTGAGCACCAGATATGCCCTCTGTGGTGGACGGAGCGGCGGATTTGGACCATGCCTCTTTCTCCACGAGAAGAGAATCCCTTTCTTTCTGTACCGAAGCCTGGGGACTAGTTAGGAATAATGGCGATCCGGAGCAGCACGTACTGACCAGAGTGGCGGTTTGATTTGACAGTTCCGTTGCCTTGGCCCTGACTTCATTGAGAGAAGCCTCCAGTGACGACTTCTCCTGTTGAAGCCCCGCGATTCGATCCTGGAGAGCCTTCAAGTCCGGAGATTCCTGGATTGCAGTGGAGGGTGCCTGTGCTTTGAGTGCATCACGTTCGGCAGTGAGAGCTGAGACTTGGCCCTTAAGTTCCATAATCGACTTGTTCAGTCCTGTAACTTGTTGTCGGACGCGTTGTGTCAATTCCCTGCTTCGGTTCTCTGAGCTCTCGACCTGAGCGTCGGTCAGTATCGAGCCTGATCAGGAGTCGTGGGACAAACCTGTTTTTTCAACTGATCGACCACCTCCGTGTTGTCCGTCACTGGGGGCCGCTCTTTTAACGCTATTTCCGCAGCTTTTAATCGCTCATTCTCGTTCTTCAGCGCTTGGAGTTCATCAGGGTCGATGCGTTCGTACTACCATCTCATCAGTTGCTGGGTATGAGTGGATGGGGATGGTTGGCATACCTTCGTGAGGAGTTGTTGGTTCCTCTCCTGCCATTTGCGGTTGTCCTGCGTGAGTCGGGCAATTTGCGAGTTGCGAGCGTCCAGTTCGGCCCGGAGGACAAGCAACTCTTGCTTGGCTGGGGCCAATTCCTCGGTGACTTGTCTCAACTTCGTGTCGAGCTCGGTAACGCGTTTGCCCTTGGCTTCAGTTTCGGTGCGGAGTGTAGCGTTGCTCTCGCGGTAGACAGTGAGTTCGTTGATCTTGTTCATCAATATGTCGTGATCGGCTTGAGTAGCGGCTGCCTCGGTAGCGCGTTCCCGCTCCTGTGTGTAGTGTGAGCGCGGGTGTGTTCCACAGGCTAAAGTGCTGTACCTCTGAAAGTGTTGCCCTGGCCTGATCCAAGCTCTGAGATAGATGATCGACCTGCGTCTTGAGGCGGGCGGTCTCTTGTTTGCCGAGTTCCAGCTGTAACTCCACGATCTCCTTCTCCTTCCGCAGCCACCCAACGACCGACCGGAGCTCGGAGAGCTTACTGTCCGGGGAATCTCCTTCTCCTCCCCCTGGGGTCGTAGAAGAAGAATTCGCGGCGTCACGAATCTTGGCGGCTTGTGAGCTAACTGACTCAAGGTGGTTGTGAAGGAGGGTGTTCTGAGCGACGAGGTCCTTGCAACTAGTGGACAATCAGCAAATTGGCAGAGACGGGGAATCGAATGACTTACCGAGCGTTAAGTTCGGACGCTTCCCTCTCAAGGGCCTTCTTCTGTTGACTCCAGCTGATTTCGGAAGCGGAAAGTTTTGCCTGAGCAGTCTCCGCGACTGTCGTCGCATCGCGGGCGGTGAGCTTCGTGTGTGCAAGTTGTTGCCTCAATTCTTCCACGAGCTTGATCGATTCGGCATGCGCGACAACTTCGCGACCATACCTCCCTTCGGCGGACTTGGCCCTCTCCTCCATCTGTTGGAATTCCCCTTGTCGCGAGGCTTGAGCACTCTCAATACTCCTTTCGGCAGAACTCATGTCGGCGATGGTATCCTCCAAGAGTTTCTTGTCCTCGGTCCATGCTCTGCGCTCGCTCTCCAGGTTCTGTTGGACAGTGGCGAGAGCCTCACCGCTCTTGCGTAGTTCGCTCTGCACCGTTTCGAGTTTCTCGCGCAGGGAGGTCTGATCAGACTAGCGGCAGGTTAGATGCCGTGCTCATTGTTAGTAGGTCGACCCCTTACCTGGTAGGTAGCGATCTGCGATTCAGTGGACGCCTTGAACTCGTCGTAGGTGGCATTGAGGGAGATCAAGGCTTCTTCGTTGGACTTGCTAATTTCCTGGAATTGGTGGACATGTCTCCGAGCGTTGGCAAGGTCAACCTCCGCAACCTTCAGAGTGGCTCTGCCTGGGGTTCAGAGCCAGCGATTGAATGAATGGAGCTCTAAATTACCTCAATTCGGCGACCTCGGCTTCGAGTTGCTGCTCACGAGTCAAAGACTCATCCGCCGAACGTGGTCCGGCGGTGGAACCAGTGGTAGACCTTCTCTCGTAGACAGCCAACCTTTCTTCATTGCCTTGGAGTTGTCGAGTGAGTTCCTGGACTCGTTGGTCAAGATGTTTCCTGCTGGTTTCGGCACCGACGAGTGCCTCGCGTGTCTTGCCCAACTCTTCAATCTAACAACGGTTAGTTGCGTGTGGGCGGGTGATAGATCTCACGCGTACCGATTTTTCGAGGCGAGTCTGCAGATCCCTGACCTCAATTTCCTTCTGAAGCGAGATATGGCGGACGGAGTCCCTCTCCTGGCCGAGCTGGTTTCTGAGGTCTTGACTGTAGCAACCAGGGGTTGAGATATTACTTGGGGTCCGAAAGAAAATCGACTCACGTTTGTCCCTCAAGCATCTGGATTTGACTCTCCAGCCGTCTGCGGTCGTTCCCTCCCGAACGTTCGAGGTCATGGTGCATTCTCTGGACATTGGCCATAAGATCGGAAAGGTGAGATCTCTCCACCGCCAACGTCCTGTTCTCTTCCACTAGGCGACTTTGAACGCCCTGAAACGTTCTCAACATACGGCGGGGTACACAATTTGGGGGTCAACTCACCTCCCAGATCTTCTTCTCGGCACGGAGGTTGGCGGATTCGTTGCGTAACTGATCGAGTCTCCCATTCGTAGTGAGCAGATCCTCGGTGAACCTGTGGCACTCGATGTCGGCGCGAGTGAATTTCTCATGAAGCTGTTGATTCCGCTTGGCCAAACTATCGATTTCGCGAGCAGAGATGGCGACTTGCTCCTGAGCCATCCGTTGACGGTCTAAAACTCGAGGTGAGCGACACCTTGTGCAAGGCACATATTTCCTTACCCGTGAGATATTCGATCCTGGCGTTGGCCTTGGCAAGGGCAGCCCCGAGCTGGGCAGCCTCCTTCTGAGCCAACATGACATCCTCCCGAAGTTTGATGGTATCGGTACCCATCTCGTTCTTGTACGTTTCGAATTGACTCTGGACCTCAGCCAATTCCTTGACGAGCTCCGAGTCAGAAACGCCATTGACGCCAGAGTCGCCGTTGATGGTAGTGGTGGATCCGGGAGCGCGGGCCTCAGCGCGTGCGAGCATGACTTTTAATGCGTCCCTCTCCTTCTGATAAGCCTGGACAGTCACCTCGTGACTCTTCTTTTGATTCTCCAGACCCTCCTGCATCTTCTGAAGCGCTTGATGAGCCTCCAGGACAGCTTCGGCCTGCTCCTGCTGAAGGCTCTCGCGGTACTCCTTCTCCTCAGCCTCCATCTTCGCGCCCAGATCCCTGACAATCTTCAATAACCTCTGATTCTGCTCCTGGAGACCTTGTATCGAACTGAACCGGACCAGATTGTTGGTGATGACCTCCTCCATGTTCGTAGCAGGAGCCAACGAAGGATCAGCCTCGAGCTCCTCGTCTGAAGGGATGGATGGATCCTGGATCCTCGCCAATTCCTTCGTCAATGTCTGAACCTGAAGACCGAGATCGTTCAACTGAGACTCGAGCAGCTCGTTCTCCCGGATGGTCTTCTTCAACTTCTGAGACGCCTCTTGGGCAAGTGTAGCGTTAGCATCCCTATCTGTAAGAGCGGAAGCCAACTGAGAAGCCAGTTGCCCTGCTTCGACCTGTAGACGTTCGTATTCGAGACGCTGTTGGGTAAGTATTGGAGCGCGTTCTTCGATCTGAGCGAGTACAGCTTGAAGAGTTCTATCCATGTGGTCGTATTCGGCGGATTTACGAGCGAATTCCTCCTGAAGCTTGACATGTTCGGCATATACCTCAGTAAAGGTCTTCCCGCTTCGCTGGGCCCGGCTGGCCATCGCGACTGTGGGGCTAAGGCCCATCATGCCAAGGTCTCCTGGAGAAGCAAAGACACTGCCGCGACCAGGAGTGGAGGGGACAATTCCAGACGTTCGGGGGACACCGCCAACAGTAGAAATCGAAGGCGCGGTGGGGAAATCGCCGGTATCCAGTCCACGAAGAAGCCTTTCCAACTCCTGAACTCGTTTCTCGGCATCATCAGCCCTCTTCCCCTCGCGGTCAATTTCGTCCTTCAGCTTCATCTCTCTCCTCTCAGCCTTCTCCCCGATGGTCGCCCAGTCTCGTTCAAGGCCGTCGACGATTTCCTTTGCGTGTTGTTCCCTTTCCTCCATCATGACGACAAGACGGCGCAAACCCGCAGCCTCACTGGAATAGGTGGCCTCCTGCTCAGCGAGTTGCCCAGTCAGATCCTGAACACGGGTAAGAGCCTGAGTGAGTTGCTGAGAAAGAGACTTGTTAGCAGCCTGGAGTGCCTTGGTGCTGCTTTCCGAGGCTGAAGAAGATTGGGCCAGGGAGTCACGTTCCGCTTGAACCTCCAGAAGTTCCGCATGTTTAGCTCTCCTGTATTTGGAGAACTCATCGGATTTCTGGTTGAGTTCGTTGACAGCCCGTTCAGACTCTTCCTTGGCTAACGCGAGTTGTTGAGAAAGGGAGTCGAGCTTGTACTGGAGGGGAGATAATATTCAGCGTGAAAACCAGTGCAGGACCCAGCTGGAATACCTTGGATGAGTTCTCGGTTGAGCGTAGTTCTCGAACCTGGCCCTCCAGTTCCTGATATTCGTGCCTTGACTGTTTGAGGTTGGTACGAAGGGTAGAAATCTCCTCTGCCACAGAATATCAGCATGCGAAACGGGCACCGGGAAACACGTTTTCGTACCATCCCGCTGCGTACAATCCTCTTTTAGTCTACTGACGATGCTAACGAGGTCACGCTTCTCCCTCTCGACATCCTCGACGCGGGTTTTGAGAGTATCTAATTCGACCGACGACGCGTTGTGGCAACTTGAAGCAGAAGAGAGTTGGGTTTGAAGAGCAACTTTCGCAGCCGCTACCCATGCGACGTTAGTGGAGGGGGATAAACGCACAGGCCACCAGAGTGCATACCTAGCTCATCTCGTTCAGACTTGACGGACTTGAGCTCTCTCTGTAGATTCTCCGCGAGATTCTCCATCTCCTTCTTGTCATTCTCCCGGTCCTGATACCCCTGGTCGAGTTCGACCTCTTTCTTCTCGGCTTCAGCACGCAGTTCCTCCACCTCGTGGGTTGTGGCGTCCAGCTGTGTCACATGGACTAATAACGTTCTGTATAGATGGAGAATCGTGTCTTCCGTGGGAGCCTCTAATGGCTCTCCGGGAATGAGTCCACTGAGCGCGTCGAGGTCGATGTCAGAAGGGAGGGAAATCGTAAATGCGGTCAAGGTCGAGGTGGAAGGCGTGTCCTGAGACGGAGGGGAGTCTTGTTGGGCAGCCGCTGCTGCGGCAGCGGCCTTGCTTTTCCTACGCGTTAGGGTCATTCGGAAAGGGGTTCCGAACGACGGAAACTCCTCCAGTGAATGATGTGGGTGGAGAAGAGGACGTGGGTTTCTAACACGATGCGGTGACTGGCTGATCGGACAAAAGGCACGTGTTGTTGGATTACAAGCCATTTGGTATCGGAAACGTAATCACCCTTCAAAGGCAACTGTAGTCTCACTACAAACGGGTGCATCGGCATTGTTCGCCCTACGGGGAAGCGCTGGACGGACGATTATGAAGCTACGTCGAGCTCAACGCCAATTGTGGGCTTTCGTAGGCCGAAGCGGTCTACGACAATCTGTACAATATCTTTCCATTCCGTCATCGCACCAAGTCCTTCGAGCGGGTTCAGTAGCGGTTCGGTGAACCAGGGTTTCTCCTCACCAATATCCCCACAAGCTAAGGTTTTGCCTATGGGCCCAACAACATGATACCCAATAACCTCCCTCACAACACGTAGGTGCTCACCGGTGAGGGGGTGGCTATACATCAACGTGTTCATTGCGGGGAATATGTATGTTGGCGTCGTGGGCGCAAGGGCGCGCAACAGTGATGTCTACACGTTCTTCGACTTAGCCCGCATCCGAGGCAGCAGTAAAGGGTCGCACCGCAAGGTTATCGCAGGCACCGTGAGCGACCTTGGAAAGCGTATTGGCAGAGCACGGGGCGACAAGGACGATGTCTGCCCATCTGCGGAGTTCTATGTGCAGGATTGGATCACCAATCTTATAGTTCGGCTATAGGGGGGACGGTCATGACATCTGGGATCAACTAAGACTGGCAAATGCGTACATCCCACTCATCTTCATCTACCCAAACATTCATGCCCGTCTCCTTTATCCTTTCGGCGTTAAAGAATATCAATGAGGGCTTTGTTGCGACGACTTGTATCTTCACATGATCATACTGCGACGACGGGAGCGTTAGAGACGACCCTCGTTACACGCGTGGGAAGCTGACCGACAGGAGCTCCTGAACGATGAGCGGAGCCTTAACGGAAGCGACAGAACCAGTTGTGATGAGGAGAACGTGAACCGATCCCTCTGCTCGGTTCTGGTCAGCAACGAAACGGGCCATCACTGACAACGACGATCACACCACCGCTTAGACAATACCTCAACCCACCAAAATGTCCTTCTTCAACTCTCTAGGGTGCGTTGGCTAACATACGCCTCTTACAACCAGACTAAACAACTGGTCCGCTAACGACTTAGAAGAATGAACCGTGCTCCAGCTCGACCAAAGCGCTCAACCACGCCAACATCTGCAACGTTTCCATCTGCGTCGGACCAACTCCCTCCCTCTCCCCAACCACAGTCGAATGGAGGGTCTGGTGGGGCTAAGCCACTCTACCTGTGCAGCCCTTTCGTCGACGCAGCCCTGGTGACAGGAAATTTCAAGACGATTGTCATGTTGCCCAAGTACGTCGACGTTATGGAATGGGTCGCTTGTAACGGTCTGTTTTGGCTTCTCCCCCGTAACAACGCCTCCCATTCTCAAGCGCCGATCAGTTTTCGACTTTTACCAGAATCTCAACTTGTTCTACGGAGTGATATCTGAATGTTGCACGCAGCAATCGTGTCCCGCAATGTCTGCAGGGCTATCGTCAGTCCTCCTCCCTTAGTGCCGCATCGGAGATACTGATGAGATATCGTGACATCCCTGCAGACTCAATTATACCTGGATCAACACAGATCGCAAGCACGTCCAGCTCCCAGCGCCGACATACATCGACTATGTGATGACCTGGGTACAAAACCTGCTTAATGACGAAAACACATTCCCTACCAAATCAGGTATGTGCACAGTACCTTCCTCCATTCCCAGGGTCATTCATCGTTGCCCTTGAGCTAGGCCGTGATTTCCCGCCGACCTTCCCGTCCACCGCGAAACACGTGTACCGCCAGCTGCTACGCGTCTTCGCTCATATATATCACGCGCACTATACCCAAATCCTCCACCTTCGCTCGGAGCCTCACTTCAACTCGCTCTTCGCCCATTTCCTGGCTTTCGGTAAGGAGTATGAGTTGTTGGATATCAAGGACATCAAGGGACAGTCAGGTGCTACGGTCGGGATTGGCGCGTTATGGGAGCGCTGGAAGGAGATGGGGATCCTCGATTCTTCCACCAAGCCATGATGTGCGACCGTCGCACAACGACGGGCTTTTTGCACTTGACTTGGTGGATCATTGGATATCAGCACTGATTCTTTGGATTGTCGGCCGCATCGGGCGACCTTCACAATACCCCGTCGCGAACTCACGATGTATGAATATAACGTCAAATTTGCTCACCTCGATTTGTTTGGAACATGTTTGTGTTGCCAGGTAGCCACGGTAACGAGGGGAAGGTGGCCGGGAAGTTGGCGCAGGGCACAAGCCCACTGTTCATGACATACCAACCACACGACCCGAAGCCTTGCAAGTCTCCGCCTGCAGAGAACTTGTGTACCTGCCACGGACTCTGATTTGTGTTTTGGTATGCGGACATAAACCTCTTGATTCTGTGGGAGAACTCCATTCTATTTGTAAGCGCCGAGTGTCAGATTTCTTATATTTCCCACTACCAACAAACCCACCACCCGAACGAATTCATTGCGAGATATTCACCCTCGTCCCCTGGCAGTACCTTTGGATCCGGTGTACTCGTGTTACGATCCGGCGGCCATTCGGACCAAATCCGCTTCAAATTCGTTTGATCCTCACTGGGTCAAGCGTAGGGGCTGCGAAATGCGCAGACGCTGGCTCTCGGCGCAAAAATATTACGCTGTTATACGTGGAGTCACCCCTCGAAGTGAACCCAAAGTCTACAATGGAAGGAGGCGAGTGAAGGATTAGTAAGTTATACTAGCGGGCTGACCATACATGGAAACTCGAGATCCCAGTGACAAACTTGTTCTCTCGACGAATGCGATGAGGGAGAACACAAAACCCCGTGTAACCCGCAGCCACTTGGTCGCCGGGCCCCTCAACGCAGATTCACCGCTGGCTTGGGACGTTGCGGCGACTGGGGTGGTAAGCGAGGCAATCGGTTTGCAGGCGCAAGGGCTACGGCACAACAGTAAGCAGCTCCACCCCGTCGACGGACGACCTGCCAACACTCTCGTCATGGGGGTGTGAGAGCCCCTGCTAGTCGCCGCACCACTCAAAATGGAAGCACCTCAAATTCCTAACAGGGCTTGAGAGACGGAAGGGTGCCGTGTGGGAGATTCGCAGGAACGCTGGCAAATATCCGTTGGATTCGGACAGAAGGGGACCGCCCATAACACAACCACCACTCGTGGAATGGCTCGTACCGCTGGGGTATAAATGTAGCTCTTGAGGGTCAGAAATATTCGATGGTGCACACCTTTTCCGTCCCAATTCACCCGCCACGGCCTCATCGGGGGGGGGGCTGTTAAAATGTTTGTTGGGCTACCCCCGGCCGTGCTCTAGGTGGGCCACAGATCTGGGGTTGCTGATTTCGGGGTTCATGGGATAGAGCCCTGATTACCTCCTTGGGAGGGTTGGGTACTGGAATTCTCCGCTTCGGTTTCAACCCCTCCCTCGGTGGTCCCCCAAATCCTCGTTGCTTTCCGTTGTGAGTTGGCACGCTCAATCTGATGATGCTAACCCCCGAAAAGGGTGAAGAACAGGTCCACCTGGGACGCAAGGCTCGCTCATGAGTCCCAGTAAAAAATCTGTAAACCTACATCAACCAACAGCGACTTTGGTTGAGAAATTCGACCTGGAGCAACTCGGATCGAGCGGGGCGTCGCATTTTATGTTATTCACCGCTTCTGGTAGTTTCACAGCAGCGTCTCG
>Ga0307509_10010937_pt1 | contig 11058 bp, 16 predicted proteins | sample 10_EM_MG_FD_202245 | JGI IMG/M metagenome (GOLD analysis project Ga0307509, IMG submission 202245) | Populus trichocarpa ectomycorrhiza microbial communities from riparian zone in the Pacific Northwest, United States - 10_EM | ecosystem: Host-associated > Plants > Roots > Unclassified | place... | reverse complement strand
CGAGCATGGTGCAAATATCCATGCACGAGACAAGAGGGGTCGGACGTCACTACACCAAGTCTTGGTCGACTTGAATGACACCTACGATACCTTGGATATGTTTTTGGATACCATGCGATGCTTACTTGCACGTGGGGCGGACGTTGACGCACTGGATAACGACCACGCTACTCCGCTGCATCTGGCGTCACGCTATGGTTGCGTCAAAGGTGCACGACTACTATTGGAGCATGGCGCGAATTTGCGTCTCGAGGATAAAAATGGAATGACCCCCTTTCAAGTTGCGTCGGAGCGAGATCACGAGGAGGTCGCGCAGCTGTTATCGGAGCATTTGCAGAGTCAGCAAAAGCTGTGACACAATTCAGGTTACCATGTTCTCTAAATTACTTAGGACGTTCTATCTCGTTTTATGTCATGCTTTGTGATTTTATACTTGAATACAGTAGCACCAAGTCGTAAGCCCCACTGTCATTTGGTGCATGTTCCAGAATGCGTCCTCAGGGGACAATACAAGGACTTACTTGCAGTGGGGCACGAACGCCTCACCACTGTGGGGAACAAAGATAACGCCTTGGGCGTCTTAGAAAGTGGCCAAATTAAGATCCTTGATGAAATGGTGCTACGGAACGTATCTCATATGACGCAATGGAGGAACGCTCGAAGGTGGGGCAGGACTTTCAAGAATACAGGGATAGACATATAAGACAGAAAGACACGACGCGGACACCTAAAGTAGATACTCTCGATGATAGACACCTTCATCAACGCCGGCGATCCCTGTATCTGTCCCGTGAATCATCTCTTCTGCGGTCATAATCACGAGAACGGTCTCGGTCCCGTGCGCTCTCTCGGCGTTGCGGAGAACGCGAACACGAACGAGGTGGCGTCCTCGATACCGAGTCGCTGCGCCGACGATACCGCCCAGCCAGCAGGGGGTGGTGACTCGCGACGATTACGCCCGGAACCACTCCGACCGTCGGAACGTCGATCGTCGTCTCTGCAAGAGCGAGGTGGCGACGCGGACCGGCTAACATCGCGTCTGCGCCGTGGCGAGTCTCGACGGTGACGGGGCAGTGGAGATGGCGTCCGACTGTCATCTCGTCCGCGCCGAGGGAAATCCCCGCCTGTATTGACGAGGCGGGGTCGACGAACGACGGTACGAGGGGCCGGTTGAGGGGAGTCATCTGACACATCCGATTCGCTATGGGAATCAAACGAAGAAACCTTAGAGGATGAGTCCGCGTCCGATGACCTGTCCGAAGACGACGACTCGGCCTCTAAGATTGGCGGCGTTGTTCCACAATCAGGCGAGACGCGTTCTAGGGAACAACACATCAACTCGGTTGTGAACAAACCGTCGAATGTTCGGCTCACCTTGAGATGCTCGCGCTTCTCTTCCGTGAGAGCACGAAGTCCGACACTCGTAAAGTGATTGATAGAGAACCTAGTGTTTTTTTGGGTCATCCAACGGGAGCATGCCAGTACACAGACCCTTGATCTCGGGTTCTGAAAAACGTTCTTTGAGAGTAGGTAGCCCCATGCTCTCCGTGACTTTGTGCATCACGATCTTGACAAAGATCTGGCTTGAACTCGTGGTATCATCCTCGTTCATCTTGATCACCTGAAAAACAGCCCAAGAGATGGCATCATTTGCAAGGAGGTGGCCAAAGAGACGCGCAATGTTACGCAGACGATTTGTTTCGTAACGATGAATCGTGTCATAATATGTCTCGAAAGCTTTCTCAAAAGTCTCATCCCTTACGCAGTTGGGCTCGCAGAAACGTTCGCCAACGAGGCCATAGAAAGTCGAATATGAACGCTCTTGGGAACAACACTCGATAACCATATGTTGACTACAGTAGTTTGGTCTAGGATGCCCTGTAAGTAACGCCGAAGACAGGCAAATAACAAAACTATACCTCTTCGCCCTCATCTAACTGAGCTTTCAGCAACTTGTGGACAGCTTCCTCGTAATTGAGGGTATTCATGATGGTCACATAAATCACCCGGCGTCGATTGACCAAATTCGTTTCGGTATGGTCTTCAACGCCCTCGTTTCCGGGAACGGCCGAAAGATATGTCAATAGGGAAGGAGGTAACGAACGGATCTTCCAAGCATACCTCCGTCATCACCCTCGCTATCGCTCTCCTCTGATCCTGACTCATCGTCGGATGACCCTTCCCCAAGAACATCAGCCTTGATAGCCTTGTACTTTTCCTCATTTTCAAGGTAATTTGGGTCGAACTTGAAGATATCTGCCCGCAGACCATTTAAGGAGAATCCTGGTATGGCAGATAGGACACTTACTAAGGCCTTCTTCGACCTTAAAATCATCCTCTGGCTGGATTTTATGAGTGGTTTGCTCTCCTTCTACAAGGTCGAGTCCTTCTGGCAATATTGGATTATCCTTGTACTTGTCCTTGCGTAGCTGCATGAGCACTTCGATCATGTATTGAACCCGATGGGTGATGCCCTCGTTCAATACGGCGCGGAAGCGTTCGAAGACCTTTGCGTTGGCTTTTGGTGAGTTTTTCCTTGAGGAAAGCCCCGACCTCGCGCGTGAATCCAACGGCGATTTCGATAGAATCGTCGGTAGGCCTCTCAAGGAGGATGACAATTTGAAGCGCAATTAACTCGTGGGCAACCCCTTGGTTGACGAGGTGTGCGATGGATCTCGTCGTTGAATGGCAAACCGTCTGGAAAGGTGAGTAGAAGTTTACATTGTATGAAACGACAATTATCCGACGTACCTTGTCACTCCTCTTAAATGCCCTTCTGAACTGGCTGATCAACCGGTGAAGTAACGATTTGCCCAGCATGGGCGATTTTGTGTTGAGAATCGAAACGAGGGCCGCAAAGACGTGAGTGGAAAGGCAAGCTAGCCGCTTGTGCCTTCATGGTACTGCGCGCGAAAAGCCCACGACCTCTGATAAGGTTCTCGGAGAAGAGCTCGGAGACGATATGTTTGATGTTGTCCACGTTGACTCTGTTGAGATACCGGTGATCGACTTGCACAGAGCGTTCCAAGAGAGACGTCGATATTCGGCATTGGTACAATCCTGTGCCGCGGCAGCCTGGAGGGAGCGCAGTTGCGCAGGGGGCATGTACACGCCGCCGTGAGGACATCAACTTGGCAAATTCTGCCATCGCGTCGAGGACCCCCTCCTCCTTTGCCTCGCCCTTTTTGCTTTCCGCCTTTCCGAATTCGACGGCGGCCATGCTTGCGACGAGCCGGCGCTCACGCTCAGCTTTGCGAGCAGGTCGACTTCCTCCACCCTCGGAGCGTCCACTAATCTACGGGTGGAACCGTGGAAGCGGGGGAAAGTGAGACCAGCGCGACATCGAGGGAGGACCACTGAGAGCAGAGGGAGAGCGAGACCTTGAACTTGTGAGTCAGGACTTGGAAAGCCAAAATGCGAAGAGAAACGAGAGCGCACCTTTTCGTCTTTTGTGATGTGATACCCATTCGAGGTCGGCGCGTCACTACAGTAGGCTGTCAGCAGCTCCGTGCAATCCACTCTATGCTGACTAAGCGGGCAATCCTCAAGGGAGAAACCGGAGAATCACCCAACACATCAATCAGCGCGTCTTCCTCCAATCCCTCCCTCCCTCTTTCACCCTTCAACGTGAATGGAGGGATCCATTTCGCCTGATTGCCGGTTGTTTGCTTAATTTTTTTAGACAGGTCAGAGTCAAGGGTACATCCGTCCGCAACCGCAATGCACGCCTCTGGCGCGACGGAACATTGGCACAAGGACGGAGAAGTATCACTCTCAATCACAGCCGGCGCCGCCTCTAATAATGTAGTCAACAAAACACACGAACCCCAAACTATCACCGTATTACTTCCGTGAACTCGAAAGCGCAGGCGGATGACCCAACACCCCGTCAACCACGATAACGACGATCTGTCTAAGAAGTTCGCAATTAAACGCCGTTCCATGCTACCTGAAGTCACGATGATGTCTCCAGGGCTGCAACTCCCTTGTGGTGCGGGTGGTGACCCATCCAGTTGGAAGGCCAAAGCGAGGGCAATAGCAAGGCACATTTGATGGCGCAGTATAAAGTGATGAAGGCGGAGCGAGATAAAGCGATACGGTGGTACCTCCAAAGGAGGCCAAGGTGGGGCAATCGGAGACCCTTATGGTGTGAGAAGCAGCGTGTCAATGGTGGGATGATCGAAGTTCAACGATCCTCGTCGCCTAGCCCAATATGTTGAGCTGGACACCAGAGATCTACCGTCGTGATAGACAAGATGGTTCTATACCATGGAGTACTGGATGGAGAATCGTTAGTGTTCCCAGATGAGTAACGGACAGCGTGGTATGTGTGCAGAGTTCACAACAGTAGAAACTCGGACTCTTCCTGCCCTGGATATCAATCTTGTCGAACTGCATGTTTTCCCATTGCCTTTCCCCCCCCTTACCAACCTTGCCACCACTTACTTGTTGTTCCACTGGGCCGCGAGTTTGATCCGAACCGAGATGCTCTTCGATCATCGACGCTCCTGTGCTCAGGCTTCCAGTACTACCATAGTGTTTGAGCGTCTCATCCATATCGGGTAATACCCACGGCGCGGTAAACCCACAGACTCGGACAAACCCACACAGACCAGGATACCCGACCAAAGCATCCTCGCCCAATCTCAATCCCGCTCCCAAAAGTCCTTTTCCGCTTTTACTGGCATCATCTCATAAACGTGACGAATGCCATGTCCCACACACCCACTGCGACTACCTCGACCTCAAATTATCAAGTTATCTTCGACAATGCCTTAGAAGCCTACAGGAAGAAGACAAACAAAGATCTCCGTTCCCACCAATTGCTTCCCAAGCTCCAAACCTGCAATTCTCCCGATGCCGTCCTTACGCTCCTACGAGAACAAATGCCCGTGATCGACCCATCTCGCAGTACTAGTAGCGGTGATGATAAATTAATCAAGTGGCTGAATCCGACTGTCCAAGTACTCTACACGTTCTCCGAAGCTATTGGTGCAGGTATTAGTCTGGTCCGCAAAAGCGCGTTAGAGGTTTGCCAGTTTACGATCTGATATTCGTTAGTATCCAGGTATATCCACCCGCGGGAGTAATCTTCACCGGGATAGGCGTTCTTCTTTCAGTGAGAATCTTTTTGATTCCACAACTCCGACCACACTGACAACCCGCTCTCTAAGGCGGCCAAGGCCGTTTCTTCCAGCCAGGATGCGCTCACTAACGTATTTGAGCGCATCGAGATTTTTTTTCGACGGCTTGAGACCTATGTCCAAGTTCTACCGACGCCAGGGATGACCGACATGATCGTGAAGATCATGATTGAAGTGCTCTCAATCCTAGCCATCGTGACCAAGGAGATTAGTCAGAGCCGAGCGAGTGAGCTGATCGCTTGTATTAATCGTAACTGTCGACTGATTCTTGTTCAGAGAAATACTTGAAGAAGGTGGTGGGGAGGACCGACATCGAGGATTCGCTGGCTCGACTCGATCGGCTGACTCAAGAGGAAGTCCGGATGGCAGCTGCACAGTGTCTGAAGGCCACTCATACGGTCCACAACAAAGTACGAGGTGTCGGCGATAAAGTACAGCAAGTCGCAGATGATATAGGCAATCAGAAGCGTTCGTCATTCAACATCCTCATCTAACCGGCGATGAAGGCTCAATCGCTCTCACAGGGGATCAGTCACGAAAGGACCTCAGAAACTGGCTAACTCCCCCAGATCCTTCTGTCAATTATAACACTGCAAGCGATGCTCGCCACAAAGGCACCGCCCTATGGTTCATTTGGCTGTGACGCCTTCAAGGATTGGAAGGTGTCAAATTCATTACTGTGGATTTACGGAAAACGTACATTCTCTCACCCCTCTGCTTCGCTCTGGCTAATGGACCTTTATTTCTATAGCTGGTTCCGGGAAGAGCGTCCTTAGGTCCGTCACACCTCAAACTCGTTTTGCCGGGATTGTTCACGTTCCTCCAGTTCATCGATCATCCAGGATCTTGACTGCGTCGTTGACACGGGTTCAGCCCATGTCGCTTACTTCTTCTTTGATTTCAAGGACACTGGAAAGCAGGATGACCATGCGTTACTCTCTTCTCTCCTCATCCAGCTCAGCCATCAATCCGCTTCTCTGTGTGACGTTCTCTCTGCCTGTTATTCAACCCACCAATCTGGCTCCCGACAACCCAGCGACCGCGTCCTTACACAATGCCTCCAAGACATGCTCAGGCTCTCTACACAGGTCCCAATCTATCTTGTTCTCGATGCGCTCGACGAGTGCCCTAACACGACTGGAATCCCGTCCTCACGTGACAAGGTCCTGGCACTCGTTGAGAAGCTCGTCAAGTTGAACCTTCCGAACTTGCACCTGTGTATTACAAGTCGTCCCGAGATCGACATTCGGAACTTCCTTGAACCGTTGACATCTAATCGCATATCTCTTCATGACCAAAGCGGACAAAAGAAGGACGTCATCGACTATGTGAATTTCGTGGTTTATTCGGATATGAACATGCAGAGATGGCGAGAGGAAGACAAGAATGTAGTCGTTGAGGTGCTCTCAGAGAAAGCTGATGGCATGTAAGGACGCCGGATATACGTTCAGAACCACTTTCTGATGCCTTTCACAGGTTTCGTTGGGTATACTGCCAATTGGAGATATTGCGGCACTGTCTCCCTCCCAGCGTGCGCCGGATCCTCGCAGAGTTGCCGGAAACATTGGATGCGACATACGAGCGGATACTGCAGGAAATTCCCAAGGCAAACCAAGTATATGCGCATCGTCTCCTACAGTGTCTCACTGTTGCCTCTCGTCCATTGCGTGTGAAGGAGCTAGGTGAAGTCCTTGCGGTTGACTTCAGCGGACCAGATGGGATTAAAGCTGAACGAAGCATTGCGATGGGAGGACCAAGAACAGGCGGTGCTTTCTGCATGTTCCAGTTTAGTTGCTGTCGTCGAGGACCTGGACTCGGATGAGGACACAGACTCAGGCTCAGACTCGGATGAGGACGAGGACGAGGATTCCCGTGTGGTCCAATTTTCCCATTTCTCGGTCAAAGAATTCCTGACTTCCGATCGCCTTGCTGCATCGAAAATTGACGCCTCCCGTTATCATCATATTCCACCCGAGCCGGCACACACGATCATGGCGCAGGCCTGTCTCAGTGTCCTACTCCGATTGGACCCCTACATCGATAAACACAGCATCAAGTCCTTCCCTCTAGCTCGGTATGCTGCCAAACATTTCGGCGGCCATGCGGAGTTTGAGGGCGTTTTGTCGCATATAAGGGATGGGGTTGATGACCTCCTCGACGCAGACAAATCACACTTTGCTGTATGGTTCCGGATCCGCCGAGGCCGTTGGAGCAACGAGCGCCCGCATGTAACTCCCCTGTACTACGTTTCGGCACGTGGATACCGCGGCTTGGTGGATTACCTCATTTCAAAGCGTCCAGAGGATATGAACGTCAAGGGCTACAACGGGACTCCATTGCACGCAGCGTTGGAAGGAAGACATGTCGATGTCGCACAGTTGCTTCTCAGGCACTGCGTTGACGTGGATGTTCGGGGCTATGAGGACCTGACTCCACTGCACCTGGCAGCGTATCATGGGTTCCTCGGTGTTACTCGCACGCTGGTTGAGCGCAATGCAGACATAAATGCGCGGGACAGTTCTGGCGACACACCACTACATCGGGCAGTGGACGAATGGTTCGACCAGTCAGAAAGAGCTCAAGCCTGCCGTCTTGATGTGGTGAATTTTTTGCTAGAGCATGGTGCGGACCCAGATGCAAAAAATGATCACCACTCGACACCGCTCCATCAGGCTTCATACCACGAATCCGTCAAGGCAGCACAGTGGATGCTCAAGCACGGTGCAAATACCCATGCACGGAACGAGAAGGGTCGGACACCACTACACCGGACCTTGGACGGCTTGACTGACACCAACAATGACTTGGATATGTTTTTGGACAGCATGCGATGCTTACTGACACATGGCGCGGACGTTGATGCACTGGATGATGATCATGCGACCCCGCTGCATGTGGCGTCACACTGGGGCTGCGTCAAAGGTGCACGGCTACTGTTGGAGCATGGCGCGAATGTACATCTCGAGGATAAAAATGGTAGGACCCCCTTTCAAGTTGCGTTGGAGGAACGTAAAACGAAGATCACTCAGTTGTTGTCGGGGTGTCAGCAAAAGATGTGATACAATTTCAGGGTACCATGTTCTCTAGATTACTTAGGACGTCTCATCTCATTTTATTGGCATTTTATACTTGAATGCAGAGCCCCCAAGTTTTATACCCGAATCCGTCTGACAACACACAAATCATTGAAGCACTTGCTGGCAGCGAGCCGACAACGACTCGCCGGACTGTGAGGAGAAAGGATAATGCCGTGGGCTTAGAAAGTGGCCAAATCAAGGTCCTTGGTAAAATCATCCTACCGAACATATCCCATATGACACAATAGAGGAGCGCCCGAAGGTGGGGCAGGATTTTCAACACTACGACGATAATACATATAGAAGGACATGACGCGGACACGTAATGTAGATGCTAGACATCTTCATCAACGGCGGCGATCCCTGTATCCGTCCCGTGAATCGTCTCTTCTGCGGTGGTAATCATGAGAAGGGTCCTGATCCTGTGCGCTCTCTCGGCGGGGCGAATAACGCGTTCATAACACCCACGAGGTGGCGCCCTCGAGACCGAGTTGCTACGCCGACGATGCCATCCGGCGGCAGGTGACCCGCGGTGATTACTGTATGGTCGTAACCACTTCGACCGTCGTCTCTGCGAGAGCGAGGTGGCGACGGGGACCCGCTATCATCGCGTCAGCGGCAACGTGGCGAGTCCCGGCGGTGACGGAGAGGTGGAGGTAGCGTCCGGCTGTCGTCTCGCTTGCTGCGAGTGGAACCACGGTTCACGCCTATAATGACGGGTGGGCAACGAGTGGACGACGAGTGGGAGCAGTGATCGCGAGAGTTCTGACGCGTAAGGTTCGCTGTCGGAGCCGGACGAAGGAATTTCAGGCCGTTCCTCTCGAACGGTCAGAAATGGGGATTCGACGTGATGCTGTTCTATAATGAAGAGAGGGGCGTAATAGAACAATCGGAGACTTCTGAGACATACATATACAGGGAGGAAATGTATGGGTCTTCCAAGAGCACCCTCATCATCGTCCTCACTATCGCCCTCCATTGGTCTTGGCGTCGTCAAAGGAGCCATCACCAAGGGATGTCTAACTCGATTTCCATGCGTATTCCCCTGTATTCGGCGTATTTGGGATGAATCGGAAAACATAATATAGCATGTTGTTGAATTTGTAAAAGGACCAATGATACGATGTTGGTAATGTGTGGCAGAAGGGCGTTCCGCGGCGCGGCAACCACTGGCAGTCCTTGGACTCGGACTCAACCGATCCTGAATCCGAAGACTAAGTCCTGAGCGCTGAACACTGAAAGATGCCTCACGGGCGCGCAAAACGCAATAGAGGAAACACAGGTGGGCATTGGCCCAGATCCAGATATCCAACAGCAAAGTTCTTGTTAATCTTTATGCTTCAATCACCCAGTGGCACGGGCAACAGTACCAAATGCATCTGTAAGTCAACCGGGCGGGCGTCAGATGCAAGGAGAATTCACCCCGAACATCCGCAGACGCATGCGCAGCTGCAAAGAGGTGGGGCCCACCCAATCGACAACGGGAGCTCACTTAAAGTCACCACCCAAGAAATCGGTGGTGCGAGATTCCAACCCGGCAAATCACTCAACATGATTTCGCTTCGCAATGACAGCATCATATGGATACGCTCTGACTACTTTTTTTTTTCATGAAGGAAACATGGCTGATCAAATTGTGTCTGCGGGTGAGATGTATGGCGCGAGCGCGACCGACTCGGAGCGCAAGGGAAGGGAAAGGAGCGATGGTCGCAGCTGCCAGCGGCATTGTCTTCTCTCAGGTCTCAGGTACCCAACAAGGCTCGATGCTTGACAACCTCCAAGAGCGTCGCCTTCCCCGATCACGCACAATGGATCAAAATGCCCACACGGGGGATGTACCGTCGTCGTTAAACGTAACATCACACCGCGATATGACGACGATCAAATGCCAAAGGAGTTCAGGACTCGTCCTGCACTGCATCGCGTCATCCGAATGATGCCGCGATGATTCCTCCATGACTGAAGAAGGCTCCCTCACAAGGTGTGGCGAAGTAGTGTAAGGTGTGCCACGCCGCTGCGTGCGGAAGGCGCTCGCATACGGGGGTATTGGCTGACGCTGACTCGATCCCCGCGAGAACCACATTTGCCTCGTCTATCTATTCGTATTCGTCATTTCGTACTCGTCAGCGGTGCCAGTGCCACCATCGCGTGCTCATTCCACCTCCGATCGACATCGCTACGCATTCGCCTCGTGAACATCACTCGCTCGATCACGCTCGCACCGTACTGCCTTCCCACTGCCCCTTTCCAAGCCTCCTTCGCCACCGTCCAGCGATCCCTTCGCTCCGACACACCGCCTCAAACCTTTCAGCTCGCTCCCAAATCTTGGTTGACGCAGCCCATACCCGACGCGGTCTCCCTTCCGCGAACATAGACGGATTTCGTACGCTTCCGGTCTCCTCGAATTACTATTGTTCCCTCTTTCTGGCTAGATTTCTCTTCTTCTTTTGGCATCCACAATTCCTCACCTCTCGGCTTCCCCCTGTCCTGTCCCCCTTCGCGTTTTATGTTTCCTTTCATCCACTTCCCCTCACCTGTTCTCCCTCCTTACTCTGTGCTCCGGCTCGCGCGTTTACTTACACTTTGATTCGATGACCTCGGACGGCCACTCGTAGACTACTGATCTCTGGATTGTATAAATACCCTGTCTTGATCTGACTGGAATATCATTCTGTCCCTCGCGTTTCCTCCTCCTTTCCTTGCGTGCGGTGTGCCATCGCCCTTTAAGCTCTCTCCTCTTGACCCTTCGACGTTGACTCCGAAGCCGCCGTGCCGATCAACTCAAGCTTTCGAAGAACTCAAACTTCTCAACTTCTTGCCTCCTCGCCTCAATTCGC
>Ga0307509_10010936_pt1 | contig 11058 bp, 7 predicted proteins | sample 10_EM_MG_FD_202245 | JGI IMG/M metagenome (GOLD analysis project Ga0307509, IMG submission 202245) | Populus trichocarpa ectomycorrhiza microbial communities from riparian zone in the Pacific Northwest, United States - 10_EM | ecosystem: Host-associated > Plants > Roots > Unclassified | place... | reverse complement strand
GTTCTTCAGTTGCTGTGGACAACATTGTTTCAGGTTTTCTTTCTACCCCTCAACCTACTCGTCTTTTAATTTCATATCTTTAAACAAATGATTATGTGAAATATTATTTTGAGAAGTATTGGAAGTAAATTAATTTTAAAAGCAGGAAGACAAAAGGGAGCCTATACAGGTTTCTTTGGAGCATTTTCTTGGCAGGAACAGCATTGAAAGTGCACCAGTAAATCGCAATCATTATATCACTTTTGAGATAAGATGTAAAAATTTTCAAAAACCCAATTTCACTTGATCGGTACCAGGAAGAAATAAAAAAATCATAACCAAACACCATCTGTACTAACATGAGTCCATCTATTCACAAGGACAGTGAAGCTGATCCAGAAATCACAATTGAGGCCCATATCTTCAGGAAGAAATAAAAAAATCATAACCAAACACCATCTGTACTAACATGAGTCCATCTATTCACAAGGACAGTGAAGCTGATCCAGAAATCACAATTGAGGCCCATATCTTCGTCTAAGAAAGGAGGGGGGGCAAGAGAGAGAGCAAAGGGATTATATCAGGTACCTTGTATGCATTTTTTGGACCAACTCCACCATCCACTTCAATCCATGGGTTTACTCCCTGCATAAAAAGGCATGACATGCTAGCTTTGCACTTATGTGTAAAGAAAAAATAATACGAAGCAAATGTGCATATAGGGGTGTTCACACTCGAATGATTATACCTTTTCTACACACATTCTTCTCAACTCCGAGATTTTCTTTACTTGGCTCTCAATGAAGCTCTGCCCACCAAAACCAGGGTTGACTGACATAATCAACACCAGATCAACCACTGCAACTCGGCAAGAACAAAAAAGTCAGTATCAAATTGCTTTTCTAAATATATCATAAATCATCAAAGTGATGTAATAGTTTTTTTGTCCACTTATCCTGACCATTTACCATTATGCAGCACTAGTTCATTCAGGCAAACCAGAGGTCACAATGCAGGGCTTCAAATTTGGGAACTTTTGTTCCTGTTTTTGTATTCTCTAAGACCATCCAAAGCAATCCTAGACATATGTCTACGATACCTATACTCTAATTGGACAAACACCACAGAGGGGATGGAACCTTAGAGGGGAAAATTATCCCTATGACAGTCATCTTTCATAAAATCATCAAACACATAAAACTCCAAAACCAGATAGAATAGAAGTTAGAAAAGACAGGGGAAGAAAACTCACCATCAAGGACATATTCTATAGTACTCAGTGGTGTAGCAGGGTTTAATACAACGCCAGCTTTAGCTCCAAGACTTTTTATCTTGTTTGTAAGAGAAGAGAAACAAGTAGTCAAAGGAGGAACTAATTGCTCTTAGCAAATACAATAATATCAGCAATAAGATTTGATTACAATGTTATCATAAGTATAGCCTTTCATGAATTTTGACTCCAATTCCTCCCCCACACCAAACATGCACACAAAGTTAAACTGCAAATATATATCTCCTATTCAGAACTGCCAATCAAAAGGCTGTAAATAGTACCCTGACCAAAATTGTATAAACTGCTATATTACTTTTCTTATTAGGGCTCGTCATGGAATTTCAGGGATGAGTTGAGAGTTTGTTTTGAGATAAAACTTACTAAATCTGATGTTGAATAGCAGAACATACAACATTAAGGATCAGATGGAAATCTTACCATATTTAGCGTTCTATGCAAATGGATGGTGGCAGTTTGTTCACAGTGAACACTGACTATATCAGCTCCAGCCTTGATAAAATCTGGCACTCGTTGTTCAGGTTCCACAATCATCTGTATTGCTTAATGTTAAAAAATGGCTACCATGGGACATAATTATGAAACTGGGGGAGATGAAGAAAGACAACCATGGGAATTAATATTTGATTATTTAGGACTTTTAGTGTTGTGTGATTATTCAAGATTTTTGTTGTAATTTAGGAATATTAGGTTATTTACTTGCACGATTATTCTAGATTTGAGTATTATCTAGGAATATTAGTGTTTATTCATATAGGATATTGACTGTTTACAAGAATAATCAGTAAATATCCTCTAGGAATAACCACTAATATTCTTAAATAATACTAAAAATCTAGACTAATCATACAACATCAAATATCCTAATAATCAAAGACAAGTTCCCATTGATGTCTTTCTTCATTCTCAATCACTGGCATTGAAAAAAGGAGTACCAAATGCACATCCAGAGGAAGATCTGTCACGGGGCGCAAAGCATCAACCACAAGAGGTCCGATTGTAATGTTTGGAACAAAACGACCATCCATTACATCAACATGAATCCAATCACAACCTGCCAACTCCACGGCTTTTACCTGGATAAAATGAAAACAAACTGAACCCACTCTTCCAAAAGGGTACAACATGCCATAGAGCCCACAGAGAACTATTCAGAGTAGCTCTTGGAAGAAATGGAGATGAGAAAAAACTACAAATCAAAATAATACAGGGCAAAGTCCATATCAGGTGCATAAATAAATATTTTCCACTTGTTTATAGAGGAAAAGATCGTAATCTGAGCAATGCTACAAAAGTTATATGTTATGGTACGGAAGAGAAAAGTCAAACCTGCTCTCCTAACTTTGAGAAATTAGCAGAGAGAATAGATGGGGAAACAATGATATCACTTTTGGAGAACTTATCAACCCGAGATGTGGCCTTCACTACAGTATGAACCTTTCTCCTGCATTTACAAACCAAATTATAGCAGATATAAGAAAAGAATTGCTAATATCTGGAACTTCTTCAAGTAGATTTGATGGAGACAGGAAGAGAAAGAATTCACGTAGGAGGCACATATTTGTTTTAGTTAAACATGAATTGAATTGTATATTTAACTTTATGGGAAAAGGTTGAGCCGTTTTAGGTTAAAGGTCAGAACCTTAAAAGTCAAAATCAAACGCACACACTGACATCTGTACACAATTTCGGCTTCAACATCAACCATAAGAAACCATTCTACTGAAGAAACAGTCAAAATCTTTGAAGGAAACTGCGACAGAACTATCTATCCACTTCTAACTATAGTACTTCAGCCAAAAATTACTTGCCTATAGGAAGGTGGTACCGTGGTGCTTATGGCCTTTGCCAAGGTATTGGGCAAAACCAAGTAACTACGAAAATTATCCTATTTGATATAGAAAAAGGGATGGTCATGGGCATAAATTAGTAAGACGCCAAGTTTAGCAAGTAGCTTCTGAAAAAAGCAATCGATACTTATCATATTAAGTCCAGATATGTGTGTAAACTGATCTTTTGTTTTCTTGCACGAGGCGAGGCTTTTGTTATACTAGCTGTAAGAGGTGAGGTGAGGTTCAATTTAAAGGAAGGGGAGGTAGTGTTGCAAGCAATTGATGCCTTAAGATATATGTGCTTCCCTTGTTCACAAAGAAAATTCTTGAATTTTTTTTTCTTAAGACAAAGTTTTGTAGGAGTCAAAGCTTACTTTGGTGGATTATTGTACTTCAAAAAAGTCAATAACTAATATAAAGAGTAAGGAGTGAAGGCTATAGAAATAAAAGACCGCTCTCTTACACTTTCAAGGAATTTTGGCCAAGTTAGAAAACAGAGCAGACTCTATTCTCTCATCCTTGCACTTTTCAGCACTAGGTAAGAAAGTCATGAGGAATGAGTTTCGAGTTTAAAGTGCAAAGTTCATCATTGGTGCAAAGTTTGAAGTGTGTAGGTGGTATTTAGTGAGTAAGGTGATATATCTCTCCCTTGTCCCCTTTACATAAGAAAAGAGCACAAGTTATGAACTCTAAAGAGGCAAAAAAAAAAAAAAAACTTTCTTACATTCAGAGAATTTCAGCTAACTGGGGTTTTCCCAAAAAAAAAAGAAGAGAACTGGTGCCAAAGAGAGAGAAGGGAGAGGAGAGAGTGTTTGGAATGAATTCCAACTTTCTTTTTTCACTTGCATTCTTTGTTTAGAACACTCCCTTTCTTACTTATGCACAAATATGTACAAAACAAATTTCCTAAGTAATAACATTAAAACATATTTGGCCATGCTGGTTCTATGATCCTTTTCGCAAGATATCATCTCAATTGCCTTTGCTTATTCTTAATTTTACTTGGTGTAAAAATTTTCACATTATCAATGACTTCAAGTTTTCTATGCTGACAAACACACTTCTGTAGTTTGTATATCCGAATTTAGCCTTTTGAAGTTAATTTATTTTTACACAGTTCATATATCTGAATATTGTACAAAACTAACAATACACCAGCAAGGATTTCTTATGCAGGATTCTAGAAAAGATGCTTCTTCCTTATACATAAGAATTAGCGTCATTTCCTTATATATAGGTTGAGGTGTGACTTCTTCTATTAAAAGAGTCATGCGCCTCTTGAAAAGTGACTCTTTATTTTATTGGTGATTTTTTTAATGTACAAGAAATCAATCAAACCAAGCCTTTACTCCTACAAAAGTTTTCCTCACACAAAACTCCAGAATTCTCTTCAACGAACAAGGGAAGTAATCCTGCACCTCTTGTATGGACATAAGAAGTCGCACACTACTTAATAAGTAGTGGCCCGCCAACATCTTCCCTTTTGTTTTTAATAAGAATGCTTATTTTCCTTATAAATAAATCATTCTTCTCTCTTCTAAAATTACTTGAAGGAGATCACTTCTAAGGAACAAGGAAATGAGAAGGCTCGCAAGTGATTCTTCAATACTAGAAAGGTCCTTGACTAACTAGTGAGTACTTCGGAGTTATGGCATGGAAAGCTTGAAGCATGGTTTGTCAAGTTTATTCTTGTTTAACCTTGATCTTCCTAAATTAATAAGAGTGCAAAACATGTTCCTTCTCAAGGAAACCAAGTAATTCATTAAACATTTAGCTTTCACAACACGTCACTATCTCATTGGTTGTGACACCTAATCCTATGCTACAAATACCTCTCCACTTTCTCATTTGAGGACTTTTGGCCATTTTTGGAGTTAAAAGTAGAGTCAATTGGACTTTCTCTCTCTAAGAAACTTACTGGAGACAATGAATCTTTGCTCTCAAAGTCATACTTATCTAAAGAACCCAATTGACTCAACTTAGTGCTCTACATTAGTACTACCAGCCTAAACACTTTTCACTAAGGATAGCCTACTCCTCCTCCCTCAGTCACTTCTTTCATTCACATTCCTATATTGATGCATCATTTTCTTGCAAGACTACCTCTGCTTCCTGCAAATCGAATCTCACCTCTTACATTAGCAAACTTCAAAGAGGATAATAAAAAGCTTAAGAATGGGGATTCTGTAGCTTGGGAGAGAACTTTAAACACCCACTTGTATATGAGGATTATACAAAGACTACTTGGAATGATCTAGTGACAGAATCATAGAAAACCGATGTACGATAATTAATGGAAACATCAACGTATGGTCATGGTGATCTAGGACATTTAAAAAAAAGGTTGAAAAATGGCTGGAGAAATTAAATTTCTTCCATCAGCACAACACTCTTTTGTGCAGAAAATTGAAATCGGGAACTCACATGCTGTCATGCAGAGACCAGTCTCAAAAACTTAGCAAAATTGAAATCAGGAACTCACAAGTTTACTATTATAATGTCAAGCTTCTAGTTTGCCAAGTTCACAACAAAAGGTAAACCAAATCTAATACCAGGAAAAATTGCATAGATAACGCATATTTCGTTAACGATTCTCCTGAAGCAGCTCAATTAGATAAATTCCAACATAGCTTAGAATCTGAAATTCATTCGGATAAGCATAATCACAAAAAACATGAAAGAAAACCCCAATTTAAACCACTCCCTTCAACTCATCGATCCAAAAAAAACCCAGTAAAATTTCAATGCAAAAATAAGAAAGAACAAAGACCTGGTAAAAGTAGCGATTGAATTGGGTTGAGAGAGACGGTTTTTCTGAGGCCTAAGCGCTTCTCCGAAGCCATTGATTTGCGTTGATGAACACAATGAAGCTGATGCTGCTACTGCTGTTGACATTTCTCAACTCCGAGTCTTCAAAGGAAGAAATCTAAAATGCTTCCTTTTTTTATCAGTTAGGTAGATAATGCTTAGAGACACAGGCTAAATTAAAATGTTGGACAAAATTTCCGCGGTTGACACGTGTCCTCTTGGATTTTTTAGATGTCCTGCTTTATCTGCGATGAGTGGCTCTCTTCGTTTACGGGGAGTTTGTTTTAGGACAAACCTCCAAAATATACCACTCAGTATTTTCAATATCACTATTAAATAATTTTTTATACTAATTTTATTGTTAAATTTTTTAAAATTTTAAATTAAGGATTTTCATCTATATTTTCATCTAAATTGTATTGCTTTTTTTCCTAAAAAACAACAGAATTAAAATTTTTCCATTATATATTCTATCAAAAGGTTTCAATTGAGAAATCAAAATAGTTTAAAGATAAAATTAATATAAAAACTGTTAGAGAATAATATAAATCATATCATGTAACCTCATCTAATAGTTTAAACTATTGAGTTAAGATAGTTCTTTGACAAAAACTAGTTTAAGTGAAAAATTATTAATACCCTATTAGTTTTGAAGTATATTTGATATTTATCTCATTATTTTCAGTAAATGTGTTTATCTCATATCCATTTGGTTCAAACCATAATTTTAGATTTCATTCTTGTTTTCTATAGATTTTACTAACTATAATTTTAGATTTCATTCTTGTTTTTTATAGATTTTACTAGATTATTGATCTATACTTTGTTGTAAGTTGGATCAATTTTTTAACATAAAAAATATCCAAACATTGATAATGTGTTTTCTAATTAAAAAAATCATGTTTTTCTAATAAAACAATCAATTATAAACTCAAAATATAATGCATGTCAGACAATATCTTTTTAAATATTGATATGAAACATATTGGATGATGTTTTTTTAATTATTGAGACGGTGTCATATTGGATCGACCCGGGTTAACCTGATAAATTTATGACCTATATTATGAGATTATGATAAACTTATAGAAATTAAATTAAAATAAATTATAAAAGTCAATTTCTAATCAATTCAATGTTAAACAATTAAATTTAAAAAACAAATGACAAAAAAAAATACCTAAGGTCATGATATTGGAATAACCCCATAAAAAGCAATTCGAAAAAAAATACAAAATTCAATTTCCAACTAACCCACTATTAAATGATGAAATAAATAAAAAATAAAGTAGAAAAAATAACAAAAATAAACAACCTAATTCAACTCAAGCTAACCTGTTAAACTCGCGACATAGATCATGAGACCAGAATAACACTACATAAAGCAAATTTAAAAAAAAAAATATGAATCTCAATTCTCAAACAAAACTAATATTTAAAGATGAAACTGAAAAAAATTAAAAAATAAAAGGTCTAAAGCATCCTATCTGAGATAATCTACATTGTTAATTTTGTCTTAAATTACTTAGGCCTGTTGTGTTTAAATTATTGGTAGTTTATCTATTGAGTGAATGCAAATTTACTACGATGAGTTAAACCCTGATTGCTATTTATAATCTAATCATTCTAAAGTCCAGTTGGTTTATTTTTGTCATTCTTAATTGTTTGGTAAGTTGATAACTCTAAGTTGATCATTTCATATCACAAACTCAAGTTATCTCTATGTTGGGTTCATGAACCCAGTTTAAATCCTAAGAAAATTCCATGATATTTACTATCTAAAATCTCAACTTCTTAAATTATTATCCTTTTTTACGCCAAAAATTCATATTGACAGTAGACAAAGAAACAAGAACCAGTAGAAGTATGAACACATAATTTCTATCTCATATACGTAACAGACTTTAGAGAATTGAGTTCATGGTGGAAAAAATTTAATGGCTTTATTGGAAAGCCTTTTCGAACTCTGATTATTATGAAATTTTTAACTTCATATAAAACAAAACATTTATAATCTTCTGACATATTTTCAGCCCAATTCAATGGTCAAATTGTGATTTATATTTGTTAACATAAACCTAAGCATTATATAAAATAAGCCCAAAATTACCTATAATGTCCTTGAATAATAAGGATTGTTGCTACATTAGAAATCCTTGCAAAAATAAGATTGTTTCCTAATTGATCTTCTTGGAAAGTAAAGAATTCCTTCAAAATAATGATTTCACATGTAATTAAATCATTGCCTTGTTTGCTAGCAGATTTTAAGCCTCACTTCAAATACTTTGTTCTTTCTTATCTAGATGAGTTAATGGGCTTACCACATATAGATGGAAAACTTGAGATATTTAATTTCTATCCCAACTACATTAGTAGCAAAATCCCACATGCAACGTCAAATATAGCCCAAACAATACACAAAGATCTAGTTTGGCAGATTTATAATTTTTTAACCCAAACATCTTGAATTAGACCAATCAATTCTTCTTAGATCTTTTTAGTTTTAGACCTTATAATTGGTTCAATTAGCACCTGTAACGGATCCTTTTATGATGCTAGTTGATTCTCAGGATTCCCTCTTTCCATGAAATGATTTGTACTTGAATCAATAATAGGAACACCATCTGTGGGTAATAAATCCATATAATCCTGCAATAAAGAATCAAAAACACTATTTTGCATAGGTTTTTAGTACCAAAGATGTTATTCACAAGTGGCCTCTCTTTTCTTTCTTTCCTCTTATTAACTCATTGTATTCTCTCATCTCAAAGCTCTTGAAAAAACTCTTATATTATTCTATAAAACTAGTTCAAAGATCTATTTTGCCATGGTCATTAGCTAATGCAGCTTGTATGTGCTCAAAAACTAATAAACTTTTGTTAACGTCCTCATCCTATTCATTTAAGCCTTTCCAAATTCAAATTGCAATTATTCATTTGACATTCATTATTCTTGTTATTCTTTTCAAGTTCATTGGTTATTTCACTTTAATTGTCTAGTGAAAGAACTTTAGAATTATCATAAATCTTAGAACCTATCTCATATTTTGCATTGCAATCTTAAATTTTATAGACATCATTATTACTCTCCTCTTAATGCTTGATTTCTCTTTTATCCTCCGGTGAATGATCTAGGTTTTGGCATGAAATCAATACTGCTTCAATAGTTCTATATGAACTCTTTCCTATTCTCTTTTCCAATAAGTCATAAGAACCTAACAAGTTTTCAACCTTCCTATTATTAGTTTTAAAACTTAACATCTTTAAACCACAATTGATTGTCTTGTAACTTATTGGCATTGGTTTGTAACTTCTCATTCATCAAGTAGTTTATTTGTTTCTTAATAAACATTGTAAGTTGTTCATCCTTGCTAGTCTTAAAGAATCTTTTATGAGGTTTTTTTTATCATCAACATTCATGGTTTGCAGCCTTATTTTCTCTTACCTCCTTGTATCAGGAACCTTTTGATATCGTCTATTTTGTAAACTAGAAATCATGGCGTCTTATTTATCCATAATGTCACAACCTCACTAAACCTCACATTCATCCTTTGAAATTGTTGTTGCAAAACCTGTAACACAAAAAATAGGTTTTCCCTCTCCTTCGTAGGTGATAATCCATCTTTGAAAGACATAATTGAATATTAAATTTTACATTAGTAATAAAAAAAATCCTCACACATGCTCTCACATGTTTACACTTAATACATGTTACTCCACTCATTTTTCACTCAAAATTTTAGCTTTTCATGATAATAGTCTCATATTTTTGCAATTTACCTCTATTGCTCTCCTCTTTAGTTCTTTAAGGAACTAATCAAAAGTAACAAAAAATTTTAGTTTCATAACAATCAACAAATAGAATTCAATATAGATAACAATAAAAAAAATGATAATAAAAATGAAGATGAAATAAAAGAAGATACGAATAAAAAAACAAAACAAAAACAAAACAAAATTCAAGAATGACTCTATGAAACCTCAAACTAAAGTAGACTTCAAATAATCCAAAACCAATATTAAATATATGGATTCAAACTTATATGACTTGTAAATTTCTTAAGAATGTTGAATTTAATTTTGTGCAATTTCAATGTTTATGATAAAAAAAAACTCAATTTGCAATTTCTTTTTTCTTTTTTTTGTTTTATAATTTGACTTAGCAGTTACTAAAACTTAATATAATTTTTTTTATAATGCTACCATAAATTCAATAATTAAAACAAAGATTAATAAACCAGTGTGTTTTTATGAGCAAAACTCTTGCTTTTTAGTTCTTCAATGAACTTTATTGAACTTATCAAAGAATTCTGACTTTGTGACATTTTTTCTATACTTTTGATTCTTGATTCTTATAATCAATAGGTCAAAGCTTCATCTAATACTTTTGGTTCTCTAATATAGGTAATCTCTGGGTTAAAGTTTTTATTTGCAATTTGATTTTAGCTTTCTAAAAAATTTTGTCAATTTCGTAGTGGGTTCAAAGATTCTTACCCTTCAAGTTCGCATCAGTTGGTATAAGAGTAAGGCTTTAAAATCAGGTTTTATCTATCTATCTATCTTTAACTTTTCATGTCGTTTGTTTGTTTTTTTAAGTCTTGATTTTTTTAGTAATAGTATTTTTTAAAAAAAATTGTTAAAAAAGGCTAATGTCGAATTAGTGTAGGAAAAAAAAGAGTTAAAATCATATTTTTTTTTTATTATTGCCTAAAATTTGAAACTTACAATTCTTGAATTCAATACTTGAGAAAATTGCAATATAAATTTTGCTAACTTATTGGTTTTATTGGTGAGTGTTATTTGTTGAAATCTTGGTTCATACAATCATTATGTCAAGTTCTTTATTGTAATTTGATTTTAGCTTTCTTGGGTTATTTCTTTTTAGTATATGGGTTCTAGGGTTCTTACCATATGGGTTCATATCAACTTTAGCCCATGTCTTTTGATAAACATGTATAACTAAATTAAACTACTATTTTTCAACTTAATTAAAGTTTAAGCAGCAAAAGGTGGTTGTTCTAGTCATACCAATATGTGTTAACCAATCTCTCTAAATCAACAAAATATGGTTGTTCTAACCAAAGAAATACAATGTTTAATCAACAATTACATACAAACTAAATACTAATTTAAAAATTAAGGTTTTATG
>Ga0307509_10010935_pt1 | contig 11058 bp, 4 predicted proteins | sample 10_EM_MG_FD_202245 | JGI IMG/M metagenome (GOLD analysis project Ga0307509, IMG submission 202245) | Populus trichocarpa ectomycorrhiza microbial communities from riparian zone in the Pacific Northwest, United States - 10_EM | ecosystem: Host-associated > Plants > Roots > Unclassified | place... | reverse complement strand
AGAGCAGTAGAAGAGGGGAAGGATGAGGGGGGTGTCAGGACGGAGGGCGGCCGCAACAAGCGCGCTGGGTGCATGGGAGGGGGGATAAGGGCGTTGGGAGGCACCAGGCGCATGGGATGAGAAAAAACGTCCGGCGGACGGTCAGGGCGCACGGGACGCATAGGGCGGACTCAATCCGTCCGGACGCAGGTTGCGTCCGCCGGACGTAAATCGTTTTTTTGCTGATGAGCGCAGAGAGTCTGAAGATGTCATGTGTAAGAATCAGGGGACGCACCGTATTTGGAGTAAAATCTGGAAGAAGTCATCACCCATCTGGAGATGATAGATCAGGATCGTGAGATCCTGACACAGGACCATAGAGCAGAGATATCTGGACCGGACGTGGCCAGATGAAAGATGCCCTGACTACGGGGGAGAGAGATCCGGCGTCAGGACACAAGAGGACAGTATCAGACAACGTGGGAATTACGTACGGGTGATCATGGGTCGCCAGGACGACAGCCCTGAGCACCAGACGCTGTCAGGATGCGGCGGCAGGGCACCAGACGCTGTCACGATGCAGCAGCAGGGCACCAGAAGCTGTCACGATGCAGCAGCAGGGCACCAGAAGCTGTCACGATGCAGCAGCAGGGCACCAGATGCTGTCACGACACACAGGGCGAAGAGGTCTGTCCCCGGGTGGCGTCAGGATTCAGGGTGGAAACAAAGACAAATCAGGACCCAACGTCGGATCGACGTCGCGTACTAATTCGCGCTTGACGTTCTGTGCGTCAGGTCTGTCAGACGCACAGGACGCACAGGATGCAAGCTAGTTTTTTTGCTGATGTTGGTGTTCCATTAATCGCGAAAGTACTTTCTTGACCCTTGCGACATGTTCCGCATCTGTCTTGGAGTAGATGAGGATGTCATCCAGGTACACCACTACTCCTTGGTCGAGAACTTCACGCAATATTTTATTCATCATGCGTTGGAAAGTTGCAGGAGTATTGGCTAATCCAAATGGCATGACTTTGTACTCGTATTGTCCATACCGAGTTCTGAACGCTGTTTTCCATTCATCACTCTTCTTAATCCTAATCAGGTGATAACCATCCTTAAGGTCTAACTTTGTAAATATTGTTGCATCTGCAACGTGATCTCGTAATTCGCTCATGAGGGGAAGCGGATATTTGTCGAGAATTGTCAATTTGTTGAGTTGGCGATAATTTACACATAATGGTAAGCGACCGTCAGGCTTTGGTACAAACAGAATTGGTGCTCCAGCCGGTGATTGACTATGGGTAATCTTTCCCTGAGTCAACATTTTGTCTAGGTAAGTTTTAAGGGTGTTTAACGGGTATTGTGATATAGGGTAAACTGTTCCCCAAGGAGGTTCAGCTCCTTCCTTGAGATTGATGGCATGATCGAACATCCGTCTTAGGGGTATTTATTCCGACGCTTTTGACCCAAACGAATGCTAGAACTGAGCATATTCTCGTCTTAGAGTTTCCAACTTCCCAGGGTCCTTTTCGTCCACTCTTCCTATCCTTCCCACATACTGGGCCTTTGGATTGTATGCAACTGTCTCCTTATACTCAAATAGAGCCTTTACGGCCTCATTCACAACATGATCGCGACATCTTATCTGTCTGAAATTCCTTTTTTCGGCTCCTCTAAATGCGATATGTGGTGTTCATGGTACCACTATCCAATGGGTATGATAAGGTCGAAGCTTCCTGTGAGCACTATTTCTGCGGAGATGGGAGACCTATGTCTATTTCCGATTTCTAACGTAATGGGGCTGGTATATCTCTGACCGCCTGTTGAACTTGAAAGTTCATCAAATCTGACTATTTATATAGCTTGTTTTTCGGACTTTGTATACGATGTCGAGATGTTTGACTAGTTTTTCACTTAATAGGAAACAACTGGCTCCTGAGTCCAGTAAAACATGAATGCATGTGCGTTTGCCCTCAACATCTAATTGGGCAGGTCCTTCTGGACACGAATAATGTTTTGGAGAACTCGGTATGGGCCTCTGAGGGTCTTCCGGTTCTTCACTCTTTCTTTTTAAATGCATTGTTCTGATGACTGTGGTTGTTTATTACCGCGCCCGCACAGTTTCGTCCAGAGAGGGCTCCTCAGATAAACTTTCTCAATTAGTATTTTGGGCAGCCCACCCCAAGCGGTCTTTACCTGCTGCTAAGGAGTTTCCAAATACTAGGGATTACCATCTCGCACGATGGTTCCACCGAGGGACTAGGCCTACGCCATCTGTATCATCGACTTATTTCGTGGATCATTGGCGACTGATCGGGAATGGTACCTTCATCTATACCCTTTGGGTTAAACCGAGAAACCTGTTGGGCTTTGGATCACTAAAGCCACAGCTCGGGTAATTATCCATGCCCGTGCTCTTCCTCATCATATTTGAAGCCCTTATGCTAGAGCGGCACCTGTCTTGGTCTCAGGGATAGTTTAAATGAGATAGTGAGTCTGAATACCCGATGTACTCTAGCTTGTCACTTCCGGTGTCTTTTATCTATCCCCTACTGTGCAGCGTTCACTTTCGCTAGGTCCCTGTAGTTTTGGGCTATCTTGTCCCTTAGATCGAGGTAGACTAGTCTCGTCTCTATTGGCTAGCTTCCAGGCATACAGAGTCGGAAATTATCTCGCTTTTTTGCATCCTTCCCAGCGCTCTGTTCGGCATACCGGAAGGCTCAGCCTTCCCTTAGTGAATAAAGACCTATAGTTACCCTACCTTAGGATTCTGAGTTCAAAAGGACAAGTCAACACTCCCCTCCCGCACCAGAATTGGGACAGCGCTACACCGGCAGACACCGCCGTAGTTGCGTCCCCTCAACAATGACATGGTCATTGGAGCACTCCTCGTAACCCCATATACTTTGCGGCCGTCCATCCGACAGGATCCATTCGCAGGATATATGAGGAAAGACCTTTTGCGAGCTTGTGCAAGTGGTCTGAGCCAAAACGGTCAACGTCGCATAAGGTTACTGGGCACTGAAGATGAGAGTCACGAAAGTAGTCATTAGTTAACAGGACATTTTTGAGGGAAAATGGTTAAGCAACACATTCTATACTCCACGTTCTCGCGATGAAAGTCGCGGAAGTGAATGGTATTGTTGGATGAGGTAGGTTGAGAAATCAGGCATACCCGCACTCACACACATGAATAGTATTCTTCGGATACTGACGGAACCATACGATAACGATATGATTATGGAGGGATAATGGCTATTAGAGCGATTATCGTGGCTAGTCTATCTTATGACTCGTAGCGGTCGAGTGTAGAATGCATCTGCAATGCTGAGAGGTTCGATAACAAAGCTGGCCCCTTTTGTTAGGCATACCAGAAGGCTTAGCCTTCCCTTAGTGAATAAAGACCTATAGTTACCCTACCTTAGGATTCTGAGTTCAAAAAGACAAGCCAAGACCCCCCTCCCGCACCAGCGTTGGGACGGCGCTACATCGGCAGAGGCCGCCGTAGTTGCGTCCCCTCACCAAAGACGAGGTCATTGGAGCCCTCCTCGTAACCCTGTATACGTCACGGCTGTCTGTCCGACCGGATCCCGTTCGCAGGGTATATAAGGCAGGACCTTTGGCGAGCTTCTGCAAGTGGTTCGAGCCAAATCGGCTAACGTCACATAATGTTACTGAGCACTAAAGACGACAGTCGCGAAAGTGGTCACTAAGTAAGGGGAATTTTTCACGGACAATGGTTCGGCAGCACATTCTATACTCCACGCTCTCGCGATGAAAGTTGCAGAAGTGAATGGTGTTGTCGGATGAGGTAATTTGAGAAATCAGGCATACCCGCACTCACACACGTCAATACTATCGGTAGGATGCTGACGGAACCCTACGATAACGATATGACTATGGAGGGATGATGGCTATTGGTGCGATTATCATAACAAGGCTATGTTATGCCTCACAGATGTCGGTTGTACAATATGTCTGCAGTGCTGAGAGGTTTGATAACAAAGCTGGCCCCTTTGTTGGTTCGATCATGGAGACCATTCTGCGTATTCAAATGGTGAGCAAGACTCCATGCCGACGAAGATGGATCGTAACCAATGGACTGATGTGTGGGAGCACCGTCAGGAAATATCATGGTATTGCGATTCGGAAGTCGAAGTGAGATAACAGAATTGTCAGGGTCAAATGGTGTTCACACTCTGAAGAAAAAATGGGAGTTTGTTAGTAGATACTTAGTTAGTATGAGAACCAGAGGTAGTCCGCGACCACCCAGACCCGGCATATAAATATCCAGGTGCCTCCCGCGCTATTTGAACATTATCAAGCAAACGGAGAAGAGATCTTATCAATATAAGTTTTTACGCTAGAAAAATCTTTATCACTTTACCTACCTCTATTTTGAATCATCAAGCCTTCCTTGACAATCTCTGTCTACGATTAAGATTATCGGCCTGACTTACCTCGCAAGACTTTGAGATAGGCTCCCGCCTAACACCTTTGTTGGTTCGATCATGGAGACTATTCTTCGTATGCAAATGGTAAGCAAGACTCCATGCCGACGAAGAAGGATCGTAACCAATAGACTGATGTGTGGGAGCACCATCAGGAAAATTCATAGTGTTGGGATTGGGAAGTCCAGTGAGATAACAGAAATTGTCAGGGTCAAATGGTGTTCGCACTTTGTGAAGAAGCTGGAGTTTGTTAGCAGGTACTTAGTTAGTATGAGAACTAGATGTAGCCCGTGACTACCCAGACGTGGCATATAAATATTGAGGTGCCTCCGGAGCTATTTGAACATTATCAAGCAACGGAGAAGAGATCTTATCAATATAATAGGTTTTACGCTAGAAAAATATTTTATCACTTTACCTACCTTTAAATCATTGAGCCTTCCTAGACAATCTCCGTCTACGATAAAGATCATCAGCCTGAGTTATCTCCCAGGTTTGAGATAGGCTCCCGCCTAACATTAACATTAGATAGTTGCGTAGATTAAATGATGGACTGCATAGCTTGTATAGACAAAACTACCACACGGGCAGTGAGTCCACCACCTAGGTATTGACTCTGGTTGTTGTCATAACAGTTAGCCACTGGTATGACTTCGTGTTAGGCATACTGGCAGGCTTAGCCTTCCTTTACTGAATAAAGACCTATAGTTACCCTACCTTAGGATTCTGAGTGCAAAAGGACAAGCCAACACCGCCCTCCCGCACCATTGTTGGGACAGCACTACATCAGCAGATGCTGCCGTAGTTGCGTCCCCTTACCAACGACATGGTCATTGGAGCCCTCCTCGTAACCCTGTATACGTCGCGGCCGTTTGCCCGACCGGATCCCATTCGCAGGATATATGAGGGAAGGCCTTTAGCGAGCTTATGCAAGTGGTTTGAGCCAAACCGGTCGATGTCGCATAAGGTTACTGAGCACTAAAGACAGAAGGTGTCTAAGTGATCAATAAGTAACAGGACGTTTTTACAGACAATGGTTAAGCAATACATTCTATACTCCACGCTCCGGCGATGCAAGTCACAGAAGCGAATGGCCTTGTTCGATGAGGTAGTTTGAGAAATCAAGCATACTCATACTCACATACATTACTAGTATTCTTCCAATACTGACAGAACTAAACGATAACGATATGACTATGGAAAGATAACAGCTACTGATGCGATTATCAGGACACATCTATCTTATGCCTTGCAGCTGTCGAGTGCGGGATGCATCTGCAATGCTGAGAGGTTCGATAACAAAGCTAGCTCCTTTGTTGATTCGATCATGGAGACCATTCTGCGTATGCAAATGGTAAGCACGACTCCATGCTGACCAAGATGGATCACAACCAATGGACTGATATGTGGGAGCACCGTCAGCAAAACCCATGGTGTTGCCATTCGGAAGTCGATTGAGATAGCAGAATTGTCAGGGTCAAATCGTGTTCGCACTTTCAGAAGATGCTGGAGTTTCTTGGTGGATACTTAGTTAGTATGAGAACTTGATGTAGCCCGTGACCACCCAGACGCGGTATATAAATATCAAGGTACCTCCTAAGCTATTTGACAAGCTTCGCCTCCGCCATCTCCCTACCCCTACATTTCTCAACACCACATTGCTTCTGGTACAAAAACTCACGATACTTTGCACTCTCAGTGAGCTGCCTCTCTTCGCACTCTCAGTGAGCTGCACTACGCCTAGCACTCTTCGTGAGCTGCAAAGATGTCCGTCCATGGTGCCCCCCAGGGTTTCCCTCTCTCTCCTTCCTCGGTGCCCTCTACTAGGCCCAGCTCTACTTCCCCTCCCTCAGAACAGATCATTTACGTGAGGAACTTCCTTGGGGAAACACTCAGCAAGCTGGGCTTCAACGAAGTAGTCCCCCTCCCCACAAGCTCTGAGCTCGGTAGAGACCTCTCTACGGGTGAATCTATTATCCTCCCCCTTCTCTGCTCTACAATCAACGCACTGGCTTCTCTTCTTGAGAGGGTTGACACCCTCAACGACCGCATCACGCACACCCATGACTCCATCAGCCAGGTGGCAAACTCGGTTCCCAATAGGGATGAGCTAACCGCCTCTTTGGCCCCCATCACCTCTTCGGTTCGTGACCTGTCACATAGGGTTAGCACAGCCCTCGCGTCACACAAACCTGCACCCCCACCAACCAATCAGGCTCTGGCCCCAGCCCCCCCTCCCAGAACGCCCTCCGCCCCCACGCCCAGTCTGCATCCCGACTTTCCCAGACATGACCACGCCACCAACAAATACTATGGTAACCCTGAAGCTTTTGCTAAGTCCCACCCCACCTCCTGGGAGGCCTCCCACTTCGCCAACGGGGGTTACCCCGCCGTCTCCACCTTCCTTCCGGGGATTCAAGACCCTACTTGTCCTCGGTTGACTTACGCCCAAGTCTCGGCCCCCCCGAAGGGAAAGAAAAAATCCTCTCCCCAAGGGGTTGCCTCACTGGCCTCTCCTCACTGCTCCTTATCCTCACTAGCCTCCTCCTCCTCCGCCTCTTCCTCCAGACCGGCTACCCTTCCGGCTGCTGCCAGGAGGTTCTATGCTCCCAGACAGGATCCCCTCTCTCACCTGGACAGGGAAACTATTGCCGCCACCTTCCCCGACATAGCCGCAGAGGTCTTACGCTCGTCCAACTGCGCCCTCCCCCTTTCTTTCACAGCAAAAGTTAACTCGAATGGAACAGTGACTCTCTTGGGAGTCTCCCCCTCCACGCCTGCCTCTGATTACGCTCCCTTCTTCGGTGCCCTGGCGGCACGACTAAACAAATCTTTCCCAGTCGGCTCCTCCCCATGGCTCCCTTTCAGGCCTGCCCCCAACAAAAACCAATTTGCCATCCTTGGCCTCCCTCTCCGATATCTCCCCGAGGACAATGAAGGACTCTTCATGTACCTCAAGGCTGCCATTCTCAATGCAAAGGGAATCGAGATTACCTCGACCCGCTTCCTCAACCCGGATCCTGAAGCCCGCTCGCTAAAACTTGCCTCCTCGGTCATGGTCACAACCTGCCCCGAGGATGGCAAGAAGATGGGCCCTAGCATCTTCCTTCTGTCTCGCAAGAGAGAGGTCAAAACCGCCCACTCCGCCAACAAGACTACTCGATGCCGCAACTGTCAGAGATACGGCCACATGGCCCCCGTCTGCAAATATGATCACCCTGTCTGCTCGATTTGCGCCCTCCACCATCGTAAGGCGGAGCACCGCTGCCCCAACCCCACATGTCCCAAGGAAGGCAACCTCCGCCCTGTGGCGAATTGTTGCTCTGCCTCCCCCGCCCACTGTGCTAACTGTGGGGACGACCACCCTGCCACTGACCCTGCCTGCCCGGCTAGACCTAGCCTTCTCCCTCCCGCTGAAGAAACAACCCACGCACAGGAACACCCCCCCGTCCCTGCCGAAGGGGACATGGACACAACCGAAGACGAGGGTGAGGCTGTTACCGAGACCCCTAGACCCTCTGCCCCATCAACTGTAAGAAGACTTCTCCCTGCCTTCGAGGTGGTTACTCCTCGTCCATCCCGCCCCTCAGCTCCTCCCTCGGTTTTGCGCCCTACTCCAGGGGCCAGTGGTCCACTCCCCCAGGTGGCCCCCAGCCCCTCCCCTGCTCCCTCCAACGAACCGGGCAGGGCCCGATAATGCAGTACAACGGCAGCCCTTCCATGTCCCTTCGGCCGGCCAGGGGGACTCTTCGTTCCTTTTCCATCGTTCAACACAACCGCCTTGGGAACTGGGATGTGTTTCTCTCCCTTATGAACAGCATTAGTCAGCTAGCCTCCCCTCCTATGATAGTAGCCCTCCAGGACCCCCCCGTCAGGAGAGGCCAACTCCCATCCTTCTCTAAATACAAGTGTTTTCACCCCTCCTTCCCCAAACCAAGGGTGGCTTTTTACATCCACCCCCACCTACTAAACTCAGTCTCGCTCCTACCCGGCGCATCCACCCGCTCCGATTTATTTTCGATCGACATATTTGCTCCAGATGGTTTCTTTGAGCTTCAGTTCACTAGGTTCAGGATTATCAATGCCTACAATCTCCCTCTCAGGTCTGCCCCTTTTCGAACTATCGTCCCCCCGGATTTATTCCAGGATAACGCTTTCCCAACCATGTTGGTTGGCGACCTCAACTTACATCATCCCGCGGCTGACCCTCTACGCACATTCGACTCTAGGGAATACAACCTGTCGCACCCCTACTACAGCCAGGCATCGGAACATGGCTACTCTCTCCTCAATCAACCGGAGTTATACACATGCTTCCCCTTTGCATACAACGCCAGGCCCTCGGTCCTGGATCTCGCTTTCGCTAACAGCCCGCTCTTCCCTTCGTTCTCCCGTTGGGACACACCCCTCCCCTTGACTGGCTCTGACCACGTCCCGGTACTCATCACGCTGGAATCTCCCAGGTTCAGGCTCCCACCCCCTTCCCCCAACTGGTCAAAAACGGATTGGTCCGTTATCCTACCCGCCCTCCCCTCCCTGATACCTCCCCCTCCTCCTTCTGTTTGCTCGTCCTCCACCTTTGAAGAATGGTTCGACACCCATACCAATAAAGTCAAGACCCTCATCTCCTTCAACACTCCTGTGTCACGCCCGTCCCCCAGATCCAAGCCATGGTGGTCCCCTCTTCTCTCTCACCTAAGGTCTGCCTTCCACGCGGCCTCTCAAACATACAGGTCTTCCAGAGATCCCTATGACCAGTCTGCTCTGCGCTCGGCAAGACGCTCCTATTTTATTGCCATTAAGAAGGCCAAGTTCGCCCATTGGTCCACCTACCTTTCGTCCCTTACCCCCTCCTCAGTCTGGGAGGCCAGGAAGCTCGCCTCTGGAAGGCAGGCCTCAAGGTTCCCCTCCTTTCCTGACCAAGATACTCCTGAGGGCATTAACAAGGCCCTACTCTCACATTTTTTTCCCTCTACCCCTCCTCCGACCAAGGCTCCCCCCACCCTCTCTCCCTACCCTGACTACTTCCCCCTCAGTCAGGAAGAAATTACGCTCGCCCTTTCAAAATCTTCCAATACTTCCGCTCCCGGCCCAGACACGATCTCTTATGACATGTGGAAATGGGTTCAGCAGTCATGCCCTGCCCTCCTCACCAAGCTCCTCTCTCCTCTTCTACACTACGGACATCACCCCGCCTCCCTGAAAAAGGCAAATGGCATTGTGCTAGACAAGCCTGGCAAGGCATCCTATGATACCCCTGCCTCCTTTAGGGTCATTGTCTTACTCGAAACTCTTTCCAAAATACTTGAACGGGTAATCGCTTCTCGTCTCTCACTCCTGGCCAGGCATGTAGGCCTACTCCACCCTCATCAGACAGGATCCCTCCCGGGCCTCTCCACTTTCGACGCCACCTCTACTCTCACCCATGAAGTTCACCTCCTCCAGAGACTTGGTTCCAAGGTCTCATCTCTTTTCCTAGACATCAAGGGTGGCTTCGACAATGTCGACCCCGGCCAGCTCACGTCGGCACTATGGGCCAAAGGGGCCCACAAATACCTCACAGCATGGGTTGGCAGTTTCCTTACCAACCGCAGGTGTAGACTACTCTTCCAAGGTTCCCCAAGAATATTTTCGCCGGTCGCCGTGGGCACCCCCCAGGGCTCCCCCATCTCCCCCCTCCTCTTTGTTATATATGTTTCTCCACTGCACCCAGTGATACCTAAGGGTATTGTAATCTCTTACGTGGACGATTTCGTGATCACCGTCTCTTCCTCCTCCCACAGGCACAACGTTCAACTCCTCCAGGGCCAGTACCGCTCTCTCTGCAGTATCGCGGCACCCAGGGGCCTCACCTTTTCCGTCCCCAAGACTGAGCTCATACACTGGCGCACCCCTCAGGAGCGCTCACCTCCCTCAACGGCCGGAGTCCGATTGGATGACCTGTACTTCCCCCCCAAGGACACGGTGAGGTGGCTGGGATATTGGTTCACGCCCCCTCTCTCTACGAGTGCCCACTTCAGCAAGAGGCTGTCCCTCGCCCAGGGCGCCTTCGACACGATCAAAAGACTCTCTCCCCCAGGGAAGGGCCTCCCACCGTATCTCTGCCACAGGCTGGCCTCTTCCCTCCTCGCCCCCGTTCTCCTGTATGGTGCGGATCTGTACACACCCCTGGTGAGAATGCAGGACAAGCTGGACGTATTCTGGCACCGCGTCCAAAGATGGGTCACCAATTGCTTTTCCTCCACTCCAGTCCCTATACTGGCCATCGAGTCCTGCCTCCCCCCTCTCGTCCTCCTTATAGAACACCGACAACGCATGGCGGCCCTGAGGATGGTCTGCTCTCCACCCGAAATCAGCCCTGCGTCCGCCAGGCTACACAAGTCAGTCCCAAACCGGTCTTCCTATCGCTCCCCGCTCTGTCACCGCTCCCTGCTGGTCAAGTTGAACCCCGCCTACCGCCCCCTCATGTGGAAGACACCTCAAGTAACGATCCGCAAACACCTCCCCATCGATGAGATCACCCATAGGACGCTTCCCCTGCTTAAAGACAGGCTTTTCTTTCCTTCGCACAACCGTCAACTGGTCCCTACCCTATCCGTCCCTCCAGAGGACCCTCCCTCTGACTCGT
>Ga0307509_10010933_pt1 | contig 11061 bp, 21 predicted proteins | sample 10_EM_MG_FD_202245 | JGI IMG/M metagenome (GOLD analysis project Ga0307509, IMG submission 202245) | Populus trichocarpa ectomycorrhiza microbial communities from riparian zone in the Pacific Northwest, United States - 10_EM | ecosystem: Host-associated > Plants > Roots > Unclassified | place... | reverse complement strand
CATGTGATCAGAGTCCACTCCAGTGTCACTCCATTGGACTCCTCCCCTGGTTTCCACTGACACTCCACCATGTTTTGAGAAATTCACAGGGCAGAGTCCCATGGAACTTGAAATATTAGCCTGTCTCTGTGCCAACTTAGTCTGACTGGAGTCCACTGGACTTGAGTGGAGTACAGTGGAGTACAGTGGACTCCAGGCAAAACAAGGGGGGGAGGGTAAAGTCCTCCAAAGCAGTGCCATTTTCTTTGCATGTATTTGATTTTCTTCTTGGTGAGATGAAACATCATCATAACATGAGACATTGGTGAGACTTGTCTTCTCCCTCCTGATTTCTCATGGTCTCTATTTCTGCCTGGTGCTGCAAGGAGTGAACTGGAGGTTCACAATGAGCAGCACTGATACAATAATCACTTAATTGTGTCTATTTAATCTGCTATTTCTATATATTATAAAATGTACCAGGTAGTGGGCTTTGCTGCACAGTCGGCCCTAGTACTTATATATAATCATATACTTCTGAAAATCCTATATATTTCCCTTGTTTATTTTTTTGAAGTACTAATTTCTCTGGAATCATTTCTTCTAAGTCTTCTTCAGATCTCCAAGATTGTTAAACTTCTCTGACATAATTTTTCCAATACACAGGAACAAATTCATGACTGGTATAATGATTGGGATTTCCCAATAAATAAAGTGAAGCCATAGGTCCACCAATTTCTATTTTAGCTGTAAAACAATTAACTGTTTGAGTAATAAGTCTTCTAGCCTTTTCTTTTCTTTCCAATGATCTACCAAGCATTTCAGTATTACTATTAAAAACACTTCTAATAGCATCAAATATACTATAAGTTTTTAGACCAGGCTTGGTAACATAATCTGATATATATGCAACAATAGCTTTGATAGCTGTTCCAGATAATAAGCTGGTAACCTCTAAATTACATCTTAGTAAATAAGTGACCAAAGGTGTCAAAGTATTAATCCAAGGTTCTCCTTTCTTGGCATTCAAAGCACCAGTTTTAGAATCAACTTCAGTTTGAACAAAAATATTTCTAGGAAATCTGGCTTTACAATTTCCTTGTTGATTAATACAACCAGGTCTATCTTTTTTAGATGATTTTTCAGTGGACTTGAAGCCTCTACAAGCATGAACATTAGATTTAAAAATTAAATCATCTGTAATTCTTTTAAATTTTTGCCACCAAGTTTCAAGTTTTTTACAATTATCACAATTTTCTTGATCACAAGCATTATTTTCACATAAAGCTGGTGGTGTTATGAACAGACAATTTTTCATTTTTCTTCTCTATCCTGTTATGGACTATTGGACCATTCTCCTGACTCTCGCACTGCATTGCATAGCATTGCAGTGCACTCCTTCTATTCCACTTATCACTGCCCCTATCTATGGCTATATGTGTAGTTAGCACAGCATAGTGCTGCAACACACAGGATACCAATAGTTGGACATAGCTGTATAGCTATATGATTAGATAGTATATAAACCTAGTGTAGATGGCCTTGTTCAGTAGCTAGTTCTCATTTAGCAACACGAAGACTTGAGCCTCAGACAGAACACTCAATCTTGAAGACTAGAACTGATTGACTGGTGATAGCCAACTTAGTTGAGCTATTGAAGTCATAACAGAAGAACTAGCTTCTACATCTCTACCCTCTCTTGAAGGATGAACCCCTGAACCAGAACCAACCACAGGATGACTACGACACCCTGCCTTGAACACGAACCGACTTTGGAAGATCCGAACCTTGAAAGAATGACTTAGGAAATTTATCAAACACCTCTACTGATGAAACTGAAGCAATGGCAGCCAACCCAAAATCACACACCAAGAAACCCAACACCTTCACCAGAGACAGGAAGAAACTTGAAGGATTCATTCAAGACTGCAAAATTTACATTGCTGCAAACAGAGCCAACTTTACCACCAATAAAAGCAAGACCCAATTCATCCTCTCTTACATTGGAGGAGGAGAAGCTGAATCATGGAAAGAACACTACTATAACACCATCATCCACGCCACCCCAGGAACCCTCACTTGGCAAGGCCCTGAAGATTTAGCCATGAATCTCAGGCAGAACTTTGCCAGAGAAGATGATGTTGAAGAATCACTCTGAAAGCTTGAGAGCATGAGACAAGGAAGTAAGACAGCAGACGAAATCATCAATGAACACTGAATTTTGATGGCATGAGCCAAACTCACCAACTCCGCTCTAGCAGTATGAATGTTCAGGAGAGCCCTGAACCCATCCCTCACAATAAAAGTCCTCACTGACACCACAAAAAGCAACACCCTTGAAAACGATATAATGGTAACTGCCACAGTAGCTGCCAATGCCACCACCAGAGCTGCCGTGATCCCTGCCACTACCACCACCAACAAGTACAGATGGTATGCAAAGACCATCCAATACAACCAGATTTACTGAGAGGCCTGTGCCACTCAATGAGAAGACTATGGAGGAAACTTCAAAGGCCGAGACCTTTGGCAATCAGTCCAGAAAGGGAAAGAGTGCTCCTGGTGCAACACTGCCCCCACCCCCACCTGCTACTGAGACCCGAATGCAATGGAGGTCAACACCATGGAACTCAGTGTCAACACAATGAGTGAGTCCAAGAAGTCCTACCTGATGAAGAAAGGCACCTGTTTCAAATGTGAAGTCGTTGGCCACATGGCCTGAGACCACAACAAATATGAAGCCTCTCTCAAGAAACCATCAACATCATACACCAAACCATTGTCAGGGTTCTCCCCAAAGAAACCAGATGTGAAGGAAATCACCAAATATATCTGCACCATGAACCAAGCAGAGCAAGATGCACTATTTGAAGAGGTCGAGAAGGATGACACTATCAGTGACAAGACAAAGGATTTTTGAACAGGAGAGTGACCAGCAAGTCAACTATTGACTCTCCAGACTTTATAGTAATCTCTAGTGCTGTAACATGCAATGCCAATGAAAACTCTATTATGTGCCTGGCAAAGCTTGAAACAGGAAAGAGTGCTATGATCAACATGAAAGTAATGATTGATTGTGGAGCAGAAGGCGACTTTATTGACTAGACCTATGCAACACTGCACTGGCAAGACCTATCACAGTAAAAAACATTGACAGAACCATAAACAAAATGGGAACCATCACTCACTATGTCAATGTAACCCTGGAAATTAGCAAATGGAAATGGAATGAATGGCTATACATCACCAAACTCGGAAAGCAAAGAGTTATACTTGGAATACTCTGGCTGAAGTGAGAAAACCTGGACATCAACTGGCAAACTGGCACTATCAATTGGCAAGACAAATCCCACCCAGGCTACCACTCGGACTGCCTCTACTGTCGAACCTTCAATGAAAATGAAATAGAAACCATGGACACCCTCACAATCCAATCCATCAAGGAAGGAACACTGGAAGAACTCTGGATTAATGAGAAAACGTCACACTCCCAAGCAATTGCTCATGAATCCACACAGAAGGAGGTACTTCCCATCAAAGAATTAGTTCCAAGGCAATTCCACAAATGGCTTGATGTTTTCAACGAAAAGGCATCAACTTGATTCCTGGACCCTAGACCATGGGACCACACACTTGACATGAAACCCAACTTCAAACCCAAATCCTTCAAAGCCTACAGCCTAACCCCAGAAGAACACGATCTACAGGAAAAATTCATTGAAGAAAATCTTGCAAAAGGATACATCCAACCATCGAAATCCCCTATGGCATCTCCATTTTTCTTCATCACAAAGAAAGAAAAAAGGAAGCTCAGACTGATGCAAGACTACAGATACTTGAATGACTGGATGATCAAAAATGCCTACCCAATGCCCTCGATCAATGTAATCATAGACACCATCCAAGGCATGGGAGCAAAGTACTTCATGAAGCTAGACATTACATGGGCATTCAACAATGTCCAAATCAAAGAAGGAGACCAATGGAAAGCAGCCTTCAAGACCAACTTTAGGTTATTCAAACCAATGGTAATATTCTTCAGAATGTGTAACTCACTGGCAACCTTCCAAAGCATAATGGACCACATCTTCAAAGACGAGATCCACCACAAATGGGTTATTATTTATATGGACAACATCCTTATTTTCTGCAAAACAAAGGAAGACCTCAAATGGATAATGAAGATAGTTCTCAAGAAACTCCATGACAACGATTTCTATCTGAAACCCAGCAAATGCGAATTCAAGAAGATGTGCATCAAATACCTCAGAATGATCTTGGAAGAAGGGAAAGTGTTGATGGACCCCACCAAACTGAAAAGAATCAAAGACTGGCCTGAACCAACAACCATCAAGCAAACTCGATCATTCCTCAGATTTGGAAACTTCTACTGAAGATTCATCAGGAAATACTCTGACATCACCTGACCGATGAATGAACTCCTTCAAAAGGATCAACAATTTGAATGGACCCCTGAAGCATCAGAAAACAGAGGTTCTGTCCTAGAGCTCTCTGGGTGTCTCTAGAGACTACAAAGACACCAAAGAGAGAAAGCATCCTGGAGTGCTCCCTAAGGTGACTGACATGGATTGGATTTGCCCAAAGACATCAGAAAGATACCACAAGGCCATAGGCAGTTATTACAAAAGAAGAATAAAAGCAAAGAAATATCTATCTGAGTCATTCTCCAAAGCTCTGCAAAGTATTTAGAGCTATGTCAAGACTAGTTCAAAGGATCTCCCAAAGCATACCAAAGACATCTAAAGCATCTATGAAAGCATTGCAAAGACCTTTAAAGCATCTACCAAAGCCTTCTAAAGTGTTCCACCAAAGCATTTCAAAGACATCCAAAGCATTCCTCAAAGCCTCACAAAGTAATATCAGAATGGCTTCTAAAGCATTGGTAGAATAAATCCAAAGCATTCTAGAGCAGTTTCAAGATATATCTAAAGTGATACCTGAATGTCATTGAAAGCATATTTATGACTCTAATTTGTAGTTATAGAGATACTCCAAAGCACTTGTAAAACATTTACAAAGTACTAGATAAAAGATCTAATGTCATCTTTAAAGTGTTATAAAAGTATATTTATGATTCTTTTCAAGCATTTCTCCAGTAGCTTAAAAGCATTGTCAAAACAGTTGGTAATATCCTCCAGAACAATGTATAAAGATTAATAAAGAGTAGAGAGAGTACTATTAGATGTTTATAAAATGAAAACAAATTCTAAGATAAACTGCCTGCTTCACCCTGATCATCAACAACCATTTCAGACATATCTTCATTCTCACCCTCCTCACCATTACCCTCCTCCTCAATCCCCTCCCTATCATGCTCACCTTTACCACTGTCTGCAGATGTTTCTTTGTCCTTATCTTTCAATCCCCAATCTTCTCCAATCTTGTTAAGCTCTTCAAAGTCAAGATCATCCAAATCTTTGCTATTATCATTATCATCAAGAAAGTCATTCTGATTTTCTCTATATAAAAAACATTACTATTAGAGTTGTGAATTATAAAGAATAAAATCATACAAAAGCTTTTGTATTAAATCCATTTTCCAGAATTTAACCCATGCAGGTGCCTTTGATGACATTCTTTTCCAATTACCCAGGTGATGAGCATAGCTAAAATAAATACCAATAAGCATTGTGAATGAAAAATAGAAAATCCAATCCAAACTATGCTTGGCGCTCTCCTCAGAGAAAGAAGTTTCATGAGCTTTCTTACCATTCTCCCACTCTTTGAGAGAATGCTTGATCTCAATACTAATAGTTAGCTTATAATAGTGGGTAGATATAGCAAAGAGAACATACCACACACAGGATTAAAATAATAATAGAAAGTGGAACATTCTTGTCGGAAGCTATCTTCTTTGTGGTCTCTGTATCTAGATTGGATCTTGAATTTGTTGAGAACCATACACTTTCAATAATGTTGATAATGAGATGAGTGCCAAAAGGCTTTGTTTTGTTGTAGGTTCATTTCTATGAAAAGAGATTAAAGAGATATTTGAATGAATTCTCATGCATATCTCAAGATTGATATCATCATACATAAATCTGGACTGAGTTAACAACCACTTTACATTGTCTCTGACTTTATCTGGGGTTCCCATTAGATGATAGAATCCTTGAACTTTCTCTCTTGCTTTGGTGATAAGCATACTGATGAACTGCATCCTTCCATACATTGTCTGAAGAAGAATTGAATTAACCATCACTTACAAAAAGGGAAAGGAAAAATGCACAAATGTCAAAAGGCCTTTCTTGACTTTATCATCCTTCGATGCTCTTTTGAAAGCATCCTTCATTTTGGAGTCATTACTGTTGTTGGCAGTCTCCTTGACAGTTGTCCAAGCAAAGTCTAGTCTCCCCAGATGTCCATTCACAGGATTGAAAGGCCCATTTGGATGGTAAACAACCTTAGTTCTTACATGAGCCTTGGAAGCAATTGCCAGCTGAAGAGTCCTTGGCATGAAATGCTTTTCAGTGACTTTGAGGGAAGCTTTAGAAGAAGAAGTCTTGGAAGGTGTGGGAGTACGAGAGCAAGAATGAGATCCTTGAGATGCTACTGTAGATTCAGTATCAAATGTTGAGATCTACAAAACAAACAAAATAAGTATACTGTCATTAAAAAGATTGAAGACAAATGCCATTATCAAGGAATCCAAGTCCTTGATCATTATTATCACCCCCATTTTCTATGTCAGTATCACCTTGGTCACTTTTAGGTTCTTGAAGTTCATTCTCGGCACCTTCATCCTGGCTTTCCACTTCCATATCTTTATATTGAGAAGTGGCACCTGGAGTTGGAAATATAAAAGGAAGGGACCTGGCAAAAGCTGCCTCTTCTGAATCCAAAACTACTTTACCCTTGCCCTTATGGGCTCTCTTAGTGGGAGGACCATCTTCTGGTTCAAGGTCTTCATCACCACTTCCTTCATCATTCTCCATTAAAGTTTGGTTCTTCTTTTGAATAGCTAAAGAAGTCATCATGAACCAAAGTGGACAATGAACTTTGGAATCTACATGCCTTCATCCTCAGCAGCAGCAGCAGCCTTCTTCTGCTTCTCTATCTGCTCATGCATAGTCTTGTAAAGGGCCAGCTGTTCTTCAGTAAACTCTGAGGTAGAAGCACCATTGGATGTAGGAGCAACTTGTTTGACAGATGAAGTTTTGTTACTGCCTCTTCCTCTCTTTGATCCTGAGACTTTGCTTGTAGCTTTGGATGAACGAAGAGATGGCATGTTGTACAACCAGGCTGAGATAAAGAGCAACAAATGTGGTTCAAAATGAAAGTTCAAAGTTCAACTGCCACCTTATATAATCTTGATATTCTCACAAAGTCACAAATGTAGCAAAATTCATTGGAAGAAACCTTGCCAACACTCAAAGTCCAAGTCAAGGGTCATTAGTGGATTATAATTATAATTAAGTGTCTCTTTCTACATTCATATAAATATTGTGCTCCCAATTATTCTGATTTTTAACCCAATTATCCCCAGAACTATCTGAATGAAGGACAAGAGATGTGTGTTCACCTTTAAAGTTCATGTTGAAATGGCTGATCTTGGCAGAGGGAAATACAACCATGTCACCACAAAGTAGCTGTAGCCTGATACCTGGTTCTAGGAAGCAAATATCGCCTCCTTGACATTGGTCATCAGTGATGGCCATTACAACACAAAGCTTCTTGTCATTTATATTGCAGTGAATTTTTGTAGAAACATTGAAGTTGATGATGAAACCACTGAATGGATAAGTGGGGGAAAAGCCATCACCAGGGAGCACACTGGCATATTGCCTGATAATTTTATATTCTTCAGGAAGAAGCTCCTTGAGCTATACACCAGTTAATATTTGAATATATTGATGAAATGAAAGCTTACTGTCTCATTAATCCAATCAAAAACATTTTGAAAGGAATCAGAGATACGTTGGTATTCCTCAGTGTGTTATTGAAACTCATGAGAAGTTCAGGGAGTAAAGGTGGCTGTATTGGGCCTTCAAATACCATTCCTCCTGAGAACCACAGGCTCTGCATATGAAGGAGCACCTTCTTCCTATAAAATAAAATTTGTGGGTACACAGAGGATAGATCAAAAAAATAATGCAGACATACATTTGTTGAATAGCGGTTCCACCAGCAGAAATGTAAAGCAAGGAACTCTTTCTCTTCTTTGGAATCTGACCATTTCATATAGCTTGGACAAGCTGCCTTTAGAGACACCAAAAGATGCTCATGAAGGCATTGAGGAAGATTAGGACATACCAAGAGCAAAATATCATCATTAACATCATTGATTTGAAGTCATTTTCTGGTAAGAAAAAATTCCTTAGTCCTGATAAAATTAAGCAAGGAAACAAATGCCTACCCCTCTATCTTGCAGGATGTGAGCACCCATGCTGGTACAATGGTTAGTTTGTTAAGCAGGTGGTAGTCATTGGGGTGCACTGAAGTGATCAACAACAAGTCGATCACTCCATGGGGCAAAGGACGATAGGATGGTGGATGAACCCCCCATCCACTCGTCCTCCTCTACCTGGTGCCTGCATGCAGAAGTTTTGCTGATGACTTGAGAAGGTGTGGGTGGGTGGGGAAAGAAAAATTTTGATTAGTCTAAGAGGAGGTGCAAGCGATGACACAAGGGAATAAGATGAAATTAATGAATAGGGAATTTACAAGTGATAATTGTAGTTTAAGACAAAAGGCAGTGCACTGGCGCTGTCCCCAAGAAGGAACACCATGTGACTTGTCACCTGTGTGTTCTCCAAATCAGCATGAGTTATATTTAAATATCTTCCTATAGCATTCTGCCCACATTGTAACTGTTTTCTAACCTAAAAACATGCTCATATTAGAATTGTTGAATGATATTTCAATAAGAATCACTCACTTTCTGTGAAAGGTCCTCCAATGACTGGCACTGATTGGCCTTCATTGTGTACTTCCTCTCCTTCATTGTAAAATTATCACAATTTTCTTTTGTATATTCCACCTTGACATTCCATTCCTTAAGGGGATCAAACATAGTCTTGATAGTATATAACTCCATTTGGGAGGCTTTTGAATTGAAATTGAGGTCCTCATCATCATCATTGTCAGGATTTGAGAGAGGAGATGGAATATTGTCAACGGATGAAAGATTGATGTCTCCAGGATACTGTGATGATGTTGGTGCTGAAGATAAAACAGAATAGTTGATAAGGTAATAGGGGATGATAGGTACAGAGCCCTCCAGAAGAGAATTGCAACTGATCCAGGTCCTTGAGCATCATGGTTTGATGAAAGCACTTAAGAAACTTAATTAATGACAATTCAAGATTAAGAAGATATTTGTACTTGAATGTTATAGCGTTGAAGAACTCATCAGATCTCCCAAAATTACCTGCTTCTATTTCTGGGATAATTCCTCAGCTAAAGAGAAGATCCTGGCTGAACAGGGTTGAAAATGTGATTCAGAATCTTTGCCTCAAAAGTGAAATTGCAGGAATAATATCCTGAATAATCATTTTCCCCAGAGGATGATCTATTGTATTATATTCAGTTGGTCTAATGAGTAACAAAGATTAATATCATACTGAGACTTGGACATCTTAAAAGATAGTTAATGCTTAAGATTATATCATGCATCAAACCATGTATTGCAGGGTGCAAGCCGGTGGCAGTGGCTATGGCCAGAATAAATAAGGATCCTAACAAATGATCAATTAGATAAAGTTAAGTGGGAATTATAAAAACCAACCTCCTCCTGCCAAAAGGCAAAATTTGGCACCATCCAACACATAATCTACAAGTGTTCTAACTGTTTTTTGGCTCTTGATAGTCTTGAGAACCCCGGTTTTGGTTTTTTTTGTTGTATCACATGTACTAGGTGGGCAGGAATTCAGATTATACCAAGAAAGGAGATGGAGAGACAAACCTGATGATTTTACAATGAAGTTGTATGGCATTAACCATAAAAGCAAAGTAAGTCATGGTGATGTTTTCCTCAGCCCAAGCACACCTAGCAGCCAGATTCTCAAGGCTGTCGATAGCCATAATAAATCCCTGGAATTTTCAGAGTAGCTATTCATCGAGCTGAGAAATTGGAATATTTGTGTTGTCCTGATTAAATAGGATGGATCGACAAGCAAGAACAAGGTCCAGGACAAAGTGATATCCAGAATAATGGAGCACTTGGTTTTCAGGTTCTGGTGGTAGAGTGAGAAGTTTTGGTCCAAAAATTTGCCCAATCATCTGATGTTGAGCTTCCTCACTCTCCTCTAGCAGCTGAGAGGAACAAAATTCTTCTTCTCTTAAATCCTCTTTGGCGATGTTTCCTTCTTCAGTTCAAGGGTGAGGGTCAATGATCCATGGAGCTGGGGCAGTGGCTCCTTGTGTTGTTGTACATTTTTTTCGTCCATGACCATGAGCTCTCCCCCTTCCCCCACCTCTTTTGCCACCCTTCTCTAAATAGTCACTTCCATCACCTGAATTGTCATTCTCACCTCTGGGTTCACCCTCACCTACATATTCACTCTCACCTGCACACAGGTGTCCCTGTCCATTTTCACCATCACATTCATCAGTGGGTTGGCATTCATCCTCGTCTGTGTGCTCATCTTCACCAGCACACACTACCCCTCCAAGGTTTAAGTGTTTCTGGCAGTTTGGAGGTGGGCTTAAACTAGGAGACCAACCCTCCACAGTATATTATCTTCACAACCAATGGTTATTGTGAGTCATGGCCATCCAAATCTGGATTAGAAGCAGTCCTTTACAGTCCCCAGGACATTCCATATGGAATCCATGGAATCCATATGGACTAATTTTCAAACTTCACTAAAATGACCAAAATAGGAAGTATGACTATGGAATCCATATGGAATAATATGGAACAGTCCATGGATTCCATAAACCATTCCATGGATTCCATGGAACCAGTCCATGGAATCTGTAAGGGCACGACCAGCAGATGCATGCTGGGCACGCGAGGGCGTCTGGGGGATCCAAAGGATATATATTAGAACTAAAGGAAAAGGGCAAAGGCCCGTGGACTGAGACGCACCTGGGGGATCCAAAGAGAAAAGAGTAAGG
>Ga0307509_10010931_pt1 | contig 11061 bp, 14 predicted proteins | sample 10_EM_MG_FD_202245 | JGI IMG/M metagenome (GOLD analysis project Ga0307509, IMG submission 202245) | Populus trichocarpa ectomycorrhiza microbial communities from riparian zone in the Pacific Northwest, United States - 10_EM | ecosystem: Host-associated > Plants > Roots > Unclassified | place... | reverse complement strand
AAAGCACGCGCACTAAGGGTTCCGGACCCAGTCTCCGCGTCACGGGTTGGATACAACCCTACACCCTTCCCTCCTATCTATCATTCGTCACCCGTGCTCTCTATGCCCCGTTTCGATACGCTCTCCACTACAAAATCCTGATATTCTTCGCTGTGTAGCATTTGCTCCCTGTTTTTTCTTTCTCTGCCTCAATCGGGGATCGTCATGGGCTCTGGGGGTTTTGATGGTCGTGATGTTTTCCTTCTTTAGGTCGCTGCTCGTTGGTACATAGACGTCTCGCTGGTTACCGGATTGTAATTACCATGCGTGAATGAACGAGATAATCGTCTTTATGATTGACCCACAGATCAACTGCCGTTTCATCCATCGTTCTAAACCCCATCGCGAGAACCCTTCCCCGTTGGGAGTTGTCGAAATCCAACAGATCAACGACCTCCGAGGGGTCGTAGTCGACTCGGAGACATCCTTCTCTCGTGTGTGCGAGGCCGACTAGTGGCCCAACTCTTTTCGCAGCCTCAACTTACGGGAGGTTAGGACCAGCGGACACTGGAAGGGACTCTCGGTATGGCTTACCCCAATCTCGCCATGCAAATGACCCTAGAGTCAACCGTCAGGTGTTGGAGTGGAACCATTCACGATTTACTCATACCTGCAGAAACTATGATATGCTCATTTCCAGCCTCCTCTTGTTCTAACGCGATTACGTGTGCCAAAGCGAGGTCACGAACATCTACCCAAGCTAAGGCGTCGGTCAGCACGTCCCCTCCGCAACTCGTGCTCTTGATGACATGGTTATACCATGCTGAACAGGAAGAGGGGAGTTCATCAACGGTGTTCACCTCGTGCAGACTTGGCTACACTATCGTCAGCCACTAGAGCATAAAAATCGTACAGGGCCCTTTAACGCACCCCGATGACCTGTCAATATCAATGATTAGCCTGGATACACCCTAAATGAACGACGAGCACTTACGCAAGGCGGATTCAGAACCGTGAGATCCCACTTGACGGATCTTTGGTTGAATCGATACAGTTCCCACGCAACTGGAGACCATGGATCACCAGTACGGAACCCACACATGGACAATGGGAGCTTACCATGCTCAGCGAGGGTCTTAGGGAAGGATGCATCCGCCGGGTGGGCCGACTGCGACGTGTCCAACACTTTACCCCGTTTGATTGCTGCTCCATTCCTGTCCTCCTCCGTAAAGACCTCGCCAACCGCTGGAGCAGATGTGATGGCTGTGGTTGAGGGTGGGAGGATAATTCGTTTTACAGCGGACCTGAACAAGAATTGCGGTTGGAGTGGGTCCCGGAACGGTGGGGGGAGCACGAACCCGTATCCCATAGCGCTGGCTAAGAGACTCTCGATGCTGCGAACTCCAGAAACGAATACGAGTTGGCCCAGAGTGACGACGCACACCGCGCGGCAAGAAACCCACCATCATCAGAACCCAAGGATGCTGGTGGGTTGGTATCTGTGTGCACAATCGCGTCGACGTTTCTAGGAAACAGTCGAATACACCCCCTGGGGAATTGCGTGAGATTCCTAAGGAATAGACACGCGGCAGTAGAGACCAAACCTGAGTCAGGTCCTCGACTACCACGGTCTCGAAACTTGACCCGAATCGGACAAATAAATCGTGGAGGTGCGCCCCTGTTGATTCAGAGTGGACCTGACCACGCACAACAAAACCTGCCTCAAGCAGAGCCCTCACAACCCACCCCCGCAGAATCCGGCGGACCCTGTAACGAGAACGGTACTCCCTGGGGAAACGGATAGCATCTCTCCTTACCGGAAGAATCGGCGCACGGGGAGCGTTCCAGGCAGGGAGGGGGGTTGGGATAGGGAAAAAACGCAGGCTTTAGTACCCAGGGAATTTTGTGCTGGGCTCACCATACATACTAAGTCCGATGCTCGGCCGGAGAACGACTTGCAACTCGTCAAACGGTTCCTGATTTTCCCCTCGGCGGTGTTTGATTTGCGGAGAGAGTACGGTTGTGCTTGAGCTTTTGGATAAGGGCAGCGGCCGCAAAGTGTGCTAGGTTCAGACCCTGGACGAGGTGAAAAAACGGACATTCCCCCAGAACGAGCGGAACACACCTTAAGAGCCGTCAACTGAGCTTCCAAGTCCTGCACAGCTCTCGCAGGATCGTCCTTCGCCTTCCCATCTGATGATCGAAGTGACTTGAGCTTTTTGACGATGATCTGGGTTTCGTCACCTTGGCCTGCTTAGCCAGTTGCTTGAACTCTTGCAGACTGTGGTGCTGAGGTTGAGTTTGCTCTCTCGTCGTACACGGGATGAAGATGAAACTCTGCGTATGAGTTTGCCCGGGAGAATTTGGTCGGCGGTGGGATGAGCCCGATGATCGAAATGTAACCTTAGATAAGAGTCGATGAGAAGAGGACTTGAGAGAAGTACTTGCCCTGGTCTGTGTCGACTGGAGTGGTTTGCCTGGGCCGCGTTTTTGTTTCATGCCTCTGTCGGCGTTCATGGTGGCGGATCGCTTTTTTGTTCACACGGTCGCTTACTCCAACATGATTCGATCTGGCACCCACCCGGATGGTCCACTCGCTGGAAATGGATTTCTGTTGCCATCGCTTACTTGTGCTGGAAAACGGGTTCAGTTGAACCCGGATCGCGAACACTGAGGAGCGGAGACGAGGTCCCGGTGTCCAAACAGCAAGGCAAAGGGAGGATCCTTTTCCCAAACTTTCCTGAGCGGACGTTGGCAGAGTTTCCCCGTCGGGGTCCCGTTGGTGCTGGTAAATAGGACGCGTCCCAGTTTTGGGGCCGGGTGATTCAGCAAGATCTGGCCACACTTTCCCGGAGCGGTCGGCAGATATCACCAGGGTGTCACAGGAAGGTTGTTGGTTCGCGTGGGACATCCGTCGACTCACCGACCCCCAGAACATAGAGCTCGGAAGTGTGTGTGCATCTTTTACCCATTCTTCCACCAGCTTAGATCTTACCTCTGACATCGATAAACAGGTACCGGATGAATATGTGTTTTCTCTCTTTTTTCTTCTTCTTTTTTTCTCTTCCGGAGAAGGTCGGGTGGCGTGATACGCTGGAATATAGGTTAAACGTGAGTTCTCGACGGCATCCCAGCATTCACCACCTCCGCTTACCACCTCAGTTGGCCACCTCCGTCTGTCGCGTCCTCTCGCATCCTCTCGTCGCCTTTCCTCCTTTGTCGACCTCACGCACTTGGCGCAACCTCCGAAGACAGCTGTTTCGCCTGCGGTCCATTCAGGCCATCCGTTCGTTCCGCTCGGAGGTTCCCCGCTTCTCGCCCGTTCCGTTCTTGCTCGTTTCTACCGCTCTAATTTCCAAAGGTCCGTTCATTCGTTCCCTCGCAGATCCCAACAACCTCACAACGGGCGGCTGAACTGCTGTTCGGACAGCCTCGTTGAACCGCCGCCATGCGTCGAAAGTAGCTCACTTGCTGTTCCGACGGAGGTGTGTTTTCGGTCGAGTGGTGGAGAGGTTGTTCCGCTGTGTGCGAGGTTTGCGGTTGTGGATCGCGTTTGCTGACACCTTGATTCCACAGATAACTAATGTCACTGGTGGATCATCTGGGCTTTTACATGGATGAGGAGGATGGGGCAGAGGTAGGTCTATCACTGTGACCGTGTCTGCCTTCACGCGCAGCTAAGCTACCCGCGCCCCAGACCTTGCCAACCCCTCATGGCGATGACGTGGAGATCGCCAACGCTGCTGGAAAGGCAGTGGAAGTGCAGACAGCCTTTCCAGATACCGGCCTTAATTTACCCTCAAAGGTTTCTGGACAGTACCCACTGGAATCTGTCGGAGAGGTCGCACCGATTCGCCAGCCCCGCGAACGGCGCAGGAGACATAAAAAAAAGACCCAAGCCCAGGCGTCGGCAATAGAAGCCCAGACCCCCCTTCTTGACGCCGCCAACAACCCAGACCAGCCACGGCTCTCGGTTCCGTTCAGCCCCTCAACGGAGGGAGCTCCTGACTCATCCTCAAAGGTCTCCACACAACAGCTGGTGGAATCTGTTGGAGACATTGAACCGGTTCGGCTGACCCACCGGGAAAAACAGTGGCAAAGGTTTCTAGAGATGAAATGGCACAGGGCCCCTTCGGGGAAAGATAGGATGCGGTTCAACCGTTTGTGAAAGCGATGAAAAATGCAATGACTTTGCCTGTTGAGCCAATTGATCTTCGCCCCTCCACAAAACCTCGACACGAGCTCCGCGCCTATCGGCATGAAGAACTGGCGCATCTAGGGATCAGGACGATCCGATGGGATGGACTGTAGTCTCTCCTCCTCTCCTCCCTGATTGCGTTCAACTTACATAACTTCAGGGACTCTATCCCAATCAAGACACCATCGGGTATTGTGATCGCACTTCTCGCAGGGCGTCCCCGTTCGAGTGGTTAGGATGAACGTATGAAATCCTTGACAGGCAACTTTAACACCACCGCAAACTCGATGCCATTTCCAGCAAGAGTAAATGGTCATCACCGTGGAGATCATCCAGCAATTAACACTGGGATTTCGTGCGGTGGAGGTTCCCAGGTGCGCTTTCCATCCCTGAATCCAACGTGATTTGGCTGATTCCCCACTAGCGTCCCGGTGAACTCGATATCAACGGTGTGCGCAACAAGGGTGCAATAGTGGGGTTAAGGGATAGCCCTTCGTTGAACGAGCTCGTTCGGTACATTGACTGTAAGCCCTGTTTGTCCCCGCCGTACCAAACCCGTCTCAAATGCATGGTAGCTGTTTTCTCTGACTACGCCCCCGATCTGCATACGTTCTGCAAAGCGAGGCTGGCCGAGTTGGAGCAGTGGGATTCGCGGCTCCAGCGACCATTCAAGAATACAGCTTTTAGCGCCATGACGTTCAACTTTGGCCCGGATGCTTGTACCGTTCCGCACAAGGATTTCAAGACCTTGGGCTTTGGCTGGTGTGCCATCACAAGCCTCGGCGAGTTTGACGCCACCAGGGACGGCCATTTGGTTCTTTGGGACCTTGACATCGCCATCGAGTTTCCGTCTCACAGTACCATTCTTATCCCATCCGCCATCCTAGAACACAGCAATACGGCGATTCAGGACGGTGAAAGCTGGATGAACATCACGCAGTATAATCCGGCTGGGATATTCGAGTGGATTGCGTATGGATTTCAGCAGAAGCATGCCGCAGAGTCTGTTGGGGAGGAGCCGGCAGAATGGTAGTCAAATCCACATCTCAAGTTTGACACGTTTTCTAATCAAAAGATCGCTGTAGTAGCGTTCTAGTGCCCCTGTTCAGGCTATATCATTCCCTACCATTTTTTGGTTGCTATATGGTGTAACTAGTTCAGCCACCACAATGGAACGGTCACCGCCGATGAAATTTCCTCTGAGTACCGGTTCCCCAGTCTCGACCATTTTCCCTACCCAGTCAGGCACCTGGGTTTTGATCGCCTTCCTCAGCCCCCCTCCAGATCACAGGTTCCCACTCGCTATGAAGGACTTTAAAGATGGGAAGTCACTTTGCGAAGGTTAAAAAGGGTTTAGGATTTAGGGACTAGAAAATTACCGCTAGAATCCGCGGCCGGGGAGAGGCCGGAGCCAACGGGCTCGCATGACAAACCGAGTACTTTGGTCGGTGGCGCCGGTGAGTGTGTGCCCACGGGAGCTGTCGGCCTGTCAGCCAGCTGGCAGCTCACATCCTCTCCCAGTCCACCCACGAACTCCTCTTCCTCTTCCGGGACTGGATGTTCCCCTCCGACGACTCCCCCAAACCCCCCCAACCCTCCGGCTCCATCCACGACGTCTGGCTAGAATCCCGGATATTCCAACACAAGGGCGAGACCGCTCACCTCGCACCGGGAGCCCACCGCCGGTTCACCCTTAGGAATATATGTCTCGCGTACGAGATGCTTAGGGTACACACCTTCGAGATGTGGCATTACGGGTGGTAGGGTCGTGGTAGGGGATAGAGGAGCGATCGGGGTGGCAGCTGCGATGTCGGCCACGGGTTCGGTCTCGAAACACTCAGTAAGGTACCAAGCAAGCGAACTTTCGTTCTCCAGATAAGGTGTGTCGTTGGAACGGGGTCCTCGGAGGATTTGTGAAGCGTCTCGGAGGCGTCGCGAGGCAAGAAGGTGATGTTGATATCGGGGCCGTGAGAGCCCTTGAGAGTCGTCCTAGGCCAACATTCAACGGGATCTTCGCCAACAAAGTTCGCAGTGGTTCCGGAGTACACAGGGAAATCGTTGGGTTGCGCAGGAGTCGATTTGAGAGACTCTGGAGGCGAAAGCGGCGGGGGTCCAAGGTAGATCGTTGGAATGGTCTGAGGGCTTTGGAGACACTTAGTCGTGAGTGGGGTTCCGAGGGAACTCTCGTTCACCATGCCGTTCGCGCTCTTGTACTTGGGTCCAACGTTGGGGTCCATCTTGCAAACCGCCCTACTGCGAGTACGGAGGGTGTACTGGTTGAAATTGTCAGTGTTGACATATTCGAAGATATCGATCTGAGAGGAAACGTTAGGATCGGAACGTTTGGACAAGAATAGTGGTCACCTCTCCACCACCTGGCCGACCCGGGCTATAAGTTGAGGTTATTGTCCCGCATCAAATAACACGGGAAACGGAATGGACGTACCCGACAGCCTAACCTAAAGTCACCCTTGAGATGGGAACCCGCCGTGACCGGTATCTCGAGTGGGAGGGCTGTGGATCCACGAGTTGTGGTATTTGACTGTTCGGCGGAGCGATGCGACAATGCGGCGGAGTCTGGGTCGACCACCACGGATTTGGCCTGGGATAATGGTCAGACGATTAACCTTGCCTACCGCAGGATACTAACCAGTGGGATGAGAAAGGAATGCCTAGAGCAGGGAGCTGAATTGGTTATTGAAAAGTGATGGTCGAGCAGCGGCAAATGCGCACCTCAAGTCCCTCGTATGAGCAAAGTTTATCTTCAGCACGGGGTAAACTCGGATATCGACAGGATCCGTATCCTGGGTTCGACTAAAACCATGCTGCCGTCAGGCCTTCCTTGCGCCACCATGGACAGGACTGATGACGGTGCACGGAGGAGACAGCCTGATCGGATGCCTCGCGAGTTCGGGCGGGAACGGGAAATCCAACTTCCCAAGTCTGATTTCTCCCACCACCGCCCGTTCGTTCGCTCCCACTCGTTATCCACTCCTCTTCGTGTCCCAAGATCTCTACCCAGCACCGCGAGCTGTGTCGTGAAGCTTGCCGCTCATTCTCATGGGTGGGATCGTCCGAGATTCGCCTGGCTCCTCGGACCCGCTGGTGGGCGGTTTGGAATCCTAGGTGCGTCCCCCCCTCCATTTTCACGTTTCCGTGCAGGGGATAATGCCGACGGCTTGACCGCAACATTTCAGTCCGCAGATCACCCTTGACTCGCCGGAACCATGATCCCCTCCCTCTCCTTCGCCAACGGCACCACTCCCCTTTCCATGCTTCCAATCGCTTCAACCACTACCATCGAACCACTCAAACTGATGTGGTGACCACCACCAGCGCCCATCTCCCAAGTTCTGCGCAGAACGGCCACCGGAATCCCCAAAAACGAACCAATCGCTGTCACTCGGCTTGGGTGGGGTAACTTGGACTCATCGTTTGTTTCGTTCACTTAACCGTTCTTTGTTCCAGTGGTAGACTATCACACTGACATTGCGGCGAAGCTTCAGTTCGCCACGTTCGTCCCGATCCCCCTGCGTTCCGAGCACATCATATACCGCCCCAACGACTCTCTCCGCCGTTGAACGGCACTCTGCCCTTACCATTCACCAGGTTATTCACAAAACAACCACCAGAGTGGCCCGAGGCAAACCAATCACTGCGGATCGGCTGGGGTGGGGGTGCTTTGGTGACCGGTTAGTTTTTTCCCCTTCAATCTTGTTTCGTTCCACACAATAGTGCTGCTCACTTCGTGCTAAGGTTTCGCCCCACCGTGAGCTCGGATCCCTCGGGTTAGGCCAGATAATCCTCCAGCGTTCGAACCGCTTCGAAGATCGCCCTACAAGCGGTTGGGATCTATTTCCAGCTACACCGCGTTCTCCCGTCCAATTCCGCTTCTCCGTGACCTCCACATCAACGATGGAAAGGCGAAAGCAACCTCGTTCGCCCCATGTCGACCGATGACGGATGGACCAAGCTGAGGGCTGTACGTTGCCCGTTGACACTCCCGTCCCCGCTTTCTCACCGTGCGCCCACAGTAATCATCCGAAATCAAGCGACCCCCACTACTACCGGGTGGGAGAGACACGTCGGGCCTTCTGGTTCGTCTTTCTCCGTTGCTTTCGAAACGGGAGAGGTCCTTCCTCGGGAGAGGAACCAAGTTGCATTGCTGTAAAGCGGCCTGACGTCGCTGCATGGAGGCAACATCCTTTGGAGCGACAGGAACACCTTGACGTCGGGTAGGAGATTGTGGGGGAGATAGTGGCGGTGATGGGAGTGGGGGATTTGCCGGTTTGGAACAAGAGCTCGACCAGAGATTCAGTCACGTTGTTGCCCTTCCCCAGGATCTACCGGAACAAGGCGAGCTGTCGACAGCCGAGAAGATCAGAAGAGAGTGGCAAACGAACAGCGGAACTCAACTCATAGCATGCATAGCAGCCGACCCAGAGGATCCGAATGGTCTCACCTCTGACGCTCCACATCTCACACGTCATGGAGAATTGGACACCGCGAGCAACGAAGAATTGCGAAAGGCTCTCGCGGTCCCCATTCCCCCATCCTCTCAGTCTGCCCTCGATCCTGCAACCCCAATCTCTATTTATTCGATTCCAGGGAGTTTCCTATTCCACGATATCCCTGAAGAGGAAGTTACCCCACCCGAAGCTGAAAAAGTGCGTTGCCTCGTCCCCATTCAACCACCGTCTCATACTAACTCCAAAATCGTAAAGCCACTTCCCCGGACTCTCTCCGCAGAAACCGTCGACCCTCTCACTATCCCCCTCCCCGATTCGCCTTTGCCCCATCCGTCGAATTGTCGGGGATACCCTCAACCGCATCTCCCCGAGAGAGCACGCGACCGCCGCCTATCGTCATTGACTCCGTGACCGATGTTGTCACAGAGACTACAAGAGAGGTCACCCGTGGCAGGTCGCTCGACAGACGCAGCGCACGCTCACTGACGACCAAGTCCAGCCTCCCCGCGTTGTCCCCGACGATGACGACATCGACCTCCCCGCCTATCCCAAACCCTAAGGATGATGAGAGCAGGGAAAGGATGGAAGCGATGATCACCCGGTCGGGTAGCGGAAAGTCGCGATCACGACCTGGAAAGGTCTCAGATACCGGTCGCGACTCAGATGACCTCGGTGTCGTCCATGAGATGATCCCTAAGAGTCCCGAACCCACCACATTGGGCTCTGCTGGCTTCGAGGCCTTCGCGGAGAAGGGAGAGAAAAGGAAGATGTTTACCGGAGTCTTCCGATCGAGCAAGAGGAGGTCCGGTTTGAGCTCAAGGAAGTCGGCGGGCAGTGAGCTCAGCTTAAGGTGGAGCACTATCGCGAACGATTTCTCACTCAAACCACTCGATGGCGCAAGGCCGAGAAGCTCGACATTACCTGTAAGTGCGATTCACCGCGAGAATTTTTTGGTTTCTAACCCATCGTATTTCCAGTCCACCCCTCTATCGGCTGACGAAAAGAGTGAGCCCACACCGGTGGAGCCGCAACCAGCCGTCAAATAACCTCCATCCAAGATCACGCGGTCCAAATCAGTAATTGCCAGTCTCGGGCTGAGGATGACACGGATGACGGCGCGTCCACCACCGATGCCCCCTCTGCCCCCCACACCGTCAACAGCTCCGCGGCGGCCGACAGTCGTGGTTGTGCAGAATCGGGGTGCATTGATCCAGAACATGGAGGGTATCAGGGGCGGGGGGTCACGGCGGTTGACTGGACTCGCATTTGATTTCTAATTCGATCCCAACCCAAACAGGTGATATACATCTGCCTCTTTCAGTCCCATGTCCATAGGGTTCCGCGAGATATCCAGATACTCTCATTCTCCTTCCCTTTTTATTCCGCGCCTCTGATGAGGAGGACTGGGATGCATCACTGCTTACTGACAACACCTCCCAACTCACCAGGCCATTTCTGAGGTGCCCGCCTCGCTTGGCCTCGGTGTCCTATGTGTAGTTATGTTTTCATTATTCTATCTTATATCTCGTTTAACGTCGCCTCAATTTGTGACTCGAGATGTTCTCCATTCACAACATAAGTGTAAATGATCAGTCCGGTGACCATTGGGTGTAAATCTACTTCGTTCAATGCATTTAAATAAGCAATAAGTTCACAAAAGGTCGGAAAAAGTAGAAATCAAAAATAAGTGAAAAAAGCCACGGACAAAAAATAAGCCCGAGAAAAGTGCGGGAAAGTGAAAAAGCGATCGCGACGTTTGCTGATGCATCCCACGCGTCATTGTCGACATTGCATCTCCTCCCAGTGGCAAACTCTCACTATTCAATTTATACGTTGCTCTATCAAGGAGCTCTGGACGGGAGACGATAAGACTGCTGCGAGAGTTTGATGACGAGATTTTTCTGGAGTCACACGAGCCGGAGTTGGTGCTGGAGGATGAGATCTCTGAGAGGTTGGATGATCTAGACAATGTGACCAAGATCTGGTGGCAGAAAATGTGTTCCGAGTCAAATGAATGATCTGTGGAATGTACTATACCATATGGAAAATCATCTATGGATTGGTTACGCAAGCAAGGTTGCTGCCGACGCAGTCGGCGTTTTTCTAGTAATTTTGACTCTTTGTTTTCAATCCGAAAAGCGCGCATCCATGCCACTGAGCTGGCACGCGAACGGGATTCGCTGAATGGCCAGATGGCTTCACTCAGAAATGATCTAGAGGAGGCGAAGCGCAAGGTTACGCTCGTCCGAAGGTGTGGTGGAGGAGAAACAACCACTCGAAAACCGACTGGATGAGGAGAGAAGAGCACAAGAACGTGTTCGCGCTCAGCTCGACAGTCGAATGGAGGAGCTCCAAAAACGCAAATCCAAATTCGTTTGTCTGTGATCCATCGCATCGCCTTGTCATTCCGCCCCG
>Ga0307509_10010930_pt1 | contig 11061 bp, 8 predicted proteins | sample 10_EM_MG_FD_202245 | JGI IMG/M metagenome (GOLD analysis project Ga0307509, IMG submission 202245) | Populus trichocarpa ectomycorrhiza microbial communities from riparian zone in the Pacific Northwest, United States - 10_EM | ecosystem: Host-associated > Plants > Roots > Unclassified | place... | reverse complement strand
GTCTTTGACTAGTGAGACGCGTTTCTTTGCATCATCTTCCACACCATTTTCCCACGCCATGCACACACTGATATATTTTTCCAGTGATATACTGTCGGTTGGATTTTTTTTTAAATATAAAAAAATATTAAGAACATGAAATTTTTTTTTAACGGTTTTATTAAACCTGATTAAGTGAGTTAATTTTGAAATTTTCCAACTCAACTATTTACCTAACTCAAGTTTTTAATTAAACTATGTGAGAGCTAACTCGATTTAAATTGATCAATTTCATAGGTTTAAATGCAACCTTGATGAACAATAAAAGCATGACTAAACTTTTAAAAAAACTTCAAGATAATAATTTTTAAAAAAATATTGAGACAATGACAGATTGAATCGACTTCGTCTCCCCTGCGACCCAGGTCATGAACTCTATTGGGTTTAATATTTTTCTTTCTATAACTTTTTTCTTTAATTATATAATAAAAATAGATGCTTATAAAATTAAGCATCAACCTAAAAATAGACATTTATTTGAGATAATTATCCCTAGAAAGCAAACAAAAATCAATAATGCATTCCGTTTCCCAACCAATCCAATATTAAATGATGAAATAAAAAAAATTTAAAAACAATTAAAAGACTAAAAAAAAAGCATATATTGTCGGTGAGAAAACTCGTCAAACCTATGAATCGGGTAAGCCGAGCTTGTACGTCAAACCTATGAACTGAGTTATGGACTCCACTAGGATTATGATTTGTTTTTTTGCAAAACTATTTTTTATTTAATTATATAATAACAAAAATAAATGATTGCAAAATCAAATTCCAACCCAATACCGAGATTTTTTTTATAGATCGTGATAACCTCATAAAAGGCGAAACGAAACCAATTATAAAACTGAATTTTCAATTAACCAAGTATCTAAAAATGAAAGAAAAAAACTAATTTTAAAAAGTTAAGCTTGTCAGACATGTGAACTAAGTCAATCAGCCAAACATGTGAATAGGTCCATGAACTTTATAAAGTTTAATAACATAACTTTTTTTTAAAACTTTTTTTTTTTTTACTATATGAGAAAAAAAAACTAGACAAAAAAGTAGTCAAGTTCAATTAAAAAAAGACACTCCACCAAACACGTAAATCAGGGCAACCTGAGTTATCTTCCCAAACCCGCAAACCATGCTAATCTTATATAAAAAAAAATTATGAAGTGAAATTCTCAACCATCTCAATATTAAAAGAAGAAATTGATAAACAAAAATTTGAGAAAAAAAATCATAAAAAACTTCAAAAACAAAAAGAAAAAGGAAAAAAAGCAAAACACTATGGATTACTATTGTCATTTACAATGAATGTGTGTGAGTGAACAATGATTTCCTCACACCTATTAATTTTTATTACTTTATAAAGTTTAATAATATGACTTTTCTCTAAAACTTTTTTTTAACAATATGAAAAAAAAATAAACAATAAAAAAAGTCAAGTTCATTTAAAAAAAAGAAAAAAAAAACAACCATTAAACTCGTAAACCGGGGCAACCTGAGTTACCTTAGCAAACCTGTAACCATACCAACCTTATATAAAGGCAAAATAAAAAGAAGCAAATTATAAAGTTAAATTATAAACAATCTCAATTTTAAAAGTTGAAATCGATAAAAATAGATTTGAAAAAAAATCATAATAAAAATTCAAAAATAAAAAAAATAAAAAAGAAAAAAGAAAGCAAAATATTATTGTATTACTATTGTAATACAGTACACTAAGTGTTGGGTGAACAATAATTTCTCCTACATTCTTTAATTTTTGTTATTTCATAAAGTTTAATAACATGATTTTTCTCTAAAATTATTTTCTTAACAATATGAGAAAAAAATAAACTATAAAAAAGCCAAGTTTAATTAATTTAAAAAAAAAGTCACCAAATTCATAAATTGAGGTAACTTGAGTTATATTGACAAACTCGCAAACCACACTAACCTCATAGAAAGACAAAAAAAAATTAAAAAACTAAATTCTCAACCATCTCAATATTAAAAATAAAATTGATAAAAATAATTTTGAAAAAAAATATAACAAAAAAATATAAAAAGAAAAGGAAAAGAAAAAAAATATATGTTTAAGAAGAATAAAAAATATGAGGAAATATTTTAACAATTTATAATGTTTTATAAAAAAGCTAAAAATGATCTCCCATGTATTTTAGCTTTTCTTGTAATAATATTTCCTTATGAAAAAAGAAAACAGATTTTATTTTAAAGACACCAATAAGAAAAATTTAAGCAACGAAAGAAGGAGCAGTCTGGTTTGATTCGATGAAGCCCAGATATCTTGAATTGGGCCTTATTGGAATATATGGGCTCAAATAAAAATTATACTATGTAGTAGGGAAGCCCACTTTGTGCCGATGTAAATAATTCTTTCTTTTCTGAACGAATGAGAGCAGATTTTGTCAATTTAATTTAGATATACTTTCCCTTTATGATAATTATGCTGGAAAATCCATATAAAAGCTATTAACCCTTTAAAAGTTTTTATTAACAATTGGACTGTCAATATACTATATACTTTTCTTTTGATTATAAAAATTGAATGGTTGGTAGATTAGAATTCTTTAGTGAATATCATAGCATAATGTTACTATTTTTTTTTTTTATTAATGTGGATGTCTGAATTAACTTGCATGTATCTTAACTAATTTTAAAAGTCTTGAAGTATTTTTTTATTTGATATTATAGGTGTTTCCTTTACTAACTTTATGTAAAAATTAAGATTTGGATGCTTAGTTAAGAATTGAAAGCAGTGAAAATCATTGGAACCCTGGTGCATTTAAGATTTAGATGGTTAAAATTCAATTTTTTTTGTTTAGATGGTTAAAATTCAATTTTTTTTGTTTAAATTTTTTTTTTTATATTTTCAGATCGTTTTGATGTGTTAATGTAAAAAATAAAAAAACATATTACAAAAAAAAAATGAGTGTATTACTATTGTAATAAAAATGGGTGTATTACAAAAACAAATAAAATTACCTTGGCAAACCTGTAAACCACATTAACCTCATGTAAAGGCAAAATAAAAAAAGCAAATTACAAAGTTAAATTCTCAACAATCTCAATTTTAAAAGAAGAAATCAACAAAAATAGATTTGAAAAAAAAATCATAACAAAAATTCAAAAAAACAAAGAAAAAAACAGATAGCAAAACATTGTGTATTATTATTGTAATATAGTACAACGGGTGTTAGGTGAGCAATAATTTCCTCCACTTTAATTTTTGTTACTTTATAAAATTTAATAATATGATTTTTCTTAAAAAATATTTTTTTAACAATATAAAAAATATAAATGATAAAAAAATCAAATTTAAAAAATTAATAAAAAAATTATTTTAAAAAATTATAATAAAAAACAATCATTATCTCATTTTCAAAATAAAAAATCCTGGCTTGTTGCCGTCGCTGAGGAGCTACCATTTTCGCATTGGTGATGGCGATTTTACCGAGAAGAGAGGCGCGCAATAAGGGAAAGACATTTATTGCAGGTCGCAATACTGTTAGGCTTATTTCTCCATCATTAATTAAATAAAAAAACAAAAATTAACAGTAACGTATTGTACACGGTACCGTTTGAAGCCAAGGAAAGAAGTGGAGTGGCAGCGGAGAGATTGCTTGAAGAGGATGAGAGGATGGGCAAGTGGGCAGCGAGGAACAATCCACCAACAAAATCCACACACAAAAATAGTTTGAACTTTTTCGATGCCTTACTTTGCCTAAGCACAACTGAGGCTGGCGTTAGCCTTTTTTTTTTTGTGGTATAAACCACGCGGTGTCCTGGACGCTGGTCCAGACTAATCCACGCTCGCACCGGATCGGCCCACAGAGGGGTAAAGTGCTCCCCAAGAGAGGTTCTCCATACACAAGGAGGGGTCGAACCCCTTACCTTGCTTAAGGGATGAGAGTGCCGAACCACTCACACCGTGCCCTCTTGGGTGGCTGGCGTTAGCCTTTACGTGCCCTCCCACAACGCCTTCCTTCCAATAATACCGTACGCCAAGAATCTCTCCACGCCTTAATATATTCCTTGATTCACCTTATAGGAAGCGGAAACCTTGCTCTGCTGCCACCGTCCAAAACTATTCCGATCCTAGCTAGCTTCCTCTGTGTGAGGTCTTTTTAAACTAATATGGATTTAGGTTGAGAAAGTCAATATTTAACTAAACAAGAGAAAGTTATCACTATTCAAGTTGATATTACACTACAAATATTGTAAATCTTTTTAGCTAAGCTAATTCAGAAGTTTGATTGGCAGCTAGTTTCTTTTCTAAAGAGAATCTTGGATATGAGAAGTCTTTATTTCCTAATAACTCATTTTAGATGGATTGGAATAAATAAATAATTCACTCTTTGCTTGCTATTATTTATATCCTTAAACTAATTAAATTATATGTTGTAAACTATGGCCATGTTGGATTTTTTTTTTCTTGTGGGAATGTTTATTAAGCATTACTGTATATTATTATCATGCAGGATTCTTGCATCATTAATTATTTTGTGAACTAAACTCCTAGCGTCCAAGCTTAAGTTTATTGTTGGAAGCATGCATGTATTCTGTTTCTTGTAGTGTTTGCATTGCGAGAAGTCAAGTTTTGTTAATTTTTTTTTACTCTAATTACACTTGGTTAAGTGTTGTAGCTTATGTGTTTTGTGATTTTGTTAATTAGATGTGTAATCCCTTAACATTTTAGTAATTAGTACATCAAGAAGAATTGAACTGATTAAGCTCTAACCTGTTTTTTTCAAGTTTTATTTTATTATTTATAGTTGATCTTTTTATCAAAGTATATCAAATTAGTAACATCTTCAATATACTTAAACTATATTAATGTGAAGAAATATATATATAATAAATGGGCTAGCAGTTTTACCAAATGGGTTATGCTCATACTGTATTGTGAAATAGCTTTTTTTCTTGCTACTTGCTTGCATATGAACATATTAGTTTTTCCAAATGAAATGGGCTAGCAAGCAATAATGGTTTTTAACTTAAGTTTGATTTGGTTTATTACAAGTCTTTAAAATAACTTCTCAACATGGTAGCATTCTAAATAATGATTCTTCAACTGCCCAATCATTTTAACCTTTAATTTCTAGTTCAACATCAAGTGGTATAAGAGGAAATATAGATTTGGCATCGGGTCACTGCAAAGAGGCTCCTGAACTTAATGTGTGATATAAAAAAAAAATTAGTATGCTATATTGTGCCAAAGCTTTTACAGGTGGAGACATTAATCGATTCAAGCAACATTTAGCTGGAAATAAAGAAGAAGTGGAACAATGTTGTAAATGTCCTTTGGATGTTCGTCATCAAATTATTTTGAATCTTCAAGGGAATGTTGAAAAGAAGAGCTAGAGAAATGAAAGCAAATTACAATCAATATAGCGCAAAATAAAAACAGTATGAAGAGAGGATGATTAGATAATTAGAAGATGTTGATGATGATGATGCAGAAGCTGATGGTAAGAAGCAGATGTTACCATCGAAGGATACCAAACAAAGAAAGTAAAACACTGGTATTGTTAAACAATCAATTGCAAGTTGTGAAAAATAGAAAGAAAATGCAATAGTAGGGGCATATTTTATGCCAAGAACAACTTATGGTGCTCAAAAGTCTCTCCGAAGTTGTTGAAAAAACAAAGTTGTCGAACGATGTGATCTTGCTATAGCAAAATGGATGATTGATGCATGTGTGCCATTTAATTTTGTTAACTCTGTTTACAATCAACATGCTATAGATGTCGTAACAACCATGAGTCTTGGTTATAAATGACCAAATTTTCATGCTTTTTGTGGTTATTACTTGGCAAAAATGGTTGATGAAGTGAAGATTTATGTTGAGCGTTATCGAGAAACTTGGAAGAAAACCGGTTGCACATTGATGATTGATGGATGAACAAATCAAAAAAGGAGAACTTTAATTAATTTCTTAGTATATTCTCCTAAATGAACTGTTTTTTTTTAAACAGTAGAGGCATCAGAGGCCTCAAAAACTATTGTGTTATTATATAAGTTGTTTAGAGATGTTGTTTTGTTTGTTGGGCTTGAAAATATCGTGCATATGGTGACTGATAATGCTTTTAATTATGTTGTTGTTGGCAAGTTGTTGGAAGAATTTCCTTCAATATTTTGGTCTCCTTGTGCTACTCATTACATCAACCTTATGCTCCAAGATGTTGGTAGGCTACATTCAATTTGTTCTGTTGTTGATCATGTTTCCAATATTACAAAGTATATTTATAATCATTGATATCCATTGTTTTTGATGAGAAAGTTCATTGGAGGGAAATAAACACTTCGATCAACTCCTACTTGCTTTGCTATTAATTTCATTGCTTTGAAAAACATTTTAGTACACGAAGACAATTTAAGAGCTATGGTGACATCTAGAGAATGAGTCTTCTTTGCTAATGCTAAAGATAATAAAGGAAAAAGGTTTATTGATAATGTGTTGAACTCTATGTTTTAGAAAGAATGTGCATCAATTATAAGAATAACCGAACCAATAGTTCGAGTTCTACAAATTGTTGATAGTGATGATAGACCTTCTATGAGATATTTATATGTGGCTATCCATTATGCAAAGGAAGAAATATTGAAAAGAATTAAAAAGAAAAGGGCTAAGGTGCAACCTTTCCTAGACATCATTAACAATAGGTGGGTTGGTTAATTGTATAGGAAGCTTTATGCAGTGAGATTTTGGTTGAATTCTCAGTTTCAATATGATGTAAATCTAATGGATAGATATACAAACACCATTTTCAGACTTTTAGATGTTGTTGAGAAGTATTCAAATGGAAATGCAACTCTGCTAAGCAAGCTTACAAGTGAGATGTAGTTGTTGAGGAATGCAGAACATGACTTTGGTAGAGTATCTGTAAGAAACGATCGCACTTATTTACCTCTAGGTATATTATTATATTTATATTTAAAGAAATTTAAAAATATTATCTTGACATAATCTCTTTTATTAATTTTGTATATAGATGAATGATGAGTGACATATGGAACTTGTGCTCCAAATCTCCAAAAGCTGACTATATGAGTTTTAAGTTAAACTTGTAGTTCTTCGGGATGCGATAGGAATTGAAGTGTTTTTTAGCACATCCACTCTAAGAAGAGAAATCGATTGGAGCATCACATACTTAATAACCTAGTTTACGTCCATTATAATTTGAGATTGAAACAAAAGTATTTTCTTTTTTCTAATTCTTCAAAAGTTATTTTATATTATTAAGTAGCATCATTAATACTTATATTGTGTACCTTCACTTTGATTTTGTAGGAATTATTGGAAATGATGGAATTATAATCCAATTAATTTTGAGGCATTTTCCTGATACTGGAAATTGGATAGTAGAAGATAATCCATCATATTTGACAACCGAAAAAGTAGAAATCTATCACCGTGATTTATCAACCATGACTATTCAAGATACTTTAAATGAAGGTAATGGAAGATTTGATCCTTTAGTTATTAGTTTGTTTGAAAATAAATTATTGTTCAACATGTAATGTTTATCGGTTAATTATGTTTCAATTGTAAATTTGATAAATATAAATGAGATTGAAGATGACTGTGATAATGAAGATACATAGGAGCATGATGATGTTTCGATAGGCATTAATGAGGTTGGCTCAATTTCATTGACATTTGATTCAAATTTTGTTTCTATGGACACTGAAGAACTTAATGCCTACATTCAAGCAAAGTAAATATGTTGATGTGTTAGAAAAAGTATAGTCATTCGAATGAGATCTTGTACTTTACCATTCTTTTTTTTTTAAATTCTACTAGTATTAAGTGTTTGACATATTCTAAAATCTTTTTTAATTCCAATGGAGTTTAAATGTTGTTATCTTATATCTTCTATGTTAAATTATTTATCTCTAGAACAACTTGTTATTTTATTATCCTTGCATTTAATATTTTCTTATATTTAAAACAATTATGTTAAAGGCTTGTTTATTTGAGAACAAATAAAGAGATTAATTTGTTGATGCTAATTAATTAAGCTAGCAATATGATATTTTTTTTTATATCCTAGCTAAATTTTATTTCAAAACAACCATAGTAATACATTTAATGAAGAGGGGAATCACTTTCCTTTTAATATAGCACTGAGCCCAAAAGGACTTGACCTACCACCAACCTACTAGAAGGGCATATAATATATTCATTAAATGTATATTCAATAGTGATCTATCACCATAAAAAGCATTTATCTCTTAATCAGTCTCTGGAACCAATAAAGGCAAAGGAATGAGCAGAATTACCTTTCTCCCTATGTAAAGTCCAGTGACTATATAAAGAACAAGAAGGTGAAAGGGTCATGAATGATCTTTTTCACCTTTTTCTCTTCCATATCTTTCCTTCTCTTCACTTGGTTTTTCCTAATTTTATACATCCCCTAATCCCTCGTACTCTATCTTATTAAAGGAGATTTGTTTTGCAGGTATATCTACGTACCACCTTCTCCATTTCCAATCAACTTTCATTCAATTCTGTTATGCAAAGGGTCCCTGTATTTTTGAAGTTTCATGAGTTGATCAATAATGATTTAACATTATGTCATATATGGCCGGCGTGATTTTTGGGTCACTTTCCATCTAAGAAGTTTTCAGTGTACAATGCGAATGTGAAGTAGGTGTGGGTTAACTCCACATGAAGTCTCTGCTTAATTAGCGTCTAATGTAATGCCATTAGTCTATAGGCCATTCCATCAGCACATAGAGCAAAAGGTCAACAATCCTAATTTCTCAAAAATGTTTATTATATATCTCCACCTTCAGTTTTCAAGATTATTGCCCTTGTATTCGAGAAATGATTCGTTGCTTAATGAACAGTTACTAGTTCCAGAATTTAGCAGTACTCCTTGTCTCGATCCTGCGCGCAGAAAGATGAGTGCACTAAAACAAGTGAAGCAAATAAAAATTAACTAATAAAACACAAACAAGAAAGGCGAGAGAGAAAAAGGGAGGGAAACGGAAATTCTGTGGTTCCAGGCTTGCAAACCAATCCTCCATAAAGAATCGCTTAGAAAAAGTAATGGGTTTGCTTCAAAGCCAACCGAATCTCACTAGTATCCTCGCCTCCTCATACTTGCGTTCTTTCTTTTATATTCTCTCTGTGTATGTGTATCCATCTGTATTTCTTCTTTTAATAAGTCTATTATAACTTTCATGTTTGGAAAACGCAAGACTGGCAAGTAAGGAAATTCATGTAACTGTCCAAGGGTTACAGCTCTAATTAGAGAGAAAAAAAAACCCTCTCCTTCTCCCTCTCTCTTGACAACATTCATTACTACCTTTTTAATACAAGATTAACTCCAACTCTCCTACCTTGCTAGCTTTCCTCCTCACCTCTGTCTGTTTGTCTCTCTCTCTAACTGTGTGTTTGTATTCCTCTTGGATCATTAAATTAATGATGATGGGTTCTCAAGATCAAACGATGAGGTCTAAGGAACTAAAACAAATCATCAAAGGCAAGCGTACCAAGCGACCAAAGCCATCTTTGCCGCTAACGTTAGCCATGACATCTTCTAGCTCATCTAGCGCTGGAGAGAGTGAAGGTGAACTTGATCAAAGAATCTACAACAACTCGTCATCGTCTCCTGGTCCTAGCACCTCATTTGAATTCACGGAAAGGACAGGGGAGGAAGAAGACATGGCCAACTGTTTGATTTTTTTGGCTCAAGGCAACCAAAACTACAAAATATTAGTTAAGCTCGTGGCTATTGCAACATCAACAACTACTACGAATATCAACAAGGATGCTGGGTTATATGTTTACCAGTGCAAGACCTGTGACAGACGTTTCCCTTCATTTTAAGCGCTTGGTGGACATAGAGCGAGTCACAAGAAACCAAAACCTGGTAGCCTTGATCATGAAGACAAGAAAGTGTTGACGACTGTACGAATGGCTCATGAAGAGTAAAATGGAAATCGAAATAACATTAATACAAGCACAACGCTTTCATTGCAACTAGTAAATAATAGGGTTCTATGTAGTCCTAATGTGAAATCTAATAAGGTCCATGAGTGCTCTATATGCGGTGCTGAGTTTTCATCTGGTCAGGCTTTAGGTGGTCATATGAGACGGCATAAGGCGTTTGCAGCTGCCACTTCAACCACAACCACAACAACAACAACAACAACATCAATTATGAGTTTGGGAAGAGTTAATGGTCTTGATCATGAGTCCCAAGAATCCAAGAAACCAAGAAATAACCTACAACTAGATCTTAATCTTCTGGCACCTAAAGATGATCTCCTAGAACCCAAGTTCCACTTTGCATTAAGGAATAAGTTCTTGTCCTCACAGCTTCTCCCTTGGTTGATTTCCATTACTAATCCAATTAAAATGGAAATTGTTGTTTTCTCATTTGGGATTATTTCACTCCAAATTCAATTTGGGCTTATTAACTTCATTTTCACTAATGCAATTCATATTTGTTAATTATGATTCTTTGAATTTTTTTTATTATTATGATCACAAATGTCGAAGTTGGATTATTTGAGTAATCAAATGGCTGCAGGCTTGTTCATGGTGGCATTATTCACTTCAGAAAAAAGTTACATAAATATTTTCTTTTTCTTTGTTTTGATTGAGAGGAAAATGTGGGAAATTTATGGAAGCAAAGCTTCATTGGCATGAGTTTGCAGCCACTGATATCACAATCGAAAGTGGTGGATTGGGTTCTTCTCTTGTTTTGTTTGCAAGAAAGCTAAGGCTCCCATAGTCCTATATCTGCATGTCTGTTTCATTAATATGATAGAATATTAAACGGATAGCAAGCAAGCCACCGCTAACGTCTGCCCTTCTTTTATAGATCTACTTGTACTCGATCATTTAGTGAAGTAGGTTATACGATAAGTCACCCTTAAGCCATCCGTTATAGTGCTAATTCTTTGTTATGTTAGGCAGTGAAGACTCTGCTCTCTGTTTATTACACACAACAATGGCGTTTACACTCGCACTATCTCACTTAATTAGAGGCGGTGAATCTTGAATACCATAATATT
>Ga0307509_10010929_pt1 | contig 11063 bp, 9 predicted proteins | sample 10_EM_MG_FD_202245 | JGI IMG/M metagenome (GOLD analysis project Ga0307509, IMG submission 202245) | Populus trichocarpa ectomycorrhiza microbial communities from riparian zone in the Pacific Northwest, United States - 10_EM | ecosystem: Host-associated > Plants > Roots > Unclassified | place... | reverse complement strand
CTGCACCCCCGTGGCCGGAGAGATCGAAGTCATCAGCGGGCCGGGCGGCTGGGTGGCGCACTGCAGTTGGCACACGCCCTGGAGGCTGTAGGAGACGGGGGTCACGGTCTGCAGGGATTCACCCGGAACCACCAGGAGGACGGCCTGTCCCGAGCCCAAGGACGAAGGCTGGCAGGACGAAAAACCGTTGTAGCCGCTGCAATACGGGTCGGCGGCCCAACTGGAGGAACTGCTCATGGTCACATAGGGCAGCTCTGCGGATCCGCCGGCCGGGTACCCGCCGAACACGGCGAACTCCCGATTGGCCACCGGCGTGAGAACAGCGCAGTAAGCGGTCGAGCTCTCGGTCAGCGTCCCGCTCAGCGTCGCCCACCCGTTCGGGGAAAGCTGGTGCGCGGTGCACTGCGAAGCCCAGCCGGACGCGCCACCGACCTTCCAGGCGTCGATGTGCGCGGCGATGGAGAATCCCGCGTAGCCCGAGGCGATCACGATCGCCTGGTAAGACGCCGAGCCGGTGACCTGGCAGGCCACACCCCACTGGCGGCAGATGATCGCTCCGCTCGAGTTGGTGACCTCGAGTACGGCGCTCGCCGATCCGGGCGCCTGAGCGCGCGCGTCGAACCACCACTTGTCCGTCGTCGCGCCGGTGACCCGGTAGCAGGCGGCGTACAGGTCGGAGCTCAGCACGAGCCCGCTCGACGGGCCGCCGACTGTGGTGGACGACGGGGTCGCGCAGCTGGCGGTCTGCGAGACGTCGCGGCGCACGATGTCGTAGGTGTCACCGGTGCTGCTCGTGGTGATCACCAGCGCCGTGTAGGCCACCCCCGCGGTGTAGGAGCAGACTGCGCTCGACGCTCCGGAACACACCTGCTTGCCCGTCGGGTCGTTGATGTAGATCGCCCCGTTGACGGAGTTCGCCGTGTTCGAGTAGTCGATCATCTCGCCGACGGAGTGCTGCGCGGCCGGGATACTCAGGCAGCTGACATCCGAGACGGCGGTGAGCTTCACCTGAGCGCCATAGGAGCCACCGAATCCCGACTGCGGCCAGACGGCGCAACCGGAGGTCGAGGTGGTGTGCTGCGTCAGCAGACGGTAGCCGGTTCCGGCAGCCGGGGCGGAGAGGATCTCGCGGAACGGCGCGGTGCCGGTCAGCGCGCAGGTGACGTACGCGTAGGCGACGGAGCATGTGCTCGCGCCGGTCGCGTCGAGGATCTGCACCGACGGGGTGGACGCTCCGGCGGCGGTCGGCTGGTTGAACACGTAGTCCGAGGAGCCCGAGGCGGTCGGCAGGGTCAGGCAGACCTCCTCGCCGAGCCCGGCGAAGGCGCCCGTGGCGGGGCCGCTCGCGAAATCGGTGTCGCCGGTCGCCGTGCAGCCGCGGGTCTCGTTCGCGGCGATGAAGACCACGCCGAAATCACTGACGTATTCCGGATACTCGAGAAGAACGAAGTCGTATGTCCCCGCGGCGAGTTGGCAGTTCGAGCCGGAGTTGGTGCAGGCAGCCGCACCGGCGGTGGTGTAGAGCGAGCCGCTGACGCCACCGGATATCGAGCTCACCGAGTAGATCTGGTAGCTGCCCGCGGTGGTCACGGTCAGCGTCCGGCACTGATCGGCGGAACTCTGGTCCGGCACCGTGCCGAAGGTCTGCTGAGCGGCGGTGCCGCAGCCCTGCGGATCGGTGATGTTGTAAAGCGACTGCCAGTAGGTGTTCGCGCGGCCGTACAGGTCGCCGACGCGGACACGGTAGGGAGCGGTGCCGGTCAGGGTGCAGTCACCCTGGTCGTCGACGCAGATCTGGGTGCCGGTCGCGTCGTACACGGTCGTGTTCATCTCGCCCCAGGTGGACGAGGCCACGTACGCGTGCAGGACCTCACCGCTGGCCATGTTCAGCGTGTAGCAGGCGCCGGTCTGCCCCGCCGCGACGGTGCCCTGCAGCACCGGCGTCGCGAAGGACGGATCGGCCGCCGCGCACGAGGTGTCGGACAGCAGCGCGGTGTAGTCCAGCGTGTAGGCGCTCGACTGGTTCGCCACCTGCACGGTGTAGGTGCCCGCCGCCGTGGTCGGGCACTGCGTCAGGTCGGTGCTCTGGCAGGTGACGGCGGTGCCGCCGGGTCCGGTGACCGTGATCCCCAGGGTGTTGCCGCTCGTCGACAGGGCCCTGATGAGCAGCAGGTCAGTCGTGTCGGCCGAGGTCAGGCTGAACGTGTCGGTCCCGGTGCTCGACGGCGTCGAGCACGGATAGACCGTGTCCGCGATGATCGGGCCGGAACAGGTGTCCGGCACGGTGCTGTGCGAGACGGCGCTGCGGGCCGCCGAGGCGCGAGCCCGGCGGGCGGCCACCGGGGCGAGCGCCGTGGCGTGCTGCGCCTTGACCGGCGCCATCGGCTTGGTGACGGCCCTCTTGGTCGAAGAGGTCTTCTTCGGGTCCGTCGTGCTCGCGGTGGCGCTCGAGGTCGTCTTGGCCTTCGTCGGCGTGACCGCCGCCGCGGCGGTGCCGACCGGCGCCATGACGCTGATCGCCAGTGCGCCGCAGAGCGCGAGGACGCCCGTTCTTCCCACGTGTCTGAGCGTTCTGTGCGGAGATATCCGCATTCTGCCCCTCCCCTGAATCCCACGTCTCCTCCCCCGGCTGACCAGCTCAGCGGGCGGAGGGCAGCGAGGATTCTAATGAGAGCCACAGGTAACGTCGAGAAGTTAACGCGTCACTGTTCTGACCCAAACCTCCAACCCGGACTCCCGACGCGGAATCAGGCGGTGACCTCGGTGATCGGCATCGAGGAGTCGGCGGGCAGATCCAGCCGGCTCGGCTCGACACCCGCCGCGACGAGCTCCGCGCCGAGGGCCGCGACCATGGCGCCGTTGTCGGTGCACAGACCGGGTCGGGGCACGCGGACGTGGATGCCCATGGCCTCGGCGCGCTCGACGGCCAACGACCGCAACCGCGAGTTGGCCGCGACACCGCCGCCGATCAGGAGGTGGTCCACGCCGTTCTCCTTGCAGGCGCGCAGGGCCTTGCGCGTCAGCACGTCCACGACCGCTTCCTGGAACGACGCCGCCACGTCGGCGACCGGGACCGGCTCGCCCGCGCGCTGCTTCGCCTCGACCCAGCGGGCGACGGCGGTCTTCAGGCCGGAGAAGGAGAAGTCGAAGGGCGCGTCGCGCGGGCCGGTCAGGCCGCGCGGGAAGGCGATCGCCCCGGGGTCGCCGCCCTCGCGCGCGGCGCGGTCGATCAGCGGGCCGCCGGGGAAGCCGAGGCCGAGCACCCGGGCGACCTTGTCGAAGGCCTCGCCCGCCGCGTCGTCGATCGTGCTGCCCAGCGGCCGCACGTCCGTCGCCACGTCGGGGACCAGCAGCAGAGAGGAGTGACCGCCGGAGACGAGCAGCGCCATGGCCGGCTTCGGGAGCTTGCCGTGCTCCAACTGGTCCACGCAGACGTGCGCGGCCAGGTGGTTCACGCCGTAGATCGGCTTGCCCAGGGCCAGCGCGTACGCCTTGGCCGCCGCGACGCCGACCAGCAGCGCGCCCGCGAGTCCCGGCCCCGCCGTGACCGCGACGGCGTCGATGTCGCCGAGCTTCAGGCCCGCCTTGTCCAGCGCCCGGCGCACCGTCGGGACCATGGCCTCCAGGTGCGCGCGCGAGGCGACCTCCGGCACCACCCCGCCGAAGCGCGCGTGCTCGTCCACGCTGGTGGCCAGCGCGTCCCCGAGCAGCTCCGTGCCGCGGACGATGCCGACGCCGGTCTCGTCGCAGGAGGTTTCGAAGCCGAGCACGATCGGCTGGTCGGCGGCGGTCATTCCTTCACCCAATCCACGCTCATCACACTGTCCACCTCGATGCGCTCGCCCGCGGCGCCCTTGCCGCCGAACCGCTCGATGATCGCACCGCTGCGCATGACCAGCGCGTCGATGCCCATCGGCTGGTAGTAGCCCTTGCGGATGCCGACGTCCTGGAAGCCGAACCGCCGGTAGAGCCGCTGCGCCCGCTCGTTGTCCACCCGCACCTCGAGCACGACGTCGTCGCAGTCGCGCCGCGCCGCCTCGCGCATCAGCTCGGTCAGCAGCACCGCGCCGAGCCCGCGGCCCGCCCGCCTCGGCTCGACCGCGATGGTCAGCACCTCGGCCTCGCCGGCCCCTGCGAGCAGCCCCGCGTAGCCGATCAGCCGCGGCTCCTCGTCGTTGCCCGGCGAGTACTCCTCGGCGACCAGGTAGTACCGGGTCGAGGCCTCGGCCAGCTCGGACCAGAACATGCCGACCGACCAGGCGTCCTCGGGAAACGTCGCGTGCTCGAGCAGGATGACGCCGGGAATGTCCCACCAGCGCATGCGCCGCAGTTCGACGCGCCCGGGATGGGCCGCCGCGGGCAGCAGGTGGGCGCTGGTCATACCGAAGCCACCGCCCCGCGCGCGGCGGCACCCATCGCGACGGCGCTCATGCCGGGGTCACCGCCTTGCGCGCGCCCGGCTCCACGGCGTCGGGGCGGCGCAGGTAGAGGGGGTGCGGCGGGAGCAGGGTCTCGGGGGCCTCGCGCAGCAGACGCGCCGTCAGTTCCGCGAGCACGGCCGCGCTGGGCAGCTCCGGCTCCAGGGCGTTCGGGAACTGCTCCGGGTACAGCCTCGCCCCTTGCCCGGCCACGCTGAGCCCGGCCAGCCGCTGCGCGATCTCGGCGGGGCGGTCCACGGCGGGCTCGGTCTCCCTACGGCCCGTCACGTCGTAGGCGGCCCAGTAGACCTCGCGTCGCCGCGCGTCCGTCGCCACGGCGAAGGCGTTGTCCGAGGTGACGGCGGCGGCGAGGATGTCGAGCGTGCAGACGCCGTGTACCGGGATGTCCAGCGCGTCGCCGAGGGCGCGGGCCGTCATCAGGCCGACGCGCAGGCCGGTGAACGGTCCCGGGCCGACGCCCACGGCGACCCCGGTGAGGTCGGTACGCGAGCAGCCCGCGGCGGCCAGTACCTTCTCGATCCCGGGGGCGAGCAGCTCGCCGTGCCTGCGGGCGTCGATCTCGGTGTGCTCGGCGAGCACACCCTCGTCGCCGCGCAGCGCGACGGTCACCGCGGGGGTCGCCGTGTCGAAAGCCAAGAGCAGCACCTGGCCATTATTGACTATCGGGGCAACCTGGACCGCCAGTCCGCCGATTCCGTACCTCGGCGCACGCCGCCGGCCACGGCCCGTGCGCAGGTCCGGACCCGCTGTACCGCCGCGCACTGCGGCGACGGCTCCCCCTTAACCCGTACGGTTCCGGTAGGGCATGATGGCCCCCATGGGCAAAGGAACCAGGGCCGCCGGGTCATCACGTCGCGCCGCGCCGGCACCGCCGTCGCGCGCCGCGGCACCGACGTCCGCGGGGGGCGGACCGCAGGGTTCCGCTCCGCCGCCCCCGCCGCCCCGCTCGGCGAACCGGCAGGCCCCGGGGGGCCGGCCGAAGCCGGGCCGCGGCTCGACCTTCTCGGTGCTGGTGATGACGATCGCCGCGTTGGCGGCCGTCGGCGTGCTCGCGGCCCAGGCGGAGGCGACCGCTCCGCGGGTCCACTCGCAGGCGGGGACGGCGGCCTCGACGACGAAGACGACCACGAAGTCCGGCTCGTCCTCGACGGGCACGACCGCGAACGCGCTGCCCGCGAACTCCGGCAGCGGCACCCGGATCGTCTACTCGGCCGGGCAGAAGCGCATCTGGCTCGCCGAGGACGGCACCGTGGAGCGCACGATGCCGGTCGTCCCCGGCACGCAGACCCCGTCGAACGGCTCGTACACGGTCACCTCCAAGGTTTCCAGCACGACCTCGAGCGACGGCGTCCAGGTGGTCTACGTCGTGCGCTTCGGCGGCAACTACGGCTTCGACGCGGAACAGGGCATCACCGGGCTGCCGCCCGCGCCGACCGGGAAGACCGGCGGCGTCCGGATGGCCCAGGTCGACGCCCAGGTCCTCTACTCGTTCGCCTCCGTCGGCACGGCCGTCGTCGTGGTCTCCTGAGCTGAGCCCGGGTCAGACGCGCGAGACGGAGATCTCGCGCACGTCGTCCTCGCGGGCGCGGTCGAGGCGGACCACGTAGTAGCCGGACCGGCCCTCGGCCAGCACCTCGGCCTTTCCCTCGCCCCACTCGACGACGGTCACCGATGCGTCCATCGACGCGTCGAGGTCCAGGTCGTCGAGCTCGGCGAGGCTGCCGAGGCGGTAGGCGTCCACGTGCACCAGGGCCGGGCCGCCGACGAGCGAGGGGTGCACCCGCGCCAGCACGAACGTCGGCGAGGTGATCGGGCCGCGCACGCCGAGCCCCTCGGCGAGGCCCTGCGTGAACGTCGTCTTCCCGGCCCCGAGTTCACCCGAAAGAAGGACGAGATCGCCGGGCCGCAGCCGCTCGGCGAACGCGAGCCCGGCCGCCCGGGTCGCCGCCGCGTCGACCGCGGTGAGCCGTTCTTCCGCTTCAGCGGCCCGTTCTGACGGACCGTCGACCACTCTGCTCACTGCGCCGCTCTCCTGCTGGACGATGACGAGCCGAGTCGAGTCTCGGCCCGCTCCACCAGGGTACGCAGAGCGGCGCCGACTTCGTCCGGGTGCTCGAGAATGACGGCGTGCCCGGCGTTCGGCAGCACGACGTAGTCGGCCGAGGGGATCGCGTCGGCCAGCGCCTCGCTGTGCGCGACCGGGAGCACCAGGTCGTTGGCGCCGCCGAGCACGAGCGCCGGCACGCGGTCGAAGACCGGGACGGCCTCGCTCATGTCGAGCTTGCCGAAGACCGGGTAGAAGTCGGCGATCACATCGATCGGCGTGGACTGGATCAGGTCCTGCGTGTAGCGCACCAGGGACTCGGGGACCTCGGAGCCGAACGCGTAGCGCCGGGTGAGCACCAGGCCCAGGTCGCCGCCGAGCGCCCGGCCGCGCTCGACCAGGCCGGTCTGCTTGGCCAGCAGCTCGAGCATGGCCGGGGTGGTGCGGTGCAGCAGCTTGGCGCTCGGCCGGGGCAGGCCGAAGGCGATGTCCTGGAAGCGCCCGGCGGACGTGCTGATCAGCGCGGTGCCGACGATCCGCTCGCCGAACAGCTCGGGGTGCTGGGCGGCCAGCGCCATCATCGTCATGCCGCCCATCGAGTGCCCGATGAGGACGACCGGGCCCTCGGGGCACGTCGCCTGGAGCACCGCGTAGAGGTCCTCGCCGAGCTGGTCTATCGTGACCGGCTTCGCGCGGCCCTTCTCGTCCCGCGGCGGGCGGTCGGAGCGGCCGTGGCCGCGCTGGTCCCAGAAGACCATCCGGTGCGTCGCGGAGAACTCGGCGCGCTGGTAGTGCCAGCAGTCCTGCGGCAGGCAGAAACCGTGCGTGAACAGCAGCGTCGGGCGGGGAGCGTTCCCAGCGGGGGCGGCCGAGGGCGACGCGGCCTCCCGCGCGGAGCGCATCGCGGCGGCGAGGCCCCCGGCGGCGGAGCCGTTGGCCGGGCCCTGGCCGTTCGCCGAGCGCGGCGGGACCGCGGCCCAGCCGCGCGGCTCGTCGACCTCCACGTACAGCTCCACGCCGTCGGTCGAGGCGACCGACTGCGGGTCGCCGCGGAGCGTGCCGAAGGGCTCGCCGGGGTCGTGGATCTCGGCCATCCGGCGTACGGCGCGGCCGATCGTCAGCCGCTCGACGGTGAAGCCGAGGGCCGCTCCCGCGGCCACCACGCCGACGGCCGCGCCGAGCACCCCGGCCCGCCTGCCCTTCGCCGATGCCTGTGCCACCGTCCGGCCGCCTTCCACGCTGCGCGCTGATGCGTTCTCACTACGTCAACGTTCGATTTACCCCGTTTGCCCCCACGCCGGGATCACGACTATCTACTGCATAGTCTTGCCCGTCAAGCCAGGTTCAAGCGTTCGAAGCCGAGCTGTCGACCGAGTGATACACACGTGGTACGCGCGGCCCGATCCGGGTGACGATCTCGTAGCCGATCGTGTCGATCGCGTCGGCCCAGTCCTGGGCGGTGGGCGTGCCGCCGTCGCCGGGGCCGAACAGCACCGCCTCGTCGCCGGCCCGCGGGTCCGGCTCGTCCTCGCCGCCGGGGCCGAGGTCGACCACGAACTGGTCCATCGCGACACGCCCGGCGATCGTGTGCCGCCGCCCGCCGATCGAGACCGGGCCGACGCCCGAGGCCGCGCGCGGGATGCCGTCCGCGTAGCCCGCGGGGATGAGCGCCAGCCGGGTCTCCTCGCCGGTGTGGTACGTGTGCCCGTAGGACACGCCGTGCCCGGCCGGGGCCTGCTTGACCGAGGCCAGCCGCGCCACCAGCGTCATCACCGGGCGCAGGCCGTGGTCCTCGGGCCGGCCGAGCTCGGGCGCCGGGCTCAGGCCGTACATCGCGACGCCGGTGCGCACCAGGTCGAAGTGGCTCTCCGGCAGGCTGAGCGTGGCCGGGGAGTTGGCCATGTGCCGCACCTCGGGGCGCACTCCGGCCGTCTCGGCGTACGCGAGGGCGTCGTGAAAGGCCGTCAGCTGACGGTTGATCGAGGGGTGGCCGGGCTCGTCGGCGCAGGCGAAGTGCGACCAGACGCCGGTGACCCGCAGCAGCGCGTCCCGCTCCGCCTTGACCGCCTCGTCGACCACGAGCGGCCAGTCGTGCGGCTGCAGGCCGTTGCGGCCGAGCCCGGTGTCCGCCTTGAGCTGGATCCGCGCGGGCCGACCGGTCTTCTCGACGGCGTCGAGGACCGCGTGCAGCGCCCACTGGCCGGAGACGGAGATGTCCACGCCGGCCCGCACCAGCGCCTCGAAGTCGTCGCCGGGGGCGTGCAGCCAGGTCAGGATCGGCGCCTCGATCCCGGCCGCGCGCAGCGCGAGCGCCTCCTCGGGCACCGCGGTGCCGATCCAGGCGGCGCCGGCCTCGAGGGCGGCGCGGGCGCAGGGGATCATGCCGTGTCCGTAGGCGTCGGCCTTCACCACGGCCATGACCTGCGCCGGGGCCGCGATCTCGCGCAGCCTCCGGACGTTCGACCGAAGCGCGTCGAGGTCGATCCGGGCTTCGAGTCGGGCGGGCGTCAGCGGGGTGTGGTCACTCATCCTCGGATATTCTGCCAGGCCAACGGCAAGGTGGCGACCAGGTCACCGGCCGCGACGGGTCCGCTGCGGGCCGCGAGCAGCCCGGCGGCGCCGTGCAGGTAGGCGCCGACCGACGCGGCGTCATACGGCGCAAGGCCGCCCGCGAGCAGCCCGCCGATGAGCCCGGCCAGCACGTCGCCGCTGCCCGCGGTCGCCAGCGCCGGACTCGCGTGGGTGTTCACCCGCACCATGGATGTCAGGGGGTCCGCGATCAGCGTGAAGGGTCCCTTCAACAACACCGTCGCGTCATACAACTCCGCCAATCGACGGACGTTCTCGAGCCGCTGTCCCTCGATCTGCTCAACGGTCACGTCGAGCAGCGCCGCGGCCTCCCCCGCGTGCGGCGTGAGGATGGTGGGCGCTGCGCGGTCGATCGCCTTGCGCGGCAGCAGTCGGAGCCCGTCCGCGTCGACGACCACGGGCACGTCGGTGGCGAGCACGTTCAGCAGCCTGCGCACGGCCTCGTCGTCCTGTCCGAGCCCTGATCCGACGACCCAGGCCTGCACCCGTCCGCCGCCCGCGATGACCTCGGGGTAGCTGCCGACCACGTCCACCGGCCCGCTGTAGCGCACCGCCCCGACGCCCGAGCGCAGCGCCGCGCCCACGGACAGCAGGGCCGCGCCGGGGTATCGTTCGGAGCCGACCGCGAGTCCGACCACTCCGCGGGAGTATTTGTGTGACGAACGCGAAGGCGTGGGCAGCAGTGCTCGCACGTCCTCCTCTTGGAGGTTCTCGAGGATCGGCTCAACCGATCGGGGGAACTCGAGCCCGATATCGACGAACTCGACGACGCCCGCGTGCGCGGCTCCCGGGTCGACGAACAGGCCGGGCTTGTGGGTGCCGAAAGTCGCCGTCACGTCGGCCTGTACGGCTGCGCCGCCCACCTCGCCGGTGTCCGCGTCGATCCCGCTCGGCAGGTCCACGGCCAGGATCGGCACCCTGGATTCGTGCGCGACCGCCGCCAGCTCGGCGAACACGCCGCGCAACCCGCCGCGTCCGCCGATGCCCAGCAATCCATCGACGATCAGGTCGGCGTGGTCCAGCACGGAGTAGTCGGCCGCGACGCGCCCTCCGGCGTCGCGCAGGTCTGACAGGCCGCCGGCGTGCGCACGAGCCGGATCCGCGAGCAACGCGTGCACAGACGCTCCTCGACCGGCCAGCAGCGCGCCCGCGTACAGCGCGTCTCCCCCGTTGTCCCCGACGCCCACCAGCAGCACGACGCGCGAGCCGTAGACCGCTCCCGCATCCCGCAGCATGCCCGCCGCGACGGTCGCGAGCCCGAAGGCCGCGCGCTGCATGAGAAAGCCCTCCGGCAGCCGCGCCATCAACTCCCGCTCGGCGGCCCGGACATCGGTGACTGCGTGCGCGTATCTCATAGCCCCATTCTGGAAGCTGGGCTACTCCTCCGCGACCACCATCGCCGAGGCGATTCCCGCGTCGTGGCTCAGTGAGAGATGCCAGCGGGTCACGCCCAGCTCCTCGCCCCGCGCCGCCACGCCGCCTGCCACGACCAGGTACGGCCTGCCGTTCGCCTGGCTGCACACCTCCGCGTCCTGCCAGCTGAGGTCGCCCGGATTGCCGAGCGCCTTGCCGACCGCCTCCTTCGCCGCGAACCGCGCGGCCAGCGAGGCGACCGGCAGCGAGCGCTCGCGCTCGGTGAAGATCCGCTCCAGCAGACCGGGCGTGCGCTCCAACGAGGCCTGGAAGCGCGCGATGTCGACCACGTCGATGCCCACGCCCACGATCATCTGACAGCCCTCTACTCCACTGTTACCGATTGAACGCTGTGCCAGGTTACGCAGCCGACGACCACTCGAGGGCGACAGGCTTGGCCCGGTCACGTTACCGATTGAACGCTGTGCCAGGTTACGCAGCCGACGACCACTCGAGGGCGACAGGCTTGGCCCGGTCACGTTACCGATTGAACGCTGTGCCAGGTTACGCAGCCGACGACCACTCGAGGGCGACAGGCTTGGCCCGGTCACGTTACCGATTGAACGCTGTGCCAGGTT
>Ga0307509_10010928_pt1 | contig 11064 bp, 10 predicted proteins | sample 10_EM_MG_FD_202245 | JGI IMG/M metagenome (GOLD analysis project Ga0307509, IMG submission 202245) | Populus trichocarpa ectomycorrhiza microbial communities from riparian zone in the Pacific Northwest, United States - 10_EM | ecosystem: Host-associated > Plants > Roots > Unclassified | place... | reverse complement strand
GGTGCTCGAACACGAACGACCCGTCGGCCGCAGATGTCGCGCTCGCTGCAGCGTCGACGAGGGTCACGGTCGCCCCCGCGACCGGCTCGTCGCGATCGTCGATCACCTGACCTTCCAGCCGAAGCGCTCCCGGTGCCGGCGCCGGTGCCGCATCGTGAGCGACCGGAACCGCGACGCGTGCGGGCCGCGCCGGTGCCGACTGATCGAGCTTCGACGGCCGAGCGTCGCAACGTCCGATCGCGAACGCCATCGCGCCGGCGAGGCCGAGGATCATGCACGCCGCGCCGAACCGTCGCACGCGGCCAGGATAACAGGCTCACTCGGCGAGCAACCAGTCGATGATCGGCTGGTAGAGCAACTCGTCGTGGTTCACGCCGCAGTCCATGACGGTCGACTGGTGTGCGCCACACGAACCCGCCCACGGGGGCAGCTCCTCGGCGTAGAGGGCGTGGTAGCCATCGCCCGCGGTCGGGACGAACGGACCGACGTAACTGTACCCCCAGAGCTCGTCGACCGACCACGCCTCCGAGTTGTTGGGCGCCGTGAAGGCGCGCATCGCTTTCGCATTGAGGTAGTCGACGTCGTTGGTCACGTCACCAACGAGGCCGCCGTCGTAGCCCGGTTCGGTGTTGTCGGTCGCGTTGTCGTCTTGTTCGCTCCAGAAGAAGTAGAGGTGGCGTGGATTGATATGCGGGATGCCGGACTGAAATTTGAACGCGGACGGCGTGGTCCATCGTGGACCTGACGCGTTCGGTTGCTTGTTCACGTGCTCGTTCGGTCCCGAGAAGAACATCGCCTTGGCCAGTGCCTCGTGCGCGGCGATGTATGCGCCGACCTTCGTTCCCTCGGAGTGCGCGGAGAGTACGACCTTGGTCCAGTCGAGGTAGCCGTCGTTGTCGAAGCCACCCTGACCGTCGATCGCGAACTGGCCCCAGTGCTGGTTCGGGAACGTCGCGTCGAGATAGTCGAGGAGGCGGCGCAGACGATGTCGGACGCTGTCCTGCGGGACGAGCGACGCACCGCTGCCGACTGCGAGCGCCGCTGGAAGTGACGCACCGTTCGAGTACTGGACCGCGCGGAAATCGCGCATGCACGCGTCTCGATCTTGGTCCGTGACGCCATCGCAGCTCGGCGTGGCGCAGTCGTTCCAGTACATGAGGCCGATCACGTGATAGCCCTTGCCCGCAGCGCGCAGCATGAATTGCTGCGCCTTGTCGGGGGTCGCGCCACAGCCGGGAAGGAACACGAGGAGCTGGTGGTTCGAGCTCGTCGTGTTGAAGTAGACCATCTCGGGGGTCTCGGGCAGGTACGACGGTGCCGTGAGATCCCATCCGGGATGCAGCACGTGCAGATCGCTCCTGACCCGGTTCTGAGTGAGCTCGCAGCCGGTGTTATTCGCCGCGCAAGCGCGATCGCGGAGCACGTTGGGCTCGGTTGTCGACTGGGTCGCACCACCGGCAAGGGCATCGCCGGTCGCGAGCAGACACAGCATCAAGGTCAGGTGGAACTTCGTCATCGCCGGGGGAACGCCGGCGCGGCGAATTCTTCCCGACCTATTCGGAGAGCGCGTCGCTGACGTCGCCGGCGATCTCGTTCTGGCGGTCGTCGCTGATCGCCAGCGCATCCTGCAGCGCGCTGAGGTACGCGTCCTCGTCGGGCTGGATCGCGAGGTCGGCGATCGTGAGCATGTACGCGACCGCGTAGGCGAGCTCGCGGACCTGGGCGGTGCCGAGCTTGCCCGCGCCGTCGGCGAGGCGGGCCTTGCGGTCGTCGTCGCCGCGCGGCTTGCGGTCCTCGGCCTCGACGATCTCGTCGGCGTCGGCACCGGCGAGCTCGCAGATCATGTCGCCGAGGTCGTCGTAGAGGTCGAGCTCGTCGCCGTCGACCGTGCGGTCGGCGTCGATCGCGAGGCGGCCGAGGCCGACGATGGCCTGCGCCTCGGTCGGGGTCAGCTTGGTGACGCCGAGCTGCTGGGCGAGCTGGCTGAACTTCTGGAGAGCGATGTCCTTCACTTGTGTCCCTTCGCCGGACGGAGCTCCTGGACGAGCCGGTCCGCATGATAGATCTTCGCGAGCGCGTGGATGATGGCCTCGCTGGTCACGGCGACCGCGCGGTTGCTGGCCTCGTCGTACCAGAAGTTGCCGGCGAGGCTCTCGATGTTGCCATCGAAGATCAGGCCGACGATCTCGAGCTTCTGGTTGAACATGGGCGAGCCGGAGTTGCCGCCGATGATGTCGTTCGTGGTCGCGACGTCGAACGGGACCCTGGGATCGACCGCGCGCTTCGCGTCGAGCCAGGTCTTCGGGAGGTCGAACGGCGCCTGGCCGGTCGCGCGATCGAACGCGCCGCCCATGTAGGTGAACGGGCTGACCTTGGTGCCGTGAACGGTCGACGTGTAGCCCTTCACGGCGCCGTACGACAGGCGGAGCGTGAACGTCGCGTCGGGGTAGCTCGACCGACCGGCGAGCGCGAACCGCGCCTTCGCGATCTTCTCCTGCGCGGCCTTGGTCACACCGTCGACGTCGTCGTCGTTGACCTTGCGGATCTTGCGCGCGGCGGCGTCGAACAGGCGGACGAACGCGATCATCGGATCGCGCGACGCGGCGACCGCGGCGCGGCCACCCTTGAACAGCTTCGCGCGTTCGGCGGCGTCGCCGAGCTTGGTGCTATCGACGAGGCGCTCCGCCACCTGCTGGGGCGAGTCCTTGCCGAGGAGCGCCTTGACCGTCGGGTCGTCGGCGCCGAGCTCCTCGCGGACCTTGCCGAGCCAGAACGCGAGTGCGACCTTGTCGCGGGCCGGATAGATCGGTGCCGGCGACAGGACCTTCTGCTCGATGTCGGGCAGCGCCGAGTCGCGGTACTCGTCGAGGCGCTTGCCGTCGGGGAGCTGGCGTTCGTCCGCCGCCCGGACGAGGCGGAGCGCATTGGTGAGGAGGTCGCCCTTCTGGAGCTTCTCGAGCACGAAGTAGCGGCGGAACAGCGGCTTGAACTTCGCGTGCGCGTTCGCGATCGCGTCGAACGCGTCGCCGACCTGCTTCGCGAGCTCGGGCTTGCCCTGGATCTGGGTGCGCAGCGCCGCCTCGGCGTCCCCGGTCTTCTTCATCATCGCGTCGTCGCCGAGCGCGGCCTGGCGGCCCTTCCACGCCTTCAGCGAGTTCTCGTTGTAGAACTGCCACTCGGTGCCGGTGCGCTTCTCTTCGTCGCCGCGCCGCATGAACTGGGTGAGCTCGCCGCGCCACTCGGAGCGGACCTGGGTGACCATCGGCGCGACGACGTCGCGATCGAACACGCGCTCGGCCGCGGTGATCTCGCGCTCGGTCGAGCCCGGGTCGCCCGAGACGAAGACGAGCTCGTTGTCCTTCGGGCCCGCGGGCGACCACGTGAAATGATCGGGCGTGCTCGCCGGCTTGCCGTTCTCGTAGACGCGCACGAACGACATGTCGAGGTCGTAGCGCGGGAACTCGAAGTTATCGGGGTCCCCGCCGAAGAACGCGATCGCGAGCTCCGGCACACCGACGACGCGGACGTCGGTGTAGCGCTTGTAGCGGTACAGCATGAACTGACCGCCGTGGTAGAGGTTCACGACCTCGCAGCGCACGGTGTTGCCGGTCTGGCATGGCTTCTCGATCGCCGCCGATACCTCGCGAAGCGCCGCGGTGTACGCCGCGCCGGTCTTGCCGGTCGTCGCCTTCAGCACCTTGTCGGTGATGTCCGTGATCTGGTCGAGCTGCTGGATCTCGAGGTCCGGACACTTCTTCTCGTCCTCGAGCTTCGGCGCCCAGAACCCGTCGTGGACGAAGTCGTGCTCCTTCGACGACAGGCCCGCGACGCAGTCGTGCGCGCAGTGATGGTTCGTCATCACCAGGCCCTGATCGCTCACGAAGCTCGCCGAGCAAAGGCCCGCGAGCCGCACCGACGCCATCCGCGCCTTGTCGAGCCACGGCTGGTCGGGCGAGAAGTTGTACTTCGCCTTGACCTTCGCGGACGGGAAATCGTGGAGCGTCCACATGCCCTCGTCGGCCGACGCCGCCCGGGTCGTGAGCGCGACACCGAGTAGCGTCGCGAGCTGGAGATACCGCATGGCCGCGGTGATACCAGAGATCAGGTAAGCGCCGCGACGATCTGCGCGCCCGTCGCGTTGTCACCCGGCCGCCCCGACGCGTGATGCCAGCGGACCTCGCCCGACCGTGCGACGACGAGCGTACCGCCCTGCTGCCATTGATCACCCTGGGTCCGGCCCTGGCGCGTGCCGCCGCGCAACGCCTTCCAGGCATCGCCGAGCGAGCGCGGATCGAGCGTCGACGCCACACCTCGCTTCAGCTCGGCCGCGCGATACACGGCGAGCGACGGGTCGGTGTAGACCGGCCCCTGCCAGCCCGTCTCGTCGCGAAATCCTGCGATGAAGCTCGGCGAACCGTTGCCGATCACGTGGAGCTCGGCGCCCGCGGCGCGCACCGCGTCGACGTCTCGCACCAGATGCACGACATGCTCGCGGCAGTGCAGACAGCCGAAGTGGCGCAGGAACACGAGCACCGCGGTGCGGTCGCGCCACAACGAGCCCAGCTCGATCGCGCGATCGTGCGCGTCGAGCACCCGGAGCTTCGCGAGATTATCGGCGCGCGTCAGCACCGGAACAGTTTAGTGCTTCGCCGCGAGGACGGCGAGCGCCGCGGCCTCTGGCGTGTCGACGACCTGGAGCAGCGAGAGGTCGGCCTCGGCGATGTTGCCGTGACCGAGCACGGTGTCGCGCAGCCAGGCGATCAACCCGGCCCAGTACGTCGAGCCGTAGAGCACGACCGGGAAGTGCGAGATCTTGCCGGTCTGGATCAGCTCGACGGCCTCGAGCAGCTCGTCGAGCGTGCCGAACCCGCCGGGAAAGATCAGGAACGCCGACGAGTACTTGATGAACATCGTCTTCCTGACGAGGAAGTAGCGAAAGTTCACGAGCGTGTCGATGTAGCCGTTCGGCAGCTGCTCGAACGGCAGCTCGATGTTGCAGCCGATCGAGCGGCTGCCGCCCTCGCGCGCGCCGCGGTTGCCTGCCTCCATGATCCCGGGCCCGCCGCCGGTGATGATCGCGTAGCCGGCCTGGGCGAGCAGCTCGGCGGTGCGGCGCGCGGCCTCGTAATACGGATCGTCGCGCGTGGTCCGCGCCGAGCCGAAGATCGCGACCGCCTTGCGGACGTCGCCGAGCGCGTCGATGCCCTCGACGAACTCGCTGAAGATCCGCAGCACGCGCCACGAATCGGCGCGCCGGAAGTCCGGCTCGCTCGCACTGTCGAGCAGGCGCTGGTCCTCGGTCACGGGATCGCGAAGCGCGTCGTCGATCTCGACGACCGCGCCGGTCTGGCGCTTGCCGCGGATCGCGCCCTTTCCCGCCCCCTCCTGCGCGCGCTCCTTGGCACCGCGGACCGCCTGATCCTGGAGTCGCGTGAGGTCGGTGCGATCGAGCGCGCCCGCCTTGACGCGGCGACGGGGAGCAGCGGATCGTTTCACCGGATGACGACGCATGAGATCGACATGGTGCAGGTCGCCCGCCGGGTCGTGCAAGACAACGGCTTCCTCACCGACATGCCGGCGGGGCTGACCGCCGCGATCCCGGTGCACGATCCGGACGAAGGAGCGCGTGACTTGCGCGGCCTCCCGTGGTCGTCGATCGACAACGAGGACTCGCGCGACCTCGATCAGATCGAGGTCGCCGAACGGCTGAAGGACGGCTCGATCCGCGTGCTCGTCGGAATCGCGGACGTCGACGCACTCGTGCCGAGAGGCTCGCCGATCGATCAGTACGCGGGCACGAACACGACGTCGCTCTACACCGGCGTCCATATCTTCCCGATGCTGCCCGAGCAGCTGTCGACCGACCGGACCTCGCTCCTTGCCGACGGTCGCGGTCGCCTCGCGGTGATCACCGAGATCGTCGTGCGCCCCGACGGCGAGCTCGACGACCAGGGCACGCAGATCTACATCGCGATCGTCGAGAACCACGCCAAGCTCGTGTACGAGCGGGTCGGTGCGTGGCTCGAGGGTCACGGCACTCCGCCGATCGCCGCGATCGCCGATCAGGTGAAGCTCCAGGACGAGGCCGCGCAGCGCCTGCGCAAGCTCCGCCACCTGCACGGCGCGCTCGACCTCGAGACGATCGAGGCGAACCCGGTGATGAAGGGCGACCACATCGTCGACCTCGAGCTCGTCCACAAGAACCGCGCGCGCGAGCTGATCGAGGATCTGATGATCGCCGCGAACGGAGCGACCGCGCGATTCCTCGAGGCGCGCGGCCTGTCGTCGCTGCGCCGCGTCGTCGCGAAGCCGAAGCGCTGGGACCGGATCGTCGAGCTCGCCGGCTCGCTCGGCACGACGCTCCCCGCGGTGCCCGACGCGAAGGCGCTCTCGGAGTTCCTCGTGGCCCGCCACGCCGCCGCGCCCGACAAGTTCGCCGACCTCTCGCTGTCGATCGTGAAGCTCCTCGGCCCCGGTCAGTACGTGCTGCAGCGCGCGCAGGACAAGGAGCAGGGCCACTTCGGACTCGCCGTCGACGACTACTCCCACTCGACCGCGCCGAACCGTCGCTACCCCGACCTCATCACGCAGCGCCTGCTCAAGGCCGTCGTGCGCGGCCACCCCGCGCCCTACACCGACGAGGAGCTCACCCAGATCGCCGAGCACTGCACCGAGCGCGAGAACGCCGCCCGCAAGGTCGAGCGGACGATGCGCAAGGTCGCCGCCGCCGAGCTCCTGTCGTCGCGGATCGGCGACGAGTTCGACGCGATCGTCACCGGCGTCTCGCCGAGCGGCGTGTTCGCCCGGCTGTTCCGCCCGCCCGCCGAGGGCCGCATCGTCCGCGGCGAGGAAGGCCTCGACGTCGGCGACAAGCTGCGCGTCCGGCTCGTCGATACCGCGCCCGCGAAGGGCTTCATCGACTTCGCGCGCGTCTAGGTCACTACTGGATCACGACCGCGTTCGTCCACTGCGCGATGTGGTTCGCCGTGTTCACGTCCTGGAACGGGACGCGGAACGCGTTGCCCGACGGGTCCTGGCCCTGCGCCGCGCGGTTCGGGAAGAACGGCGTCATCCAGATCTGCGGCCGACCGCCGCCGGGGATCCGGACGCCGAACGGGCGCTGCGACGAGAACGTCAGGTAAAAGATCGGTTCGTTCGACGCACCGAACGTCTGGCCGAACGGCACCCAGCGCGGCCACGAGTTCGTGAGCGCGCCGGTCTGGTTGGTGAGCGCGAGCTCGACCGGCGGCAGCGAGCCGTCGACCTTCACGACCCAGGTCTCGGCCACCGAGTTGTTGTACGAGTAGCCGTTCGTGCGCGTGAACACGAGCCACTGGCCATCCGGCGAGAACGACGGGTAGTAGTTCGAGACCCCGTTCGCGCTGTCGTCGGCGACCAGGAGGCGCGGGTTCGCGATCGTGTTCGCGTTGTTGTCGAAGTCCCAGATCACGATCGAGCCGGTCGACGCCGCGTAGTCCGAGCCCGTGAACTCGACGGTGACGAGCTTGGTGTTGTCGGGCGACACCTCGGGCATCGTGATCGAGTTGCCCACGGTCATCGGCGTGAACTCGGTCGGATGCAGGAGCGTGGTGTCGAGCGCGCGCAGGTACATGTGACCGTTTGGCTCGATCGTGAACATCTTGTCGGCGGTCGCGTTGAACGCCGCGAAGTCCCACAGGACCGGCGTGGCGTTGTAGTCGTACATCGACGTGCCGGTGCCGACGTCCCACACCGTGCCGCGACCGAACGCGCCGTCGAGCGTGACGGCCATCTTGGTCCCGTCGCGCGACAGCGAGTGACAGCCGACGCACGCACCGGACGGGTTCGGCATGAAGTACGGCGCCGGCGGCGTGTTGGGGTTCGCGACGTCGTAGCGATAGATCGCCGAGCCGTTCGACGTGGTCCAGTAGTAGATGCCGCCCTTCGCATTCTCGTTCGTGACGTCGACCGACTGCGCGGCGACCGTGCCCTTCACCGTCGGGTTCGCAGCGTCCATCCCGGAGAGCGTGAGCGCGAGCTGTTGCTTCGTGCTCGCGATCGGCTGCCACAGCTCGGGCGCCATCACGGTCCAGAACGGCGTCGGGGCCGGCTGGTCGAGCCCGGTCGAGTAGAGCCGGATGTCGATGTACTGGTTCGCCATCTTTACCTCGAACACGTTGTCGGTGTTCGCGGTGTTGTTGTTCCAGTGGACGTCGAACTGGCCGAGGTTCGGCGGCACGAGGATGTGATCGCTCGGATAGACGATCGCCGGCGCGAGCGTCGGATCCTCGGTCGCGGTGTCGAAGTTGTTCGGCGTTCCCGGCGCGACGGCGGTGCCGACGATCGTCTGCTTGACGTAGACGGTGAGGCCGGTGTCGCCGGTCAGGCCATCGAACTGGGCGACGACGCGCACCGGTCCGGCGCCACCGCCACCGATCGTCGCGTCGGCCGCGGCGAAGGTGCCGTATACCGGATCGCTGAACGAGAACGTCGCAGTCGCGGTGATATCGCTGTCGTGACCGCTCGGATCGATCATGTGCGCCGTGTAGCTCTGCAGCACCGCGGCGCCGTCGATCACGTTGACCTGAAGATCCGGCGGCGCGACGACGATCGTCGCCGTACCCGTCGTCGGGGCGTCGGCGATATGCCGGCCGCCATCGTCGCCGCACGCCGCGACCGCCATACACACAAAAGCTAGAGCGAGCCTCATCGGCCCACCGTAACAAAACGCGGCGGCTGGAGATAGATCTAACGCTGGACTCGCCGTGCGAACGCGTCGACCAGCCGCTGGAGATCCTCCTCGGTCGTCCGCAGGCGCCCCGGTTCGATCCCGTAGGTGACGCGGGTGTGATCGTCCTCTGCCTCGAATTTTACGAACCCGGTGACACCCTCGTGCTTGCCGATCTTGGGCTGCCAGCGGACCTCGCGGGCGACCCGGTCGTAGCTGTAGACCAGCGTGTACGCGTAGCTCTCGAGCTCGAAGTGGATCTCGGCCGGGAGGCCCCGCTCGAGCGTCAGGATCTGGGCGCTGCGCAGGCCGGGCACCCAGCTCGCGAGCTGGCCGACATCGATGAACAGCTGCCAGCACGCGTCCGCGGAGCGCGGCACGAGCGCTGTCACCGTCTGCATGGGCGCACCATAGCAAAGCCGGCCGCGCTATACGTGACGGCGATGTGGCAGCCGCTCCGCGATATCGCCCCGCTCGCCGAGGCGTGGCGGACCGCCGAGCCGTTCCCGCACGTCGTCGTCGACGACTACACCCCGGCCGGCGACCTGATGACCGCACTCGATGACTTCGGGGTGAATCGCTACGAGAGCGACCTGTTCGCGTTCGAGGCGACCGCGCCGGACGCCCTCGATCCGCTCGCCGCCGGGTTCGCCGCGACCCTCGGCCCGCAGCTCGCGCAGATCACCGGCAAGCGGATCCGCTCGGCCGACATGCGCGCGTACGCGTATCGGCCGGGCCACTATCTCCTGCCCCACACCGATCACCAGGACGGCCTCGAGCGCGTGCTCGCGTACGCGTACTACCTGCCGACGCCCGAACCACCGCGAGGTGGCGAGCTCGAGCTCTACCGCTGCACCGTCACCGGCGGCACACTCGCGACGATCGAGCCCGCGCACGTGATCGAGCCGGCGCCGTGGCGGCTCGCGGTGTTCGACGTCAGCGCCGTGTCGTTGCATCAGGTTCGCGAGGTCCTCGCCGGCCTGCGCCTGTCGCTGGCGGGGTGGTTCTACCCGTGAGCCTCGACGAGCTCCTCGCGACCCGCAGTGCGATCATCGTGAAGACCGACGTGCGCGCGGCGTTCACGGGGTTCGCGCGTTACAGGCTGTACGACCGCGGCTCGTACGAGTGGCTCGACGTGCCCGCGGACGATCGCCTCGGCACGATCGTCGAGGCGTTCTGCGGGGAGCGCAAGCGGTGTGTCGCGAGTCGCGTGCTGCGGCTCGTCCCGGGCGATTACGTGCTCGCGCGTCACGATCCGGTGCGCGAGCGCGGCACGATCGAGGTCGTCGTCGATCTGTCGCCGGCGCCGGTCGAGGGTGCCGAGGTCCAGTACCGCCAGCACGGCCAGGTGTTCTTCCGCATGCCCTGCGAGCCGGGCACCGCCGCGGTGGTGCCGTGCGGCCCGACCGTGACGGCGAACCACAGCTACGTGTCGAAACTCCGTACAGGTGGTGAGGTCGTCCGCTGGATCGCCGTGTTCGCCTGAACGTGGCAAGGTGAAGCATGCGTCTCGGTGGTCTGCGACTGGAGCGTGCGCGCGCGTCGAAGCAGTTTCGCGACGGGAGCTTCCGGAACACGCACGACGTCAGAATGGCGCTCGACGGGCCGAAGTCGCCGGTCGTGCGCGAGTGGCTGTTCGAGCGTGCGAAGCGCCGGCCGCCCGGCGCGATCCCCGTCGGCTCGCCGCTCGAGGCGTGGACGAAGCCGGTCGAGTCGGGTCTGCGCGTGACCTGGCTCGGCCACTCGACGAACCTGCTCGAGCTCGACGGCGTGCGCGTGCTGACCGATCCGGTGTTCGGCACGCGCCTCGGACCGGTGTCGTTCGCGGGCCCGAAGCGGTTCCACGCGCCGCCGGTCACGGTCGCGCAGCTGCCGCCGCTCGACGCGATCCTGATCTCGCACGATCACTTCGATCACCTATGCAAGTCGACCGTGATCGAGCTCGCGAAGCTCGCCGCGCCGATCGTGACCTCGCTCGGCGTCGGCGCACACCTCGAGCAGTTCGGCGTTCCGCCCGAGCGGATCGTCGAGCTCGACTGGGGCGAGCAGCACGCGCTCCCCGGTGGCGCGCTGCAGTTCACCGCGCAGCCGGCACAGCACTTCTCGGGCCGGATCGGCGGTCGCAACGCGACGCTGTGGTCGTCGTGGGTGATCGAGACCGCGAACCGTAAGGTGTTCTTCTCCGGCGACACCGGGCTCACGCCGGAGTTCGCGGACATCCGCGCGCAGCACGGTCCGTTCGATCTGACGCTGCTCGAGATCGGCGCGTGGCATCCCGCGTGGGGCACCGTGCACCTCGGACCCGCGAACGCGCTGAAGGCGTTCGAGCTGCTCGGCGGCGGCACGTTGATGCCGGT
>Ga0307509_10010927_pt1 | contig 11065 bp, 7 predicted proteins | sample 10_EM_MG_FD_202245 | JGI IMG/M metagenome (GOLD analysis project Ga0307509, IMG submission 202245) | Populus trichocarpa ectomycorrhiza microbial communities from riparian zone in the Pacific Northwest, United States - 10_EM | ecosystem: Host-associated > Plants > Roots > Unclassified | place... | reverse complement strand
GACTCGTCGCCCACCTGCAGCGTGCTGCGGGCGTCGAAGCTGTTCGCCGACACGACAGTCTCCTTCATTGATGTGCGCGTTCCCACCGCATCCTGCCGCCACAACGTCTTGGCCGATCCGCTAAGGTCAGGCTAAGTTAGGTAAGCCTTACTGCCGGGATCGGCGGAGTGTGCGGCTGCGGTGCACCTCGGCAGATATCTCGATGTCGAGATAACTCTAGTACACGGGGGCGGATTGGTCATGCCCGGCCACCCCCACCCCCTCACAACCGGACGATCCCACTCACCTCCCCACGCTCATCGAACATGCGTACGATCGGGTCGAGGCCTCGGGAGACACCCGTACGGCCCCGAACGAGGGGGTACTTTGTCCAGGATTTCGAGACGGTCTCTGCTCGCACACTCCGGAACGACCGCCGTCGGCGCGATGGTCGGCGGCACGGCGGCGGCACAGCCGGCGCAGGCCACGGAGACCGCGGAGACCGCCGCGGACACCACGCCGGCCGACTTCCCCAAGGGCACGCTCTTCTCGGGGACGGCCCTCCTGGGCGACAACCCGGAGAATCCGCGGCTCACGATCAAGTTCAGCGTCGCCGCGAGCGAGGGACCGCCGGAGGCCAACGACATCACCCCCGCGGAGATCGCCGGCCTGCTCAACGACTTCGCCGCCTCCCGGGGCTGGCAGCCGTTCACCTTCTACGGCACCCCGGCGCCCGCTCCGCTGAACTGATGCCATAGTCCCGGGAGTTCGGGGTACCCGGTGCGGGACGAAAGGGGGCGGTCATGCCGCTCACGTTCCGCAAGAGTTTCCGGATCCTTCCCTGGCTTCGGCTGAACATCAACAAGGGGTCCATGTCGTTCACGACAGGGGGCAAGCGCGGTCCGCGGTACACGCGTAGTACGTCTGGACGTCGTACGACATCGATGGATTTGCCCGGACCCTTCGGGTGGCGCAAGACACGGACGAAGAAGGACGACTGACCGGGCGTCACCCGAACGGCCCCCTTGAGAGGCGCCATCTCATATCTGAGATAACCTCGGCCCCATGGCAGACGACTACCTCGTACGTATCGGCAAGCTCATCCGTGACGCCCGCCAGCACCGGGGCTGGACACAGACGCAGCTTGCCGAGGCACTCGGCACCAGTCAGAGCGCCGTCAACCGCATCGAGCGCGGCAACCAGAACATCAGCCTTGAGATGATCGCTCGAATCGGTGAGGCGCTGGACAGCGAAATCGTCTCACTGGGCTATGCCGGCCCGATGCATCTGCGGGTCGTCGGCGGCCGTCGGCTCTCCGGTGCCATCGACGTGAAGACCAGCAAGAACGCGTGCGTGGCACTGCTGTGCGCCTCGCTCCTCAACAAGGGGCGCACAGTGCTGCGCCGGGTCGCGCGGATCGAGGAGGTGTACCGCCTTCTGGAGGTACTCGGCTCGATCGGCGTCCGCACCCGCTGGATCAACGACGGCGTCGACCTGGAGATCGTGCCGCCGGCCGAGCTGGAGATGGCGTCGATCGACGCCGAGGCGGCCCGCCGTACCCGCTCGATCATCATGTTCCTCGGCCCGCTGCTGCACCGCATGGACAGTTTCAAGCTGCCGTACGCGGGCGGCTGCGACCTCGGTACGCGCACCATCGAGCCGCACATGATCGCGCTGCGCCGCTTCGGCCTCGACATCGCGGCGACCGAGGGCCTGTACCACGCCCAGGTCGACCGGTCCGTCACCCTCGACCGGCCGATCGTGCTGACCGAGCGCGGCGACACCGTGACCGAGAACGCGCTGCTCGCCGCCGCGCGCCACGAGGGCGTGACGGTCATCCGCAACGCGTCCTCGAACTACATGGTCCAGGACCTCTGTTTCTTCCTGGAGGCGCTGGGCGTACGGGTCGAGGGCATCGGCACCACCACCCTCACCGTGCACGGCGTGCCGACCATCGACGTCGACGTGGACTACTCCCCCTCCGAGGACCCGGTCGAGGCGATGAGCCTGCTGGCCGCCGCCGTCGTCACCGCGTCGGAGCTGACGGTCCGCCGGGTGCCCATCGAGTTCCTGGAGATCGAGCTCGCGGTCCTGGAGGAGATGGGCCTCGACCACGACCGCACCCCCGAGTACGTCGCCGACAACGGCCGTACGCGCCTGGTGGACCTCACGGTCCGGCCCTCCAAGCTGGAGGCGCCGATCGACAAGATCCACCCGATGCCGTTCCCCGGCCTGAACATCGACAACGTCCCGTTCTTCGCGGCGATCGCTGCGGTGGCGCAGGGCCAGACCCTCATCCACGACTGGGTCTACGACAACCGCGCCATCTACCTCACCGACCTCAACCGCCTCGGCGGACGCCTCCAACTCCTCGACCCGCACCGCGTGTTGGTAGAGGGCCCGACCCGCTGGCGCGCCGCCGAGATGATGTGCCCGCCGGCCCTGCGCCCGGCCGTGGTCGTCCTGCTGGCGATGATGGCGGCGGAGGGCACGTCCGTGCTGCGGAACGTGTACGTCATCAACCGGGGCTACGAGGACCTGGCGGAGCGGCTCAACTCCATCGGGGCGCAGATCGAGATCTTCCGGGACATCTGATCGGCGGGGGTGTCGTGCCCCTGGGAGATGAGGGGCACGACACTCCTAAATGCCTGCTGACCTGCTGTTACACACTTGCAGGACCCTCCGTTGATCATCGCTGTTTTTCATCGCCTTGTGCAACGTGCGTGCAAGATGATCTTAAATTGGTGACGATGCATCAGAGATATCTGAGTGACCGTCGGCCTTCACGGAGAGTGCTCGCCCAAGGGGCCCCGCAATGTCCGCACCGACGGCGCCACTGGCGTTCCTGAGATTCGGAGTTCAGTCCTCGCCGCGCACGCGCATCTAGCGCACTACACCGCTACGGCCAGTTCCAGCCCGGACCTCCACACGTACCGGCACCCCTTCGATCATCCGACTGACCCCCACGTCCGGGTCGGTGACCTGCTGACCGAGGCGCCCGCCGAGAACATCCGCAACGGCCCTGCGCGGGAGCGCGTCGAGATGGGCAGTGAAATGCGCACTGCCGTCGTCAGGCCTGCCAACGGGATGGGAGGGCGGACGCGTACGTCGAGACCAGCAAGATCATGAAGGACACCTGCACGGACATGTCCGTGAAGTACAAGGAGACCGCGCGCGGGGGCCTCGCGGTGAACATCATCGAATGCTAGAGCAGTAGGCACTGACCAGCGCATTCGTGTCTTTCAGCGCTGTCAGGGCCTTCCCCGCCTACGCGGCGGGGAGTCCCTGGACACTCCCTGGGACAGGCGTGAAAGTCCCTGAAAAGTCCCTGTGAAATCCCAGAGGACGAATGCCTGGCCTGGTGGTTCGTGACATCCGCGATCACTGTTCCGATCCGTCCTGACCGCCGACCGGATGTACCAAATCGATCCCTCAAGTCCGTCGGAGGGGTGCTATTCGATACACGACTGCTGCGGAGAGCTCAGGCCTGGACAAGCGGCTAGCTGGCGTGCCCCCGAGGCTGCCAGGTCGCGCCAAGCCGCTTGAGAGATCTCTTCCTCGTTCGACTGCAGCCAAGGTGCTCCTGGACGCCTCACGCTGCCAGGCAACACGTCCGGTGGCCACTCCGCGTCCGGCTCGCTGCAGAGCCATACCTCCGAGTCTCCGTCCCGCGTGGCCGGGCACTGCTGTTGGCACTTTCACAGTCCGCCCGGCCCGGCTCTCCAGCCGGGCCGTCGGCGTGCAGGCGCTCGCGGGAGGCGCAGCCGACCCCGGCAGGGGCCGAGCCGTGAACACCCTCGGTCCCCCGGGCAACCAAGGCCGGGACCATCTGCCGGTGGGCAGGGACCTCCGGCCCCTGCCCCCGCGATCACCCCACGAGTTGGCTGGTGGCATGGCCGCCACGCTCGCCCCGAGCAGCCCGGCGCCACCCCTCGCCCCACCCCGCACAGCCACAACGGGTGTCCGGCGCGGGATCCCGAACACTGTCGGCCGCCCGTACACCCCGGGCGGCAGAACGGAGGGACGTCATGGCAGACGCTCCGCACTCATCCCACGCCTACCTCGTCGGCGGCGGCATCGCCTCCCTCGCAACCGCCGCCTTCCTCGTCCGCGACGCGGAGTTCCCCGGCGAACACATCCACGTCCTGGAGGAACTCCCCGTCGCCGGCGGCTCGATGGACGGCAGCGGCGCACCCGCCGGGTACGTCACCCGCGGTGGACGGATGCTGGAGGAAGAGGCCTACACCTGCCTGTGGAACCTCCTGGAGACGATCCCCACCCTCACCGACGAAACGGTGTCGGTTCGCGAGGAGATCACCGAGTTCAACGCCAAGTGGCCCACCGACGCCAAGGCCCGCCTGATCGGCCACGGCACCACGATCCTGAACGCCGCCGACTACGGCCTCGACACCCGCGACCGCCTGGAGCTCACCCGCCTGCTGGTACTGCCCGAAGCGGTCATCGGCGCCCGCAGGATCGAGGACTTCTTCTCACCCCACTTCTTCTCCACCAACTTCTGGACGATGTGGCGCACCACCTTCGCCTTCCAGAACTGGCACAGCGCCATCGAGCTCAAGCGCTACCTCCTGCGCTTCATGCAGGAGTTCCCGCGCATGCACACCCTCGCCGGTGTGCGTCGCACCCGTCTCAACCAGTTCGACTCGATCATCCGGCCGCTACGCACCTGGCTTGAGGCCCGCGGCGTGGTGTTCGAGTACGGGGTGCGGGTCACCGACGTCGACTTCACCACCGACGAGGACGGCCTACGACGCGCACGCCGCCTGCACCTGGAACGCGACGGGCAACCGGACACGTACGAACTCACCACCGACGACTACGCGTTCCTCACCCTGGGCTCGATGACCGCCGACGCCGCCTACGGCAGCGACGACAGCGCGCCCGAGCTGGTCCGCGACAAGAGGGACGGCGGCTGGCGCCTCTGGGAGACCCTCGCCGCCAAGGCCGACGACTTCGGTCGGCCCACCGCCTTCAACGGCAACGTGGACGAGGCCAAGTGGGAATCCTTCACCCTCACCCTGCGCGACCCGCTGCTCCTGCACCGCATCGAGGAACTGTCCGGCAACCTTCCCGGCACGGGCGCGCTGATGACGTTCAAGGACTCCAACTGGCTGATGTCCGTCGTCGTACCGCACGCTCCGCACTTCGACGGGCAGCCCGATGACGTCTACACGGTGTGGGGCTACGGCCTGTTCACCGACCGCGACGGCGACTTCGTCGGCAAGCCGATGGCCGAGGCCACCGGCCGGGAGATCCTCACCGAACTCCTCGGCCACCTCGGGATGTCGGACATCGAGGAACAGGTCGCGGCCACCACGACCGTGATCCCGGTGATGATGCCGTACATCACCAGCCAGTTCGCCCCGCGCACCACGCACGACCGGCCCCAGGTCATCCCGCGCGGCTCCGCCAACTTCGCCTTCCTGGGGCAGTTCACGGAGATCCCCGAGGACGTGGTCTTCACCGTCGAGTACTCCGTGCGCGGCGCGATGCACGCCGTCTACGGTCTGCTCGGCCTCGACGACCGCGAGATACCCGGCATCCACCACGCCCTGGCCGACCCGGCGACCGCCTTCGACGTGCTCAAGGCCGCGCTGGCCTGAGTGAGGGCGGAAGGGTCAACCGGCCCTGTGGTAAGGCCGGTTGACCCGGTCCCGTGTCCGCCATCATGCCCACATTCTGGTGAGCCCGCCGCCGGTCCGCGCGGAGGCCTGGGGCGGGAAACCCGACGAAGGGAACCGGATCATGACCGACACCGGAACGCTCCTCGCGAAGGTGGTGGGACCGGAGCACGTCCTCACGGAGGACGGTGTTCCGGAGGAGTACGGCCACGACGAGTCACTGGCCGTCGTGCCGCGACGGCCGAGGTACGTGGTGCGTCCCGCGACGGCGGCCGAGGTGTCGGGGGTCGTGGCGGTCGCCGCCGCGCGGCGGGTCCCCGTGACGGCACGGGGTTCCGGCACCGGGCTGTGCGGGGCCTGCGTGCCCGGCGCGGACGGGATCGTCGTGTCCTTCGAGCGCATGGACCGGGTGCTGGAGATCGACACCGACAATCACGTGGCGGTGGTCCAGCCTGGTGTCACCCTGGCCGAACTCGACGACCACGCCGCCGAGTTCGGGCTGTGCTACCCGGTACGCCCGGGTGAGCAGAGCGCGTCGGTCGGCGGCACGATCGCCACCAACGCCGGTGGCATGCACGCCGTCCGGCACGGTGTCACCCGCCACCATGTGCTCGGTGTCGAGGCCGTGTTGGCCTCCGGCGCGGTCGTGCACAGCGGTGGGAAGTACGTGAAGACCAGCACCGGCTACGACCTGACGCAGTTGATCGTCGGCTCTGAGGGCACCCTCGCCCTCGTCACCGAGGCGGTCCTGCGCCTGACGCCCCGCGCCGGGCACGGCGCGACGGTGCTGGCGCCGTTCGCCACGGCCGAGGAGATCGCACGAGCCGTGCCGCGCCTGCTGGCCCGGGGCCTGGATCCGCTGGCCCTGGAGTACGTCGACATGCTCACGATGGCCGCGATGACCGCCCAGCAGGATCTCGGACTCGGCATCCCGGAGCAGGTCCGCGACACGGCACTCGCCTATCTGGTCGTGGTCCTCGAAGAGCAGTCGTCCGAGCGGCTCGACGCCGATGTGGAGTCGCTCGGCGGGCAGTTGCTCGAACTGGGCGCGGCCGACGTCTACGTGCTGCCCGGAGCAGCCGCACGCCAACTGATCGAGGCACGGGAACGAGCCTTCTGGGCAGCCAAGTCGGCCGGCGCCGACGAGATCGTGGACATCGTGGTACCCCGCGCTTCCCTGCCCCGGCTGCTCGCCGCGGCGGACGTGATCGCCCGGGACAGCGGATCGATCATCACCGGCTGCGGGCACGCGGGGGACGGCAACGTGCACCTCGCGGTCTTCCAGCCGGACGAGGAGCGGCGATACGAGGTACTCCGGCGGCTGTTCCGGGCGGGCACGGGCCTCGGCGGGGCGATCTCCGGCGAGCACGGCATCGGGACGGCGAAGAAGCGGTACTTCCTGGAACTGGAGGACCCCGCCAAGGTGGAACTGATGCGCCGGATCAAGCACGCTTTCGACCCCGACGGGATCCTCAACCCCGGTGTCCTCTTCGACTGAACCGGAATGAACCGACCGAGCGCGTGAAGGACGGAATCACCGTGAACGGTGCCCATGCCGTTGCCCGCACCCTCCTGAACTCCGGGGTCGAGGTGTGCTTCGCCAACCCCGGCACCTCCGAACTGCACTTCGTCGCCGCACTGGACGACGAGCCCGACCTGCGGGCCGTGCCCTGCCTGTTCGAGGGCGTGGCCACCGGCGCGGCCGACGGCTACGGCCGGATGACCGGCCGCCCCGCCGCCACCCTGCTGCATCTCGGCCCCGGGCTCGGCAACGGCCTGGCCAACCTCCACAACGCCCGCCGCGCCGGCACCCCGGTGGTGAACCTGGTCGGCGACCACGCGACCTTCCACAAGAAGTACGACGCGCCGCTGGAGTCGGACGTCGACGCGCTGGCCCGTACCGTCTCCGGCTGGGTCCGCCGCTGCGAGGACCCCGCCACGGTCGGCGGTGACGTGGCGGAGGCGGTGGCCGCCGCGACCGGTGCCCCGGGCCAGGTGGCCACCGTGCTGCTGCCCGCCGACGTGTCCTGGTCGGACGGCGCCCGGTCTGCCCCGCCCATCGCGGCCCGCCGTCCAACTGCCGTACCCGCGCGGACCGTTGCCACAGTGGCCGGGACCCTGCGCACCGGTGAGCCCGCCGCCCTCCTGCTCGGCGGCGCCGCCACCCGCGAACCGGCCCTGAGCACGGCCGGCCGGATCGCCGCCGCCACCGGTGCCCGGCTGCTGTGCGAGACGTTCCCGGCCCGCCTGGAACGCGGCGCGGGCCTGCCAGCCGTCGAGCGTCTCGGCTACCTCGCCGAGGGGGCGATGGCCCAACTCGACGGCGTACGGCACCTGGTGCTGGTGGGTGCCCGCGCCCCGGTGTCGTTCTTCGCCCACCCGGGTCTGCCCAGTCAGTTGGTGCCGGACGGCTGCCAGGTGCACACCCTCGCCACGGCGGCCGACGACATCTCCGCCGCCCTGGGCGACTTGGCGGACGCAGTCGCCGTGGACGTATCGGCGGTGCTTCAGCCCGCCGCACGGCCGGCGTCGCCGACCGGCACGCTGACCGCCGAGTCCGCCGCCATGGCCATCGGCGCGCTGCTCCCCGAAGGAGCGATCGTGGTCGACGAGGCCAACACCTCCGGACTCTGGCTCCCCGGGGCCACGGCGGGCGCACCGCGCCACGACTGGCTCACCCTCACCGGCGGTGCCATCGGCCAGGGCCTGCCGCTCGCCGCCGGGGCCGCAGTCGCGTGTCCGGACCGGCCGGTGCTGTGCCTGGAGGCCGACGGCAGCGCCATGTACACCCTCTCGGCGCTGTGGACCCATGCCCGCGAAGGTCTCGACATCACCACCGTGATCTTCGCCAACGGCTCCTACGCGATCCTCAACATGGAGTCCCAGCGCCTCGGTACCCGCGCGGGCGGCCCCGCCCACCGCGACCTGCTCGATCTGACCCGGCCCGGCCTCGACTTCGTCGCCCTCGCCCGGGGCATGGGCGTACCGGCGTCGCGGGCGACCACCGCCGAGGAGTTCACGGACCGGTTGCGCGAGACCTTCGCCGAGCCGGGGCCGCATCTGATCGAGGCGGTCGTGCCGGCGCTGTTCTGAACTGTCGCCGGCCGACGGTCACCTTGAGACCTGCTGGAAGACAAAGGTGGCCTGGGCATTCGTGATGATGCGACTGGTACGGGACGAGGTACTACAGGTCGTCGAATCCTTGGACCGGGCGGCCGATCGTCCAGACATCGCCGGGCGCGCGGACGAACGCGTGATGTGCTTGCATGTCTCGCTTCAACTGCGCGGCGGAGACTACGTGGCCTCGCCGGGCGAGCGCGTCGCGAAGTTGCGCGGGTGTCAGGGACCGACCGCAGCGCGCGAGGTGCCGGGCAGCCAGTTGCTCGCTGGTGGGGTAGGCCGGGGGCTGCACTACGACGAACGAGTCACTGAGCGCCTGGTGCTCGTTCATCGCAGCCTCGGTCACCTCCAGCAGTGGCCTGGCCGCCTCCCTCACCCGCGCGAGGTGTTGACGCCAGTTGTCGCGGGTCAAGTAGCCGTTTCGGTGGCACCACCACAGCAGCCCGGCCGCAATGACCGTCGTGAGCAGCGGGTGGTTCACGGCCAGGACGATCAGGTTTCGGAGACCGGCTCCGAACAGCTCAAACACGAGGTTGATGAGGACCAGCGCGTCCGCGGCCGTGGCCTCCAGGCCGGCCATGCGCAGTACCCCCTGGGCGACGGGGACCCACTCGATGACGCCGAACCCGAAACGGAAGAAGACGCTGTCCTGGGAGACGATGACGCACGGCCCCAGGAACTCCGCGAGCGCCATCGTGGGCGCGTCGTCCGGGTCGCCCTGATGCCTTGGCGGCATCTCCGGATCGACCCGGAGGACGCGCTGGGTCCCTGGGGACAGGTGATCGCGGATCTCCAGATCGACCACACGCAGGGAGGGAAGGATCTGCCGCTCGAACAGACGGCGTACCTGATGCTCCAACACCTTGTAGTGGTCTGCCATTCGCGGCAAGTGTCTGTCGATCTCGCCGAGCACGTGCGCAGCGATGTAGGGGTTGGAGCGGCCCGTGCCCGCCAGGCCCGTGATCTTGTCCTGTTGAAGGCCGTGCTTGACCATGTAGCAGGCTTCGACCAGGAGCGCGTTGGCATCGAGGATGGGCAGCAGCATCTGCTGGCTCAACACCATCGGGTTGATGGCGGGCCCGGCGGGGACCAGCAACTGCGACGCCCAAGCGGCACGGTCTTGCGTCATGCATCAAGTGTGGCCGCAGCCACTGACATCCGGGCAGGATTTTCCGTCCCGGCACCGCCCTGGTCGACAGCCTCGGAAAACTGGCCCAGCATCAGAAACACGATTCTGGTCCGGCTCACTGAAATCGGCAGGCCTCCGCTGTTCATATCTGTCCATCCAGCCCTGGGCCGGGTGGAGGCTCGCCCTATGTCGTTCATCGAGAACGTCGCCTCTGGCCTCCTCGTCGCGCTGATCGTCTGGGGCATCAGCCGGGCGAGGATCCATTGGCGCCGACGCCAGACCAAGAAACCTCCGAGAACTGATGCCCGACACTGGGACAGAAGGGAGCGCCACATGGGCCGACCTGGAGCCATCAAACAGCCTCCACTGCCTCCCGGGGCACGCCGCGACCTCAATCAGCAATTGCACATGCTGCACCAAAGGGCCGGGTGCCCCACCACCCGTGGCATCGCCAAGAGTCTCGGAGGCCGACCCGGCCACACCACCATCCACAACGCCTTCACCAAGGCAAAGTTGCCCAGTTTGGGCGTGGTGACGGCCGTCGCCCTCCAACTGGCTGAACGGGCAAGAGACTTGGGGACCGAGACCGACCGCGAGGAGAGTCTCGACAACATCGATCGGCGCATTGATCGGCTCTGGAAGCAGGCACGCTACGAGGAGGATGCCCGAGCCAACGAGGCCGAGCCGCCACCCATGTCCGACGCCACCCGGGGGCTGATGCATGCGCTCAGCCCCGAGTGCTCGGTGTGCGGGGAGACCCGGCAGCTCCTCGACATCGTCCTCATGGAAGATCCCGACCGGACACCATGGCCGCCGGAATTCCGCAAGACGGGAGAACAGCCCGTGGCAGCCGATCCGTGGCGACTGATCCGCCTGTGCCGCAAATGCCAACGCAACCACCAGGAAGGCGAGCTGACCGAGCAGCAGCTCCGGGCCTCCAGATCCGCCTTGGACCGGCGCCCCGGCGCCGCGCGGCACTACGCCGCGTACCTGGATCAGATCCTGCTGGGTGCCGAGTCAGCTATCGACTCACGCGTCGCCGCGCTCGCCGCCCGTATTGTCCGGGCCGATCCCAGTCTCGCCGCCGCCCCGTACGTCCTCAATCACGGGCAGATCAAGGTAGACCGTGCGCATGGCTCACTGAACTGGGGACAGTACGAGTGCATGGACGACCACTGGGGTGCGGCTTCCTGGCTGC
>Ga0307509_10010926_pt1 | contig 11065 bp, 3 predicted proteins | sample 10_EM_MG_FD_202245 | JGI IMG/M metagenome (GOLD analysis project Ga0307509, IMG submission 202245) | Populus trichocarpa ectomycorrhiza microbial communities from riparian zone in the Pacific Northwest, United States - 10_EM | ecosystem: Host-associated > Plants > Roots > Unclassified | place... | reverse complement strand
TCATACCAGTGGCTAACTGTTATGACAACAACCGGAGTCAATACCTAGGTGGTGGACTCACTGGCCCAGTGGTAGTTTCGTCTATACAAGCTATGCAGTCCATCATTTAATCTACGCGACTATCCAAGGTTCTAAATTGACATGCATGCTCCCCCGGTAAGATGTAGCCGATGGTTGGCTAAGTGGGCGCTACCCATAGCCAGCCTCTCGGGACATACCCTACCATGATAAGACTCATACCCCTAGACTGCAATAACAACCCATATTAAAGCTACAAATCAAGGGGAGAAGGTCCGGGCTGGTTACTGAGGTATTTGTCCCAAAAGCACCCTGGCCTTCTGAGACCACCTGAGTACCACTAGGAAGACTACCCTACTACCTGTAGGTTAGAATAGACTCCTAGGTGCCCGAGAGACCATATATGGGCGACCCCCATTTTGGCGGTTACCCATACTCCCCTTATATATCCTGCGAACGATATTCAGTCGGACGGACGGCGACAACTTATACGGTGTTACGGCAGCTGCTCCAATGACCTCTTTAACTAGCAAACGAGCAACTACAAAGCCGTCTGCCTATGAGGCGCCGTCCCAACGCTGGAGCCAGAGGGGGGTGTTAGCAAAACCCGCCCAACTTCAATGGTATTATCGGGCCACCTTTACACAGGCGTGGGGCTCTCCTGCACAGATGCGTGTGCGCCCACGAACATCTAAGAGCCTATAGAATGTGAGGCAATTGACCTCTAAGTTCTAGGATGACTTTGCTCGTGAAGGTAGGGTAACTTGGACTCCACAGTAGGGTAACTTTGCCTTCTTATGCTTTTAACCGCTCCGGCAGTCCGCCCGTCAACACTAAATGTTGTCTCAGAGGTCTGTGTAACCTTCCCATAAATCCCTAGACTTTATGCGAACATACTCCCAAAAGGTTACCCTGCCTTGTAGAGTACCCAAGGCTACTCTACTATGTCCTAGGCCTCGTCCTAGGTTAACCAGCTATTTGTATACTAAGTATACCAGACCATACCACCTGTGGTTACTACTTGGTATACCATTTGGGCTAAGGTGATAGTCATTGTAGCTACCTATCGTAGGGTCGTTACACGCCGGGTGTGTAGAGGAGACGGAGGATGCTGTCTATGTACATTTTTTTTCTTTTTTTTTTGAATCCTGGGATTATTGATTTAGGTACAAAATCCTGAATGCAGCTCGCGCTATGGCATATAAAAAACCTTAATTCCAAAAACTAACATAGGAAATAACAAAAATCAAACAACACGTGCATAACCTCTCCAAGCGGGATCATCAGAACCCTGTTGCATCGTCATCGATGACTAACAAAGGAAAAGTAAAGTAAAGCCCTCCTTATAGCTCATAAGGAAAACATACATAAGTACCAAAAGCCTTCCCGCCCTAATCTGCCTACTGGCGCAAACAAACAAAAACAACGGAAACTCATAAAACATATAGAAAATACCCTGAAGAGAGATACTCAACCAGGGGAGTTTTGAAAGTAGCAATACCTGGAAGGCCGGGGCCAAGCTAGGGAGATATGTGTTAAGCACTTTCCGAGCCGGAACCCGGCACAGGAGTCACAGTATTGGCTCGAATGCGCACCATGGCTGGAGGAAAGCCCGTGCGAGTAGCGTAGAGATACTCCGCTAACCCTATGAGGAGGGGAACCGAGAGGCAGAGGGGACCGTCAGGGCCAATATCCTCCACACAGGAGAGATGGGTGAGGCGTGGGTGAGCCTTAGCGGGGCAATGGAGAATCGCGTGTTGAAAGGACTCATCGTCTTCCTCACAGAAAGGGCAGAGGGTGCTGGAGTCCGTGTTCCTCCAGGATACATGTGCCGCAAGGAAGCTGGCACCTGAGCGCATCTGGTGTATGCGGCCACATATAAATCGAGGAAGGCCAGGAAAGGCATGGGGAGTGAGGCAGGCATCATAAGGATAGGAAAAGGGCACCGGTGGACTTATGTCCAGCCAGTCAGCGAGGAGTGACTGTATCAGAGGAGTTATGAGGGCTTGGTAGGTGAGCGAGGGTACCCTCGACCGCAGGTGCGCCACGAGGTCGGTTGAGGCGAGTGGGAGGATAGAAATTTCCTCAATAAGGTCTGTGACCTGGTGACATAAGGAGTCTAGTGGTAGGTGTTTGGAGGAATTCACTGCCAGACCCAGCCATGAAGTAAGGTGAACGGCTTTGGAGGAGCCTCGGAGGAGGAAACGATGATCGTCCGCTGAACGACCCTGGTCCCAAGTGGGCACAGACTCGGGTGTCCGGGCGGTAGCAGGGTTGAATGCCGTGGGGGCTCAGACCAAGCGGAGGCCAGCTGACCGACGGCGGTGTTTGCAGTTGGAGGAAATGGGTTGTAGCGAGGCTTCCCGGTACAGAGCGCCGAGTGGAGTGGTGTAAAAACAGTTAGTTGTCCACCGGAAGACACCATGCCAGAACGAGTTGAGTTTCTTAAGAGTGGCCGCATCCGGAACACAAAGGTCACAGCCGTAGGTGAGAATGGGAAGGATGGCGCCGAAGACTAGCTTCCTGTTGCCCCGAGAGGAGAGGCCTTTGCCAGCTGCACTGAGCTGTCGGATTGAAGTGAAAGAGGCTTTGGCAAGTGCCAAGCGTCTCAGGAAATGAATGGCGGAGTGAATAGTAGGGGTGAGCCAGTAGCCAAGCCACCTTACCGGTTGAGAGGGAGGAAAAAACCATGTCGTTGATCACTATGGGGGCAAAGGAAACATCCGAGCGGTCCTTTTGAGTTCTCGGGTGAATGAGTTCAGTTTTGGGGACAGAAAAGGCCACCCCCAGGTCGGCACCCCCCCTCTGGATGATGCCGAAAAAGTCGTGTAGAGCGTGGATATTCGAACGAACAGAATCCGAGCCGACCGTTATGGTGAGGTCGTCGACATAGGAAATCGCTAGACCTTGGGGGATAGTGGGGTGCAGGCTGGCTATATAAAGCACAAAAAGAAGGGGAGAAATGGGTGAGCCTTGCGGGGTGCCAACTGTGACCGGGCAGAAAACCTTAGGCGCACCTTGGAAAATCAGTCGGCATTGGCGTTTGGAGAGGAAAGACTTGATCCAGGCAACCAGATAGGCGGAGACACGTCCTTTGGTGAGGGTATTGGCCAGCTTGTTAGTGCAGACATTGTGAAAACCCCCTTTGACATCCAGGAAAAGAGTTCATACTTTGAAGGAAGCACCCTGAAGTAGGCGAACCTCGTGGGTAAGAGTAGCGACAGCGTCGAAACAGCCCAGACCGGCCAGGGATCCACCCTGATTGGGGTGTAAGAGGCCAAGAGAGCGGGCGGCGGAGGCGAGACGAAGAGCAGAAAGTCTTTCGAGGATCTTGGAGACAGTCTCGCGCAGGACAATGATGCGGAAGGAAGCAGGTGTACGGTAATCCGGTTTGCCTGGTTTGTCCAGGACAATGCCGTTGGCCTTCTTCATGGCCAGGGGGTGGTACCCGTGGGTAAGGAGCGGAGTGAAAAGAGCTGGATGAAGCTGCTGGTTGGCCTTATGGACTTGCTTCCAGAGAGAGTAAGGAATACCACTTGGGCCAGGGGCTGATGTGTTGGAGGATTTGGAAGTACGGAGGACACTTCTGCTGGTGAAACCGGGGGGACGTCCTTAAAAGCAGGAAGGATGAGAGGAGGAGGAGGAGAGGGCCTAGGAGGGAAGAAGTGTTGTAGAAGTGTGTAATTAATTTCGGTGGGAGAGGAGGCGTTGTCAAGTGTGGGGAAACGATCCGGGTCTCTGCCGGCTGCAATCTTTCAAGCATCCCAGACCGATTGGGAGTCCACGTTGGCCAGAAACTGCGACCAGTGGACTCTCTTGGCGGTCTGGATCCCCTTGAAATAGGTGTTCCGAGCTGCACGGGCCAGGGCGGGCGAGGACTGATTCTTCCTGATGAGGCGGGTTGTATGGGGATGGATGCGTCGTAGCTGTGTGAGTTCTGGCGTCCACCATGGGTTAGAGTAGGAGGACGGGCGTTTGGTTGGGGTGTTGGAGGTGATGAGGTGCGTGATTTGAGCGAGGAAGTCGTCAAACCATAGGTCAAGTGAGTTTGGAGTGGGGAGAGCAAGGGGGGCTGCAAGTGTAAGATCGGTGAGAAGAGGGGAAATGTGATCCCAATCTGTGAATTTGCAATTAAGGCCCCTGGGTGGGGGCTTTAGGAGCGGAGTGGAGAGAATGATTGAGAGGGCGGTGTGATCCGAACCGGTTGGCGGGAGGGAGCGGTTCCAGGAGGACAAGTAGGGAAGCAAAGCACTATTGGCAAAGGACAAATCAAGTACTGCAGGGCTGTGGTTAGAGGTGAACGGGAACTTGGTGTAGACTCCGGGAGTATTAAGGAGAGAAAAGAACAAAGCTGACGGCCGGTCGAAATAAGGGGAACTTATAAAATGATCATAGCCGGAAAGCAAACGAGTTGGGTCGGAAGCGATATGATGAATGTTGAGGTCCCCAATGACAAGTGTAGGAAAATCATGCTGTGGAAACAAATCAACAGGAGAAACTGACCTAGTGTGACCGTCAGGAATAGAGTAGGCATTATACAAACGAAATAAATTATGAGAGGTATCAAAAAGTCCCTCAGGGGAGTGAAAATTCAATGCCATGAGGTCGCCCCTTTCAAAAAACAATGGAAGAATAGCAATAACACTTAAAAGCCTTTCGGGAACATAGGTTGCAACTCGAGGCTTATAGCAGTCAGTTGCTGGAGGGAAAAATCATTTATAGTTGCGAAAAACAGGGGGACAATTCCTCCAAAGAGGAATGTCCTGAAGAGCCACAATATGAGGAGAACTTTCTACTGAAGTAAAAAATCTAAAAAGAGTTTGAAAAACATTACTGCTACAGAGACAATTATCCTGAACAATGGAAAAATTTAACCAACCAGGATAATGGAATGATTGGGATGGTGAAGGACTCTGTGTTAGGGCTGGGCTACCCGACATCTAAATATCCATGTGGACGTCGGTCGGCGCAGGCTCGCTCCAGTCGGCACCGGTGCTAGCTCTGAAGAGGGTGCTGCCTGCACCAAAGAGGGTTCTGCGGGGGAGGGGGGCAGCAAGGCTCGATTGGGCGGAAGCGCTGCGAACCATTTTAACGGTTTGAGGTTGGGTAGATTCGCTAGCAAGAGGGGAACGAGGACGGTGTCTGGCTGGAGTGGCCGGTACAGTTGGGTGAACAGTTGGACCCTGAGGGGTGGTTTGGGGGAGGCCCACATTGGGGGCATCGGGAATGTCTTGGTCCATTGGGGGACAGAGAGCGGAGAGGATTTTGCGGCGGATGTGACAGGTGCCATCGAACGAGGCATGCTGACTACCACAGTTGATCCAGAGAGGGGGGGAGGCGTTGCAGCAACCCACGACCGACTTCTCAAAGCCCCGTTTAGGGCAGCTTTGGTTAGCACATCTGTGGGCAGAGCGGTGATGGACGAGAGTTCAGAGCGGGCAGGCTTGTGCCTGCTCTTTGCATGGCGGAGCAGAGTGACCAAAACGCCAGCACTTTCGGTACTGCGTGGATTTGGAGGCAGAGTAGGCGGGGGCGACTGTGCGGGCGCGGGAGAATTGTGGAATGGATTCGCCAAACCGGGAAACATGGAGAGGGTCAACTGCCACAATCACCGAGGTCGTGCGCTTTTCAGCCCTTTTTACTTGATCTAACTGGAAAAGTCTAGCACCAAATATGGGGACGTCAATAGCATTGCTGATTGATTCGAGGAGTGAGGGGAAGAGGTCTGTAGGCTCGTGCGGGAGAATAGAAAGAGGAAGATTGTGGATGAGATGCTCGACACTTCTGGGTGCTTCCGTGAAAACCTGGAAAGGATTGTCTCCAACCGGGAAACTCTGATTGAGCTTCTTATTCATTGCATCAAAAATGGGGGAGTAGGCAGAAGACAGGGTATAGGGATTGGCCGTGAGAGTGACGGCCCCATTGCGATTGACCGAGGGAGTAAGGGAGAGGGGTAGAGAGCAGTTGGCCTCTTTAAGCACAGTGGCCATGAAGTCGGGAAGGGTAGCAGTCATGATGAACCAATCATTCGGGAGGGTTGGAGAGGAACTGGGGGCAAACAAACGACCTTGAGCAGCTGGGAGCGGTGGGGGTCCTTTAGGGACACTACTCTTGCTTGACGCAGCGACTTGTGCTGCAGTGGCGTTCTTCTTGCCCTTACCGCCCTTCCTGGTGACCTGTACCCAGGTTTGTTCTTGGGGCTGCAGGGGATCAGAAACAGTGAAACCAGGGGGAGGACCGGTATGGAAGAGTGAGATGGCTGGGTAGCGCTGAGAGTAAAGTTTGGCTTCCTCTGATTGGGGGTGGCAAGAGGCGAAAAGGATAGCCACTTGGGGTGAGTCCGGGTGGCGTTTGGCGTATATGTCTGGGTTGCCATAGCATTTTCCCTCAAAGAGGAAGGGAAAATCCGGGGCGGCGACCGTGCGAAATGTGAGGCCGGTGGCGAGTCTTTTCTTCTGCTGAGGAGTTTTGGCTTGGACAGCAGGGGCGGGAGGGGGTGGCGCTTGAGGTAGCGGGGGTGCCACTTGTGTGGCGAGGTGCGAAGAGAGAGCAGCAACATGAGAGGACAAGTCCTTGCGGGATACCTCCAGGTTGGATGTGGCTGGTGGTGAGAGTGTGGCTGACCGCTCTGCCTGGGCGGAGGTGAGGGACTCAACCTGCGAAGTCAAGAAGGTAACAGAGGCACCAAGGTCGTTAACCATGGCGATGAGTTGGGCGAGATGGGGGGCCATAGCGAGTTGGCTATCGGGGAAGGTAGCAGCGGAGGCATGGTAGACAGTAGGGAATGAAGCTGGGTCAAGGCGAGCGAGCCTGGCAGCATGCCCAAGAATGTTGGCGACATTGTCAGCCTCCCCTGAGAGAGAGGCGGGAATGGACTGTGACGACAACGAGCGAGAGATAGGATCAGCCCTCGGGTCCTGGCGAGAGGAGGCAGAGCGAGCATGGCCGACAGCCGCGGCCGGGCCTGCACCAGTGGAAGCGAGAGGGGTAGACGACATCTGGACAAGGCCAACAGGCCAGGCCAGGGGACAGGGGGGAGGAGGAGAGAGAAAATAAAGTCAAACTACCAGTTCAACTTTCCAAGAATAAAAAGTTCTCTCAGCAAAGGTGAAATATATATTTCACTTGAAAATGAAGCCTAAGTGAAAAGCCAAAATAGATGTATCGTGAAGAAATAAAGACCAAACCCTGAGGTTTATGTTGGCCAAATGCGGTAAGAATTTTAAGCGAGAGGAAAATAGAGGGCGCGGAGCGTGGTGTCTTTGCTGTCTTTGTACCTTCCTTTTTTTCTTTTTTCTTTTTTTGAATCATGTGATTATTGATTTAGGTACAAAATCCTGCATGCAGCTCGCGCTATGGCATATAAAAAACCTTAATTCCAAAAGTCAACAAAAAAAATAACAAAATTCAAACAATGCGTGCATAAACTCTCCAAGCGGGATCATCAGAACCCTGTTGCATCGCCATCGATGACTAACAAAAAAAAAAGTAATGTAAAGCCCTCCTTATATTCCATAAGAAAAACACACATCAGTACTAAAAACCTCCCCACCCCAACCTGCCTACTGCCGCAAACTAACAGGAACAAAGGAAACTCATAAAACGTATAGAAAATACCCCGAAGAGAAACTCAAGCAGGGGAGTTTGAACGTAGTAGTACCTAGAAGGCAGGAGCCAAGCCAGGGAGATAGGTATTAAGCACTTTCTGAGCCAGAACCCGGCTCAGGAGTCACAGTACTGGCTCGAATGCGCAACATGGCAGGAGGAAAGCCCGTGCGAGTAGCGTAGAGATACTCGGCTAACCCTCTGAGGAGGGGAACCGAGAGCCAGAGTGGACCGTCAGGGCCAATGTCGTCCACACCTGAGAGATGGGTGAGGCGAGGGTGAGCCTTAGTGGGGCAGTGGAGAATCGCGTGTTGGAAGGACTCATCATCTTCCTCACAGAAAGGGCACAGGGTGCTGGAGTCCCTGTTCCTCCAGGATATATGAGCGGCAAGGTAGCTGGCACCTGAACGCATCTGGTGTATGCGGCCACATATAAATCGAGGAAGGCCGGTAAAGGCATGGGGAGTGAGGCAAGCACCATAAGGGTAGTAAGAGGGCACCGGTGGACTTATGTCCAGCCAGTCAGCGAGGAGCGATTGTATCAGAGGAGTTCTGAGAGCTTGGTAGGTGACGGAGGGTACCCTCGACAGCGGAAGCGCCACGAGATCCGTTGAGGCTAGCGGGAGGATAGAGATTTCCTCAATAAGGTCTGAGACCTCATGACAAAATGAGTCTAGTGCCAGTTGTTTGGCAGAATTCACTGCCGGGCCCAACGATGAAGTAAGGTGAACGGCTTTGGAGGAGCCTCGGAGGAGAAAACGATGATCGTCCGCTGAACGACCCTGCTCCCAGGTGGGCACAGCCTCGGGTATCCGGGCGGTAGCAGGGTTGAATCCCGAGGGGGCGCAGACCAAACGGAGGGCAGCGGACAAACGGCGATGTTTGCAGATAGAGGAAATGGGGGGTAGCGAAGCTTACCGGTACAGAGCGCAGAGGGCAGTGGTGTAAAAACAGTTTGTTGTCCACCGGAGCACACCATGCCAGAACGAATTGAGTTTCTTAAGAATGGCCGCATCCGGAACAAATAGGTCGCAGCCATAGGTGAGAATCAGAAGGATGGCGCCGAAGACTAGCTTCCTGTTGCACCAGGAGGAGAGGCCTTTGCCAGCTGCACTGAGCTGACGGATTGCAGTGAAAGAGGCTTTGGCAAGCGCCAGACGTCTCAGGAAATGAACGGAGGAGTGAATAGTAGGGGTGAGCCAGTAGCCAAGCCACCTCACAGCTTGAGAGGGAGGAAAAAACATGTCGTTGATCACTATGGGGGCAAAGGAAACATCCGAGCGGTCCTTTGGTGTCCTCCAGTGAATGAGTTCGGTTTTGGGGACAGAAAAAGGCACCCCCAGGTCTGCACCCCGCCTCTGGATGATGCCGAAAAAGTATTGAAGAGGGTGGATATTCGAACGAACCGCGTCCGAGCCGACCGTTATGGTGAGGTCATCGACATACGAAATCACCAGACCATAGGGGATAGTAGGGTGGAGGCAGGCTATATAAAGCACAAAAAGAAGAGGAGAAATGGGCGAGCCTTGAGAGGTGCCAACCTCGACCGGGCAGAAAACCTTAGGCGCATCTTGGAAGATAAGTCGGCATTGGCGTTTGGAGAGGAAAGACTTGATCCAGGCAACCAGATAGGCGGAGACACCTCCTTTGGTGAGGGCACTGGCCAACTTGTTAGCGCAGACATTGTCAAAACCACCTTTGACATCCAGGAAAAGAGTTGATACTTTGAAGGAAGCCGCCTGAAGTAGGCGAACCTCATGGGTAAGAGTAGCAACAGCGTCGAAACAGCCCAGACCGGCCAGGGATCCACACTGATTGGGGTGCAAGAGACCAAGGGAGCTGGCGGCGGAGGCGAGACGAAGAGCAGAAAGTCTTTCGTGGATCTTGGAAACAGTTTCGAGCAGGACAATAATGCGGAAGGAAGCAGGTGTACGGTAATCTGGCTTGCCTGGTTTGTCCAGGACAATGCCTTTGGCCTTCTTCATGGCAAGCGGGTGGTATCCGTGGGTAAGGAGGGGAGTGAAAAGAGCTGGAAGAAGCAGCTCATTGGCCTTATGAACCTGCTTCCAGATAGAGTAAGGAATACCACTTGGGCCAGGGGCTGACGTGTTGGAGGATTTTCGAAGTGCGGAGGACACTTCTGCTGGTGAACCCGAGGGGACGTCCTTAAACGCAGGAAGGATGAGAGGAGGAGGAGGAGAGGGCCTAGGAGGGAAGAAATGTTGTAGAAGTGTATTGTTAATTTCCGTGGGAGAGGAGGAGTTCTGAAGCGTGGGGAACTGATCCGGTGCCCTGCCGGCCGCAATCTTCGGAGCATCCCAGACCGAATGGGAGTCGACGTTGGCCAGAAACTGCGACCAATGGACTCCCTTGGCGGTCTGGATAGCCTTGAAATACGTGTTCCGAGCTGCACGGGCCAGGGCCGGCGAGGACTGATTCTTCCTCATGAGGCGGGTTGTATGGTGAGGGATGCGTCGTAGCTGTGAGAGTTCTGGAGTCCACCACGGCTTAGAGTAGGAGGACGGGCGTTTGGTTGGTGTGTTGGAGGTGAGGAGGTGCGTGATTTTGGCGAGGGAGTTGTCGAACCATAGGTCGAGTGAGTTTGAAGTGGGGAGAGCAGGGGGGGCTGCATGTGTAAGATCGGTGAGCAGAGGGGAAATGTGATCCCAATCCGTAAGTTTCCAATTAAGGCCCCTGGGCCGGGGCTTTAGGAGCGGAGTGGAGAGGATGATTGAGAGGGCGGTGTGACCCGAGCCGGTTGGCGGGAGAGAGGGGTTCCAGGAGGAGAAATAGGGGAGCAAAGCACTGTTGGCAAAGGACAAATCAAGTACTGCAGGGCGATGATTAGAGGTGAACGGGAACCTGGTGTAGACTCCGGGAGTATTGAGGAGAGAAAACAAGAGAGCTGACGCCCTGTCGAAATAAGGGGAACTTATAAACTGATCGTAGCCGGAAAGCAAACGAGTCAGGTCAGAAATAAAATGATGAATGTTCAGGTCCCCAAGGACAAGTGTTGGTAAATCATGCTGAGGAAACAAATCAACAGGAGAAACTGACCTAGTGTGACCATCAGGAATAGAGTAGACATTGTACAAACGAAATAAATTATGAGAGGTATCAAAACGTCCCTCAGGGGAATGATAATTCACTGCCATGAGGTCGCCCCTTTCAAAAAACAATGGAAGAATAGAAATAACACTCCATAGCCTTTCGTGAACATAGATTGCAACTCAAGGCTTATAGCGGTCAGTTACGGGAGGAAAAAAACATTTATAGTTGCGAAAAACAGGAGGCCAGTTTCTCCAAAGAGGAATGTCCATCAGCAAAAAATTACCCTGCGTCAGATACGGCGCCGTTGCGTCCTGACGCACGCGACGTTGAATCTGCGTCCCCTGCGTCCTGTGCGCCCTGAATTGCGTCCTCTGCGTCCCCTGCGCCCTGT
>Ga0307509_10010925_pt1 | contig 11066 bp, 10 predicted proteins | sample 10_EM_MG_FD_202245 | JGI IMG/M metagenome (GOLD analysis project Ga0307509, IMG submission 202245) | Populus trichocarpa ectomycorrhiza microbial communities from riparian zone in the Pacific Northwest, United States - 10_EM | ecosystem: Host-associated > Plants > Roots > Unclassified | place... | reverse complement strand
AGACAGTCAGGATACCGAAATTTGTAAAAAATATTATAAAAGTACATTAACCCATTTTCTGTGGCCAGAGCCCCTGCGGATCTATGATGGGAAAACCTGTCGTTGCAGCAGGTGATTCGGTACGAGTGAACGACAAAATCATCTACAAAAATCGGCAAAAATGTTTTACACAATAATATCAAGTTTTGAGTAACTTTTTCCAGTAAATGCTCAGGTACTGGGTCATTTTCTGCGTTTTCTCACACTCAACAAATCATTTGGCGGGTGGAGTCCCGTTTGCAGTTCCCAACAACCCTCTCTCTTCCTTACGTCAGAGAGTCGGGGAATCGTTCTCGTAGAAGTTGCTCCACCCATGTTATGGTGAATTTATGCATTGCCCTTCCCAAGTTCTTTCATACCCTTATTGGAACGCTCTTGACTAAAACGACTCTGCAAAAGAAGGAAGAACAAAAAGATCGACACTCCACAGGGCCGCCGACAGTGCCTTCAATGGAGTAAATTCCGAGTATTTATTCAACGAATTCGGTACAGTAGTGAGGCCTTAACTAAACGAACTGATTCCTGCTTTTTTTTGTGCTATTTTGGAATAAACTTCCAGACTTTCCATTCCTCCTGCTCCTTGGAATCGCATTGGCCGTGGCAGCCTGCCGGCGCATCCTTCATATCCGAAGAATCTATGCTTCAAACTGGAGAGATATACTTTCTCTGTCTCTCCAAATTTTGGGGACGTTACTACCCTTACTTATTAAGATAAATACTTACTCCTAGCCAGAAAATTGCTTTCACAGGAGGGTGATTTCGCATTTATAGCCCGACCTCTTCCTCCGTTATCTTTTAGCCAACCTTTCTGTGGGTAATCTGGTTTCTTCAGTTGATATAAGGGGGTCCCACGCGTTATGGGGACCTGCATTCCATTCCACTTTTATGTATTAGGTTGATGTTTTGAGGCGAGCATGGTTCGTGTTCGCGCTGTATTTCTTGGTTCGCGGTGAGTACTCTATTAATGCTCAGAAGCGGTTCATCGCATACTTAATAATATATGGATGGACCTCGGTGGTTCATCACAGATGTAGCTCATCGACCGACGACACACCATGACTGTTGGAGACAAAACCAAGCAAAGCATATGTAGGTTTGAGTCGCTTCCGACCATCGTGCATAGAATTCCAAACTGGCAGTTCCTCAAGGCGATCGGTCCGAAGTAAAAACAAGGTGTGGTTAAATCATTCGCATATACAAATCTTGCTTAAGAATTACAACGTGCAACCACATATATCCACAACCACCGACTCGAACCAGGCAAGCATCGCACATGGTTAAAAAACTCTGTAAGAGAAGTATCTTTGATCGGGGACGTTCGAAGAACCTGGGCCCGCGGTGTAGGCCAAAGCCCTGCACCCTTGTTGATGGTAGAGCTGAACAGTGTCGGTGTTAATGTTGTTGTCGAAGTAAATTGTTACTATGTCCGAGTTGGTCTTGCTGAAGTTGACACAACCAGAGTTGAGGAATCCATGGGCCGTCACCTGGCCGCCGTCAGCGTAGGTGAAAGAGATGTGCCAGTCTGCGTTGACGGCGATGACGCTGGCGAGAGTAAAGAATACAGCCTTGAGAGCAACCATTATAACTCAGGCTGTTGGTTGGGGTGGAAATCAGTCGAGTATAACACGGATTTTAATACTGATGTACCTTGCGATTGGTTTGTTACTGGGCTTGATATACGACTTGGATATGGATTTGAACTTGAGGAATCGACTGCCCTTTATACCCATTTGTCGCATCCCAAAATATTTCAACGATAGCGAAAGCAGCTACATAGGCGACGAGAACTCTGTCTCATCTGACCATCATTCACTTTATCCGAATGTCATCTTTCATCTGAATGCGAACCACAGGCCTTCTAATCGCTCGCCGTGCCAAGCTATGTATCCCCGCGTTATGTTCGGAATTTACCAAGTCTAAAACAGAAAGATGGTTAAAAGTAAATCAATTGAGAGCCCAAGTAGTTTTTGACGAGCTCTTTACAAGCCACCTTACGAAAGGTGAGGATGCTCATATAGGTTCGTCTCCCTTCCTTCACCTCATAGCTCACGACTGGAATTGCCAAGAAAAATGGAAGCCCATCACACCAATATCTCCATATGATTACTGCGCGGTAAGCATCTGCTCCACAGTTGATGTGCAGTGTCCTAGCCCTGCATGAGTCCCGTAAACCCCGCAGCGCCTTTTATTCCCCAGAAACCCCCGGATTTCACCTGAGTATAGTATGTCAAGTGACTGAAATAAAATTTGCAGAGAACGATTTCATTACACCTAGTTTACATAGATTTACAAGATGGGTGTGATGACTCGAAAAGAAGTTGTATGGTGCTTCTGACAGGCGGTTCTGGGTCCAGTAACGTAACATTCGATGCATGTGTGTTCAGTCATTTGTTGGACCCGTAGATTCCCTGTTGTAGATCGTCGTTCTTTAACCTCCCATTGGGCAGTTAGTTCTCTTTGAAATTCCGGTTAACCCCAACTCCTGCAATTTTTAGATCCCTTTTTCATGACGAGCATTTCACATTCATTTTCTAACTCCTCGTTCAGGGGGATTCGAAAAGGAGAGGCGATAATACTGTGGTATAGGCTCCCTTTTTTAATCGTGGTAGGTCATTGTATCCTTCACCCCATCGTCTAACTCTCTATGAAATGCACGTGGTTGATGAAGGCCTGAATTTACACGATGTCCCTTTAGTTTCAAACGCTTCTTTCTTTCTTCCTGTTCATGGCTCATGTGTTGTTAGAGAGCGATACAACGGTGTGGGTGAATTGGTACGACATCGATGTTGTTGACATATCAAGCGAACGGGAGGTCGGAGAGATTTGGCGAGAACATGTGGAATGCATGGGCTATTTTTGGGTGGTGGACTCTCGGAGGTCGTGGATAAGGCCTAGGCCTTGAGGATGCAACCTACAGTCCTTTTATATGTCGAGAGTTGTGGTGGCAGGTTTCTTCCGCGTGGCCTAATAGAGCTCAAATCCAAAGAATAGCGAGCGCTTTACTAACGACCCAACTTACGCGTCGAAGCCAGGGCGGCTCCAGCGCCTATTTTAAATGTTCTCGAGGGATACTCACCTGTTTCATATCGATGCCTTGGATGAAATACCAACTCTCAAATAATAATATTAGGGAAACATGAACGCAGTGAAACACGAATTGTAATTTGGAAATGGTAAAGAATTCAAAAAGAATTTCGTCACCGGGTGGGAATATTTCGATGATGGCATCAGTTTATCTTCCCTTGACTTCACGCACTCTCAGGCTGCAACTCCCCTCTTCAACAGTGGTACTTCCTATAACTCCTATTCACCCGCTACTTCAGAGCAGGTCGTGACCCCAACTACTCCGCCTTCCATTCTCTGCCTCCCCATCTATCTTTGCGAACGTCTTCACTCTCGCAAGGAGTATATTCCGACTCCCGTCTCATGAAAAACCCGCCAGGCCACCACCCACCAACCCCGCTGTGGCCTCCTTACCTTCGTCGAATTTCCCTTCATTTATCAACCGGTGCTTCTCACCAGTAAGGGGAAGAGTCGAAACAACATATCCTGAACGTCGGTTTGGGTTGACAAATGGAGGCCGAGAGATGGACCCGGAGATGTGTGCGTTTTTATGGGCGGATTTATAGACGATAGGAAGCGGACAATGTGGTAAGTTCTATGGTCCGTAGCCTGTACCACCGCGCTGATGCAACTTAGCTTTCTTGCTTTGCGGGCCATTTCGACCGTTATAATTGCCTTCCACGTAGGCCTCGGATTTCGAAACCAAAACAGTCATTCACGCTCTTGGTGCTACCGTTCCACTGACATCTATTAGGACACTGATTTCTTCTGTCTGACTCAGGGCGGTGCATATATCATCATATGGCGTCATGGGCTATGTTGAACTGAACTCAGCGAGCGTCCGTTGGACTCAATGCAGTGCTTCTGTGGGTCACTCATGCCGCGTTCTCAACCGCTTTTCTTGACCCATGCTCCATTTCCTCTCATCTAGCAATCGTCTTTACTGCCACCGCAATATATTGACTTACCTACCGTCTTGTCCCCTTATCTTTCTACAGATACGGGCGCGCTTGATTAAGGGACCCAATCCAACCCAATCCACTGGCCAGATTACCCAACACAGGATCCTGTTCCGGCCAAGTCTTCCTCTTCTATCACCCGGCATCTAGGGGTACACACCGGTTTGGTGTCACAAGATCTACGGAGAGAGTTGCATGCACCATTCGGGTCTAACGGGTTTGTCAACCGTTCTCGCGGGTAGATTTTCAGTGTAAGGGGAGATCGTGGTACGTTCTATGGTCGGTAACTATCCCGTACATCCATGCTGATGAAGCTTAGCTCTCGCTTTCTGTTCCACCTACGGCGGGGATTTAGAAACCAAGATTATCACTCACACCACTACCACTGGAGGTGCTATCGTTACACTGACATCCATCAGGACATGGACCTCTTCTGCCTGAATCAGAGAGGTGCGTGAATCTTCATGCATTATTCATTTCATGTGGGTTCTTTCGAACTTGGCGAGCGCTTTTAGACCCCTCCTACCCAGGTGCGGTACTTTTGATTACCTGGCAATCAGGTCGATATAGTATTTACTTCTGATCCATCCGAAACGGATGAGCTTGGGAATGTAAACCTTACAGTCACAGATTTCCTCCTGTGCTTTTTTTCGGAGCCTCGCGTGATGTTGTCACATGTTGGGCCCATGGTTCAGTCTTGCTAGCCTCGAGTTTTCCCAGATCACGAGAATGTAGCATCCTTCTTGGGTCTGGGAATCACGACGCTGCACTTTTGTCTACGTTTTGATAGCCGGACACGTCCGTGGGACACTTTGGGATATTGCCATTCGATTGAGAGTGCGGATGCACCTAATTCCTTTTTTTTGTACTCGCCTCGAGGGTATGGACCAACGGCCTCGCATATCATAAATTTTCCTTTCTCTGGCATTCTCCTGAACTGCGTCATTGTTCGAGGGGCATGCAAGAGATCGTTTGCGGAAAATAAGCGAGCCCGTTTTACTCCATTGTTTTCGAACGCACTATTTTCAGTGTCTCATGTGATGTTGGGGGTCGTCCTTCACCAATCCTTACAGGGGCATGTCGGTACCCGCGTGCGGGTGATCATCACCATCGCCCATCCAGTGCTGTTGGCCTGCTTGGCCTCCCGCATAATAGAAGTCTCCGGATTCCAATAACTTGGTATCGCGTAACCCTGGCATCGGAGTACCCAGGTTGATATTTACTGCTATCGCACGGCCTGGGCTTTCTTTCCTTCAAAGGAAAATCGTCTCCCTGTGCTGTCCTCTGGCCATGAAAAACCTCTTGAGGGACAGCACGGCCTGCGATCGAGCCTTTGGCGTACTTTGGCCTTACTCACATTCTTCTCTCGTCCATCGGACAGACAAATCTCATTGCAGCATGCGCCTTAGGTGAGGGTATGTCGCTCCAGATAACCTTGATTAAATTACCTTTGTTTATGCATTTAAAAAAAGCGAAATTTCCAAACTGAAGGACGTTGTGGGCCGTATGCTGAGGCGATGGTGCATTCCATGGCGTAGTGCAGGGGCGTGTTCTGCATTCCACTAGATAAGAATGTTAGGCGACACTACTGGCGCGATTGGCACCTCTCCAAATGGAAGCGACTAGGAAAAAGGCATCGCTAGTGCTACCGTGGCGGGATCGAAAATGCACGCTCCTCGAACCTTGGCATGGCAAATTTCTGCCAGGGCTTAGCATGGACGAGGACAAACGGTAAGCTGCTTCCATTTGCAACACCGTGTAGGACAGAGCCTAATGAAATCCCTTGCAGCGAATGGTAATCTTAAGCAAAACAGAAATGACCAAGTCCTGAAAGACGACCTTCAATACGAACCGTCAACAAAAATGCCATCATCGCCAGCTGTGGGTTTTTTCGTAAGCTTCATTTAACCTTGAGATAGTTAACAAAGCCCCAGGTTGCTTCAAATCATACACTCCATATCTGTATAAGACCAACGCCTATTCCCGATGGCCGTCCGATATCTGACCCAGTAATGCTTTTACCGCTAGCACACTGACACTCCATGTAGCACTGCCCGGCTTCCCATCACCTAAGCCGAACCATTGACATTGCCTCACCAAGCCCCGCAATCCGCAAGGGCGCTTCGCTTTGCTTCTGCATTGGCTGGGCTCTCGAGGGGTCCTTATCGTCATCGGTGTGCCATGCCTCTGTATCCTTCTGTCGAGCTCACGATCCGTACTCAAGAAAGGAACAGAAGCAGGTGTAACTTGTAAAGTAGGCATTTCGCACGATAACGGTCATGTACCTGGATTCTGATTGATTCCTATGAAAAAGTATATGTACTGTTCTTTGCCTCGAATAGGCCGTCTCCTACTTGGCAAATGTGGCGTCCGGCTGTTACCAGGGGATTGTTTGTATTTTTCTGCTGTCATATCGCTGTCATCTTGACTTTTCCCTTTTCCACTTTCTTTGCAAACTTCTTGACGAATTTGCACCCCAATAGTCACTCGTTACACTAAAGAACACCAGAAGTTCCAGGACGCATGAATTGGCATCCGAGGATTACATTCTATCGTTTAACGGTGATATTGTCAACCATATGGCTCGGGACAGCCAAAGCTGTCTACACCCACCAAGGCAGAGAGTTCATTTCTACTACTATCGATTGGATAATGGGCGTGGTAATATATTTACTGTAAGTCCCCACAGCCAATTTTTCGATTCTCCAATTAAAACGCACCTTTCTTTGATTCTCAAGGCTGTTCGCGACCAGCATCTATGACTCGGAAGATAGCAGGCCAAAGTACTTTGCAAGCATATTCAAACGTGATCTCTTGGACCTTCTTTGGGCTCTCCTGGAATCGAAATTCTCCTTCCAGCGACCGCGATACATCTCCCATGAACTCTCAATCCCCGCAACGGATGATTCAGTATCCCGCCCACATCTTTATATCACGCACTACCGCTTTATCGTCTCCGTGTTCATATTCACCTTCGGTGTGATCAAGGCAGTGTTGGCATATCGAGGCAACCAAACCGGAGCACACTGGATGGATTGGGCATTTGGGACGGTAGTTACGTCTGTGTAAGTTTATTCAGATGCTGAAATTTCAAAAATTATATGTTAAACCAATAGCCTGTACACTCTGGGTCTTTATGAGACAAGTACGATACGAAACCCTCAAGTCTTAATCCCCAATGACACAGTATCCCGTCCACATCCTCGTGTTACGTACTACCGCCTCCTCATCTGCATCGTCGTATTCAGCTTCGGTACATTGAGGGCAATACTGACGTGTCTAGGGTACCAGACCGAAGAAAACTGGATGGATTGGGCATTTGGGGTGGGTGCCACGTCTATGTAGGTTTATTCAAACGCTGAAATTTCGAAATTTATCTGACAAATCACTAGATTATATACTCTGGGTCTTTATGAGAAAAACTCGCTACGTGCATGGTCAGGATTTTTCATGGTTGATCGACGTCAACAACTTGCAAAATGTGAGTGAACTTGCAAACCCTAAGTGCTTTAATGGCTCTAAGCCTCCTCCTTGGGTCCCTTCAGTTCTCAGGGTCATTTTCATATGTGCCATAATGCTTGTCCTTTCCATTTGGTGGATCATAATGAACATTGGTTGGTATTTTCAATTTTGGCGTAAGGTTGGATGGGAATTACTTCTCGATGCCTACCAGACACTACCAATGCCCTTAAACCTGGTGCCCATATCTTACTTGATTCTCTCATCCTTAATTTACCTTCTAATTCCCATGGGAGGAGGCCTTGCATTGGTAGTGTGCTTTGGGGGTTGTGTGAATGCTTGGCTGATTTCTATTCATTAACTCAAACATTATTCGTGACTCATTCGGCATATTTGCACTTCATATGTTTTATCCAGAAGTGGCCCTTAGCACACCCATATCCTGTATTCACACTCGTCTACCTCTGGTTCACCCTTGGCCTGGTATTTGCGTCGCTGTTTTCTTTTCGTGCTCATGGTTATCCAAAAAATTTCGTCCCGGAGACCCGGATAATGTGTCTACTCCCAGAATTATCACCGGCTGGTAAATGGATGGAAGTTTGAGAATCATATCTCTAGACTCTCATTCTGGCTTTACAACTTGCACACGAGAATGCCTCCGATTCCCATTCCTTCTCCGGTTCGATATATCACTGGTCTTCCCGAATGGAACCTGCTCTACACCCCAGTTTATAGTGCAGTTCAATTCCTCATATCTCGTGAGACGTTTCAAAATAGCGATTTCGAATATTTTGGTCTACTCCTGAAACGCCTCATCTTTATGCTCCCTCCACGCCCCGAAATTCAGCGTGGACGAGGACAGAAATGACCAGGTCCTGAAAGACGACCTTCAATACAAACCGTAAACAAAAACTCCATCATGGCCAGTTGTTGGTTTTTCGTAAGCTTCATTTTAATCTTGAGCTAGCTGACAAGGGGCCAGATTGCTTCAAATCATTCACACCGCATCTGTATAAAGATCAAGCCCTCAACGTTCAACCGTGACTCTTTCTCGATGGCCATCCGATATCTGACCCAGTAACGCTTTTACTGCTAGCACGCTGACACCCCATGTAGCACTGCCCGGCTTCCCACCACCTGAGCTGGACCATTAGCATTGCCTCCCGAATCCACAAGGGACGCTTCGCTTTACTTCTGCCTTGGCTGGGATCTCGAAGCGTCCTCATCATCATCGGTGTGCCATGCCTCCGATCCTTGTTGCGCCCTCAAGCCCTCGCCAGCTGCAACTGGCACCACCCGCTTCTGTTGAGCCCATGATCTGTACTCAAGAAAGAAACAGAATCAGGAGGTGTGACTTGCAAGTGGGCATCTCGCATGGTAACGGTCATGTACCTGGAATCTGATGGATTCCTATGAAAAAGTATACTTTCATGGCTTCGAATAGACCGTCCCCTAGTACCTGGCAAATGTGGCGCCCGGCTGTTACCGGGGAATTGTTCGTATTTTTCTGCTGTCATGTTACTGTCATGTTGACATTTCCTCTTCCACTTTCTTCGCAAAACTTCGTGACAAATTTGCACCCCAATAGCCACTCGTTATATTCAAGAACACCAGAAATTCCAGAACACATGAGTTGGCATCCGAGGATTACATTCTACCGTTTAACGGTGATATTGTCAACCATATGGCTCGGGACCGCCAAAGCTGTCTACACCTATCAAGGCAGAGAGTTCATTTCTATTACTATCGATTGGATAATGGGCGTGGTAATATATTTGCTGCAAGTGCCCACGACCAATTTTTCGATTCTCCAATTAAAACTCACCTTTCTTTGATTCTCTAGGCTGTTCGCGACAAGCATCTATGACTCGGAAAATAGCAGACCAAAGTACTGTGCAAGCGTATTCAAACATGATCTCTTGGACCTTCTTTGGGCTCTCCTGGAATCGAAATTCTCCTTCCAGCGACCGCGATACATCTCCCATGAACTCTCAATCCCCGCAACGGATGACTCAGTATCCTGTCCACATCTTCATATCACGCACTACCGCTTTATCGTTTCTATGTTCGTATTCAGCTTCGGTACGTTCAAGGCAATGTTGGCATATCAAGGCAACCAAACCGGAGCACACTGGATGGATTGGGCATTTGGGGCGGTGGTTACGTCTATGTAAGTTGATTTGGATGCTGAAATTTCAAAAATTATATGTTAAACCAATAGCCTGTACACTCTGGGTCTTTATGAGACAAATCCAATACGAAACCCTCAAGTCTTAATCCCCAATGAAGTATCCCATCCACATCCTCGTGTCACGTACTACCGCCTCCTCATCTGCATTGTCGTATTCAGCTTTGGTACATTTAAGATAATACTGGCATATATAGGCTACCAGACGGTAGGAAACTGGATGGATTGGGCATTTGGGGTGGGTGCCACGTCTATGTAAGTTTATTCAGACGCTGAAATTTCAAAACTTATCTGACAAATCACTAGACTATATACTCTGGGTCTTTATGAGCAAAACTCGCTACGTGCATGGTCAGGATTTTTCATGGTTGATCGACGTCAAGAACTTGCAGAATGTGAGTGAACTTGCAAACCCTAAGTGCTTTAATGGCTCTAAGCCTCATCCTTGGGTCCCGTCAGTTCTCAGGGTCGTCGTCACATACGCCATAGTGCCTGTCCTTTGCATTTCGTGGGCCAAAACAACCACTGGCTGGTATAATCAGTTCATCTGGTATTGTCCTCCTGATTATGGAGAGCCCTATACGCTCATGGACGCCATCGCCAAAGGGGCCGTTCTTTCCCCCTGGTATCTAATCCTCATGGGAGGAGGTATCACAGGGGTAGTATGCACGGCTTCTTGGCTAATTCCGGGTCTTTATGAGACACAGTCACTACGCGCATGGTCAGAATTCTTTGATCAACATCGAAAACTTGCAAAAGGTGAGTGGACTTTCAACCTCTAAGTTCTTTCGTGTTTTCAAGCCTAATTCTGGGGTCCGTTTCAGTTCTCAGCATCATCATATATGCCATGGTTCCCGTCCTTTGCATTTGGTGGGTCAAAATGACCATTGGTTGGTTTTTTCGAATTTGGAATGAGCCTGGATGGGAAACATTTCTCAATGTTTACTGGAGACTACCAGTGCCCTTAAACCTGGTGTTTGTATCTTGGTTCAATATTGCATTATTCCTTTACATTCTATTTCTCATGGGAGGAGGTGTTGCAGGGGTAGTGTACTGTGGAACTTCTGTGAATGATTGGCTGATTTCTATTCATTAGCTCAAACATTATTCGTGATTTATTCAGCATATTTTCACTTCATATGTTTTTATCCACAAGCCTCCCTTGTTGTGTCCTGACAATATGGCCTTATGTATTGGGGCTCGCCATAATCCATTTGTCGATACGTTCACATTTTCATGGCCCTCAGGTACGGTCCCATGTCCCGTATCCGCACTCGGCTACATCTGGTTCATCCTTGGGCTGGTATTTGTGTTGCTTTTTTTTCCTTTTCACGTCCATGGAAAATATCGTCCCGGAG
>Ga0307509_10010924_pt1 | contig 11066 bp, 9 predicted proteins | sample 10_EM_MG_FD_202245 | JGI IMG/M metagenome (GOLD analysis project Ga0307509, IMG submission 202245) | Populus trichocarpa ectomycorrhiza microbial communities from riparian zone in the Pacific Northwest, United States - 10_EM | ecosystem: Host-associated > Plants > Roots > Unclassified | place... | reverse complement strand
CCCATCCAGAGCTGATCGCGGCGGTGAAGTCCTCGCTCCACGTCGTGCCCGATAGCGAGCTCGACAGCCGCGCGAAGACCGACATCTTCCACTACATCTGCGCGCAGCTCTACGACGACAAGGGTCGGATCGATGGCCTGAAGGGCGCCGCGGCCGACAAGGCCGTCGCCGCGATCGTCGCGCTCGTCGATCAGCTCGTCGCGGACCAGGCGGCGTACCGCTCGTACATCCTCGCGCACGGGATCACGGCGTCGACCACGCCGGCGCCGAAGTCGACCGGCTTCTAGACACTCCCGGTTGCTCGACTCGCACATCGCGAGTACGCCAGAGGCATGAAGAAATTCCTCGTGCTGTACAAAGCATCGGCGGACGGCTTCCAGCAGATGATGAAGGCGACGCCGGAACAGCAGAAGGCCGGCATGGCCGCGTGGATGAGCTGGAGCCAGAAGGCCGCCTCGTCGATCGTCGACATGGGCGGACCGCTCGGCAAGTCGTTGCGCGTGACCAAGGGCGGCGACGCCTCGCAGATCACGAACGACCTCGGCGGCTACTCGATCATGCAGGGCGAATCCAAGGAGGCGCTCGCCGCGACGATGAAGGACCACCCGCACTTCATGACGCCCGACGCCTCGATCGAGATCGTCGAGCTGATGGCGATCCCGGGGATGTGACGATGACGAAGACGTACCGAGGCAGCTGCCACTGCGGCGCGGTCGAGTTCGAGGCCGATATCGACCTCGCCGCGGGCACGGGCCGCTGCAACTGCAGCTACTGCGCGAAGGTGCGCAACTGGTCGATCGGGATCAAGCCCGACGCGTTCCGGCTGCTCGCCGGCAAGGCCGACACCGGCGAGTACGGCTTTCGCCCCGAGGCGACGAACCACCACGTGTTCTGCAAGCACTGCGGCGTGCGGCTCTATACCTACGGTCACGTCGCGGAGATCGGTGGCGACTACGTCTCGGTCATGCTGTCGACGTTCGACGACCTCCCGCACGCCGAGCTCGCCGCCGCACCGATCCGCTACATGAACGGTCGCGACGACGACTGGTTCCACGAGCCAGCCGAGACCAAGCACCTCTGAGCGTCGAACGCGACAACCCGCGCACCGGCCGCGCCAGGGTCAAACCAGTGTGCGACCTGGGCCGTAGTCGCGGCTCCAACCCCCATGAAGCGCGCCCTCCTCCTCTCGCTCGCCGCCTGCAGCTCTGCCGCTGCAGGCCCCCTGCTCACGCCCGTCAAAGGCAACCAGCCCGCCGCCGAGTGGAAGCGCCAGCTCCTCTCGGCACCGACCTATCACGGCACGTTCACCCGCAAGGTCCACTCGGTCGAAGGCTCCGACGCGACGACCACGACCGGCACGATCGCGAGCGATCCGGCGCACCGCAAGCTCCACGTCCACACCAAGACCAAGTTCTCGCAGGGCACCGACCACTACGAGCGCGAGGTCGACCTCGTCATCGACGGCACCCGCGCCCGCCTCACCGGCAGCAGCGCCGAATCGAGCCACACCTCGACCGCGAAGCTGCCGGCGCAGTTCGCGCCCGACGCGCCGTTCGGCGATGTCCCGAACGCCGACGCCGGCTTCACGTTCGCCGGTGATCTCCGCGAGACCGTGCTCGACTGCCTCGCGAACAAGCTCGAGCCCGCCGCCGCTCACGCCTGGCGGGTGAAACCAGACGCCGCCGCGGCGGTCACTTTGATGGTCGCGCGTCACGACCCCGCACTCGTCTCGCTCGACGGCAAGAACGGCGAGCCCGAGGATCCATGCGCAGGCGCCGAGATCCTCGCCGACAAGGACGGCACGCTGCGCGGGATCCGGTGGAACCATCCCGAGCGGCGCTTCCAGTCGGCGAGCGTCGAGGAGCTCTCGTTCGACCTGACCGCGGGCGCGCCGAACGACTTCGAGATCAGCGACAGCTCGCTCTCTGGCGCGACCAAGATGGACCGCGGCCTCGAGAAGCAGCGCGGCCTCGTCGACGCGGTCGTCGCCGACCCGAAGCGTCAGGCGGCGATCAAAGCGACGATGAAGTAGTGCCGCCTACGCGCGCTTGCGACGCGCGACGAGCATCGCGCCGAGGCTCAGGAGGAGCAGGCTCGCTCCACCGCTGCCCGACGTGTTGCAGCCGCCGTGACCCGACGTCTCGCCCGGCCAGCACACGCCTGCGCCACCACCGGTGTCGAGGCACTGGAAGCCGCTCGGGCAGGTGCTCGCCGCGACATCGCAGGACGAGACGCAGTACATGTTGCCCGCGCCATCGTTGCCGCAGCTACCCGACGCGCAGTCCGTGTTCGCGGTGCACGGCGAGCCGAGACCACCGGTCGAGGTTGGCCCCGCGACGCACACGCCGTGATCGCAGACCTGCGTCGAGTCCGTGCAGTCGGAGTTCTGCTGGCAGCCGGCACCGTAGACGACGTCGATCGCGGCCATCGCGGTGTTGCCCGACAGATCCGTCGCGGTGACGACCAGGTGGTGCGAGCCGGTGGTGAGGTTGGCCGGCGCGGTCCACTGGAACGGTGCGCTCGAGTCGGTGCCGAGCGACGTGCCATCGAGCGTCGCTTGCAGGCCGGCGAGCCCCGTGTTGTCCGTCCCGGTCGCCGTGATCGCGAAGCCCGGCGTCACCGACGCGTTGTTCGCAGGCGCGGTGATCGTGACGGTCGGCGGCGTCGAGTCGGGGGTGCCCGAACCAAACAGCGCGGTGATCATCGACACCTCGTCTTGCGTGGCCGCGTTGTTCACCGCACACGCGTGCGAAGCCTGCCCGCCGCTGCCGGTGCAAGTCAGACCGAACGGGGATTGGCCACCCTGGCAATCGCTGCCGCACTTCTGGGTGTTCTTGAACTGACGCACGGCGATGACGCCGTTGACCATGTAGCTGTTGTAGGTCAGCGGATCGCTCGCATCGACCACGTGGTCGAGAGCCCACGTATGCGCGATCTCCTGCGCGGCCGTCGCGCAGATCTCGTTGGCGTTGTTCGTGACGCTACCTTGGCTCGCGTAGTAGCTGTCGTTCGCGTAGTCGAACACGAGTGCGTTCGGCACGAACGTGTCGCAGTTGCCGATGCTCGCGCACGGGAAGTCGGCGACGCCGAGCACGCCGTTCGGCGCACCCATCTGCGAGCCGAGCCCGGCGACCATGACTTCCATGTGCGGCGTAGATCCCGGATCGACATCCGTGATCGTCACGTTGAAGCGCGAGAAGGTGTCGCGCATGCACGACATCACGGCGGTCCACGTCGCCGCGCTTCCGGAGAACTGCGAGAGCGTGCCGCCACTATAGATGTCGGAGTGGTCGGTGCGGTTGTCGGTGTTGTTCGAGTGCGTGACGACGCAGCCGCCGGTGCACTTGTTCATGAACAGGATGTGCGTGTCCGCGACCGGACCGAGCGCCGGCGTACGAGCGGCGGACTCGGCCTTCGCTTCGGGCGACACCCGCATGTAGTGGAGGCCGAACCGCCCGAACTGGACGGTCTCGCCGTCCGCGGACGCGATCGAGGTGGAAGCGGCGAGGCCCAGAAAGACAGCAATGGTCGTGCGCAGCATCAGGATCAGTTGTACGGGCCAACGAGCCCAGACCGACCTTCAGACCGCTGTCTTTCATTTGCCGACTTGAGACCACGCCATCGCGGCGCTCACCACGCGGTCGGTGGAGCGGCGCGTCATGTTGGTTCCTGCGATTATTTCGCGCAGCTGGCCGTGATGCGTGCGCGCTGCACGGAGTGAGGGAAATGTTGGTCGAACGAGGCAAGCTGGGCCGAGATCGGCTGGTGGGAGCGGCACCGTGCCTCGATCGTGAGAGCGGCGGCGTCTTCGGCGAGCTGACCGCGACCGGCCGCCTCGCGCTCGTAGACGGTGAGGATCTCCAGGGCACCCGGGAGATCGCTCTCGCGGAGCGCGTCGATCGCGCCATCCACGAGCTGGACCTCGCGGGCGAGCCTGATGCCGGCCGTGGGGGTGGCTACTTCAGTAGCCTGCGGCGGGATCGTTGGTGCTGCAACCATTGCGGGCTTGACAGCCGGCGCAGGCGCGAGGTTCGCCGCGGCGGCGATCGCTGGCGGCGCCGACGGCGCGATGATCGCCTCGCCAGATGCCGAGCGGATCGCGAGCGGCGTGTCCGTGTCGAGCGCGAGCGCCGGGACCGCGGGCGCGACGACCGGCGGCGGGGCCGAGCGAGCGCGCGAGAACCAAAACCCGCCCGCAAGCGCGCCGACGACCATGACGATCGCGGCGAGCTTGCCCGCACCAAGACCGACGGCGCCCGACGAGGTGGTCGTGGTGGCGATCGTGCCGGCACCGACGGCGTGCGCGACCTTGGCGCGGACGCGGGCGGCGACATCGGCGGACGGATCGAGACCGCGACGCGCGGACGCGAGCAGATTGCGAGAGGTGGGACCGAGTGCCTTCACGGCTCGCCTCCGGTGTGGATGCGCGCGCGAACGCGGGCCTCGAAGTGCTGGCGCGCGATGCGGAGCCGCGAGTAAGTGGTGTTGAGGTTGAGGTCGAGGAGCTTCGCGACCTCGGGGACCGAGAGTTGCTCGAGCTCGACGAGCGCGAACACCATGCGCTTGTCCTCGTCCATGGTGTCGAGGATCGCGAGGACGGTCGCGACGGCCTGGGCCCGCGAGAGTGCGGCAAACGTGTCGACGTTGGCGACGAGCTCGTCGTCGACGAGCGGCTCGACGCGGGTGTCGCGACCGGCGCGGCGGCGGTAGGCACCGGCGACGCGGCGAGCGATCGCGAACAGCCACGTCGTGACGGCGGCGCGGCCCTCGAACTCGGGGAGCCGGCGGTGGACGACGACGAACACGTCCTGGGCGGCGTCCTCGAGGCCGGTCTCGGAGACGCCGAACGTGCGGAGCACGCGCCACACGAACGCGAAGTGCGCCTCGTAGACCTCGTCGAAGGACGGCACTGCGACGGCCGGTTTCATGTCGTGCGCCACCGCGGGCATCTGCGGGGTTGGTGCCGCGAGCCCTGCGGATCCGTCACGCTGAAGGATCCACCTCATTCCCAACCGACCTCGATGCCGAAGCTGCAGCGCGCCGACATCGGCGACGGGGCGTAGAACACCACGCCGGACGGTTCGGAGAACTTCACCCGCTCGATCGCGAGCAAGACCTCGGTCGAGCCGACGACGCGGAGCCAGCGGGTCATCGGCCAGCCGACGCCGAAGCCACCGCCGGCCGCGAACCAGCGGCCACTGTTGTCACTCGCGCTGAAGTTGGTGCCGGTCGAGTCCATCGAGCCGACCTCGGCGCCGACCCACGCGCGCAGCGGGAGAGCCTCGGGGCGCCAGCCGACGCGCGCCGACGTGACGCCGAGCCCGACATCGACGTGCGAGGTCGAACGATCGGCGCCCGACGCGAGCCACTTGGTCGCCGACACCTCGCCCATCAAGGTGTCGTGACGTGCGCTGAGCGCGACCTCCGCACCGAGCCCGACCTCGGGGACGATGCCGATACCGCTCACGCCGGAGAGGCGGACCCCGATGCTCCACGCGTGACTCTCGGTCTCCGACGACAGATCGCGATGGACGACGAACGGCGGCGCGACCGGAGGCTCGGCGACGGCGACGCGCGGCGGTGCGATGGAATGGAGCAGTGCGCGCTCCTCGGCGATCCGCGACACGATGATCGCGATCGCATCGGCGAGCTCGTCGCAGCGATCGCTGGTGAGCGTGCGGATGTCGCTGCCGAGCTGGAGCTTCGCGGTGTAGTGACCGCTGCTGGTCCACACACCGATGTGGATCGGCAGCGCGGGATCGAGCGAGTGGCCGAGCCGCTGTTCGACCCGCGCCTCGATGCTCGAGATGCTCGGGCAGGTCTCCGGTGCGGACCAGGCAAAGCCGAGCTCGTCGGCACCGGCCGGCGCGGCGAGCCCGAGCAACATGATGATCACCACGCCCCGCATGAGGGCCCGACACCCGCCGTACGAGCGTGTTGCAGAGGGCTTCCGCGCGTGGACCACCGGCAGCACGAAGCTGGTTAGTGCGCGTGCCGTGCCGATTCCGTCACACGATTTTTGGGGCGTAACGTCTCGAAACCTGGTGGGTGGGCGCCAACGACGGTGACAGCTAGCCGGGCAGCTTTGTCACCAGCAGCTCGACGATCGCCTCGGGCGCGTCGATGTGAAGCCAGTGGCCGGCCTCGATCAGGTCGACGTGAATGTGGGGCGGCGGCGGCGAGACCCGGGCGCGGTCGGCCGCACTGACCACCTTGGAGCGCGTCGCGATCACGAGCTCGAGCGCGCCGAGTGCCGGGTCGAGCGCGGTCGCCCACAGATCCTGGGCGAGGTAGTCGCTGACCATCTCGCGGATCGCCGCGAGGTCGAGGCGATTCACGTACGCGCCGCCGTCGGCGACCACGTTCATCGCGAGCCACTGCGCGAGGGAGCGGGCATGGCCCGCGGCGACGACCGCATCGACGAACGCCTCGCGTTTCGGCCAGCTCTTCGGCAACCGCTCCATGAGCTCGAGCAACTGAGCGACGGTCTCCGATGGATCGCCGGCGCGATCGGGCCGCGCGCCGGGGCTCGCATCGAACATCCAGGTCTGGATCATGCCGCCGAGCGCACGGGTCGCGAGCGCGACCTTGCCGCCGAAGCTGTGGCCGGCGATCGCGGCGACGCCGCCGTGCTGTGCGGCGAACGCGTGGACATCGTCGGCGCACGCCGCGACCGTGTGCGGTGGCTCGCCTCCCTCGCTGCGGCCGTGATGACGCAGATCGACCAGCAGGACGCCCCACTCCGGACGCCGGTCGGTGACCTTGCGCGCGATGCCGCGCCAGTTGCCGCCGGAACCGAGGATCCCGTGCAGCGCGATCAGCCAGCGCGCCGGCGATCCGTTGGCGATCGGCTCGTGATGCAACTGCGCGGGCACGGCCGGGACCTTATCATCGCCGGATGCCAGGGCCGACGCTGCGCGACGCCGGGTTCGACCTCGTCCACGAGCTCGATCTCGCGCACGCACCGGTGCAGACCGCACTGCGCCGCGGCCTCCTCGTCGGGAACACGCGCGCGCTGTGGCCGACCTTCCTCGCCGCACGGCGCGCCGATCCGGTGCTGCTCGCGTCGGCGGATCCACTCGACGTCTACGTCGAGCAGACGATCGCACGCGCGTTTCCCGGCGCCGAGGTGTGGTTCGCGCATCGCACGTACGACGGCGCGTACCTGCCGTTCCAGCGGATCGCCGTCGCGGCCGGACTCGGCGCGCTCGCACCGACGCAGCTCGTGATCCATCCGATCTTCGGGCCGTGGTTCGGGCTCCGCGCGCTGGTCGCGTTGCCCGGCGAGCCGATCGTCACGCCACCGCTGCCCGCCTACCACTGCACCGGGACGTGCGAGACCAAGCTCGCCACCGCGTCACGGGCCGATGACTGGCGCGCCTGGCTCGCCGTCCGCGACGCGTGCTGGGTCGGGCGCGAGCACCGCTACGAGGAGAACCAGCTCGCCTACCACTACACGAAGGACCTCGCACTGCTCGGCTGACGGGCGAGATCTCCCCCCTCGAACATCGTGGCCGGACTGGGGTAGTCTGGCGGGTCGATGATGGACGTGCTCGAAACGTTCCATCCGCTGATCGGCGGCTGGTTCCGCGATCGCTTCGGTGCTCCGACGGAGCCCCAGCGGATCGGCTGGCCGCGCATTGCCGCGGGCGAGGACGTGCTGATCGCCGCGCCGACCGGTTCCGGCAAGACGCTCGCCGCGTTCCTCGCATGCCTCGACGCGCTCGTCCGCCGCGGCCTCACCGCGCCGCTCGAGGCGCGCACCGAGATCCTCTACATCTCGCCGCTCAAGGCGCTGTCGAACGACGTCCATCGCAACCTCGAGGCGCCGCTCGCCCAGCTCGCCGAGCGCGCCGCCAGAGAGGGCGTGAAGTTCCCCGACATCCGCGTCGCGACGCGCACCGGTGACACGCCGGTCAGCGAGCGCGCGCGGATGGCGAAGCACCCGCCGCACATCCTGGTGACGACGCCGGAGTCGCTGTTCATCCTTCTCACGACCGTGAAGGGCCGCGAGGCGCTGGGGCGATTGAAGACGGTGATCGTCGACGAGATCCACGCGATCGCCGGCGACAAGCGCGGCGCGCATCTCGCGCTGACGCTCGAGCGGCTCGATCGGCTCGTCCACCAGACGACCGGGAAGACGCCGGTGCGGGTCGGGCTGTCGGCGACCCAGAAGCCGATCGAGCGGATCGCGCGCCTGCTGGTCGGGATGCGCCGGCCGCTGCCGCACATCGTCGACGCGGGGCACCGGCGCGAGCTCGATCTCGCGATCGAGATCACGGACGACGAGCTGGCCGCGGTCGCGAGCAACGAGCAGTTCGGGCGGGTCTACGATCGGATCGCGGAGCTGGTCGCCCAGCACCGCTCGACGATCGTGTTCGTCAACACGCGGCGGCTCGTCGAGCGAGTCGCGGCGGCGCTCGAGCAGCGGCTCGGCGAGGAGCACGTGGTCGCCCACCACGGCTCGATGTCGCGCGCGCTGCGGCTCGCGGCGGAGCAGAAGCTCAAGCACGGTCAGGTCAAGTGCGCCGTCGCGACCGCATCGCTCGAGCTCGGGATCGACGTCGGTACCGTCGACCTCGTGGTCCAGCTCGGCTCGCCGCGCTCGATCGCGACGCTGCTCCAGCGCGTCGGTCGCTCGGGCCACACGCTCGGCGCGACGCCGAAGGGCAGGTTGTTCGCGCTCACCCGCGATCAGCTCGTCGAATGCGCGGCGCTCGTGCGCGGCGTGCGGAGCGGCAACCTCGATCAGATCACGCTGCGCGACGGACCGCTCGACATCCTCGCCCAGCAGATCGTGGCGGCGTGCGCGGCGGAGGAGCTGCGCGAGGACGATCTGATCGCGATGATGCGCGGCGCCGCGACCTACGCGGCGATCACGGACGAGCGGATCGAGCAGCTCATGCAGATGCTCGCCGAGGGCGTGTCGGACCGGCGAGGTCGCGGCGGCGCGTATCTCCATCGCGACCGGATCGGCGGGATGGTCCGCGCGCGGCGCGGGGCGCGGCTCGCGGCGATCACGTCCGGCGGGGCGATTCCCGACAACAACAATTACACCGTCGTCCAGTGGCCCGACGAGACGCCGGTCGGCTCGGTCGACGAGGACTTCGCGATCGATAGCTCGGCCGGCGATATCTTCCAGCTCGGCAACACGTCGTGGCGGATCCGCAAGATCGAGATGGCGCGGGTCGTCGTCGAAGACGCGCGCGGTCAGCCACCGACGATCCCGTTCTGGTTCGGCGAGGCGCCTGCCCGTACGCGCGAGCTGTCGGACGAGGTGAGCCGCCTGCGCGGCGATCTCGATGCACGCCTCGCGAGTGGCGAACCGGACGACGCGATCGCGGTGTGGCTCGCGGACAGCGCGTGCATGCCGCTGCGCGCGGCCCAGCAGATGGTCGCGTACCTCGCGGCGAGTCGGGCGGCGCTCGGTGCGTTGCCGCGCGGCGATCTGATCGTGGCGGAGCGGTTCTTCGACGAGGGCGGCGGGATGCAGCTCGTGATCCACTCGCCGCTCGGCGGGCGGATCAACCGCGCGTGGGGCCTCGCGCTGCGCAAGAAGTTCTGCGTCTCGTTCGACTTCGAGCTCCAGGCCGCGGCGACCGACGACGGGATCGTGATCTCGCTCGGCCAGCCGCACAGCTTCCCGCTCGACTCGGTGTTCGCGTACGTGCCGTCGCATCAGACCGAGGAGGTGCTGATCCAGGCGCTCCTCGATCGGCCGATGTTCGAGATCCGGTGGCGGTGGAACGTGACCCGCGCGCTGACCGTGTTGCGCCGGCGCAATGGCAAGAAGATCGCACCGCACCTGATCAAGATGCGCGCGGCGGACACGCTGTCGGTGGTGTTTCCGCAGGCGCAGGCGTGCGCGGAGAACATCTCGGGACCGCGCGAGGTGCCGGATCACCCGCTCGTGTTCGAGACCATCCGCGACTGTCTCGTCGAGGCGATGGACTGCGCCGGCCTGCGCGACGTGCTCGAGCGGCTCGAGCGCGGCGAGATCCAGGTGATCGCGCGCGACACCGTCGAGCCGAGCCCGCTGTCGCACGAGCTGTTGAACGCGAACCCGTACGCGTTCCTCGACGACGCGCCGCTCGAGGAGCGCCGGACCCGCGCGGTCCAGCTGCGGCGTGGGCTGCCGGTCGAGCCCGGCGATATCTCCACCGCGCTCGATCCGGCGGCGATCCAGCTCGCCGGCGAGGAAGTCGCGCCGACCGTGCGCGATACCGACGAGCTTCACGACGCGCTGCTCGCGCTGTGGATCGTGCCCGAGGCCTACGGCGCGGCGCTCGCGCCCGAGGCGCGCGACTGGTTCGATGCGCTCCGCGGTCACGGGCGCGCGACGCGGGTGACCTGGCTCGCGGAGCGTTCGCTCGCGCTCGGCACAGGGGTGCACGATCAGCACGTGGCGTGGGTCGCGACCGAGCGACTCGGAGCGATCCGCGCGGTGCTCGGCGATGTGATGTGCGAGCCGGCGCTCGCGACGCCGGCGTGGTCGGCGGTGCTCGAGCGCGACGTCGCGATCACGAAGATCGTCAACTCGCACCTCGATCATCGCGGTCCCGTGACCACGCGCGAGCTCGCGTTCGAGCTCGGCCTGCCGATCGCCGACGTGCTCGGGGCGCTGCTCGCGCTCGAGGGCGACGGCGCGATCCTGCGCGGCTCGTTCCGCGAACCGGATCCGGTGGCGCAGCGGACCGTCAAGGCCGCGATGGCCGCCGCCGACAACCACCTCGACGCGATCGAGTGGTGCAACCGCCGCGTGCTCGCGCGGATCCACCGGCTGACGCTCGCGAGGCTGCGCAAGGAGATCGAGCCGGTGAGCGCCGCCGCGCTGATGCGGTTCCTGTTGCGCTGGCAGCGCGTCGCACGCGGCTCGCAGCTGATCGGTGCGGACGGCCTCGGCCGCGTGATCGATCAACTTCAAGGCTTCGAGACCGCGGCCGGCGCGTGGGAGCGCGAGGTCCTGCCCGCTCGCCTGCACGGTTACGATCCGCAGTGGCTCGACCAGCAGTGCCTCGCGGGTCAGGTCGTGTGGTGCAGGTTGTCGCCGAGGAAGACCGATGCAG